>CBJMC01400__coassemble_604_pt1 | contig 67552 bp, 57 predicted proteins | sample CBJMC01400__metabat2_low_PE_023 | metagenome-assembled genome bin CBJMC01400 | reverse complement strand
TGTTACCTCCACATTCTTTTTTATTTTGAATGTCCGCAAAATCCGTCCTACATCATCATACTCGTTACAATGATTGAAACTGTATTTTTGTAAATATTCCATTTTTCTCTCTGCTGCTTCTCGACTTAGCCCAAAACATTCTACCAAAAATGAACTATTAATAGAATATCCTCGCTGTGATATGGCTTTAATTAAAATATTAGGAGCATTCGCTTGCGCAGCAAAAAAATGTGCTTCGATTTCTTCACGCTCACCATGTTTTTTATGTCCACATTTAACATGTCCAATCTCATGCCACAAAGTATGTTTCATTCGCGGACCATATTTTTCTTTGTTATACAAAATCAGTGTTACATCAGGACGTAAACCTTTAAGAAGAAAAGCATCTTCCAATTCATGTCCGAGTGTTATTTTTTCAATGGGTAGCCCTGTTATTTTAGCATACTTTTGATAACTACTAATTATAACATCTTTACACCTAATCTTTTTAGCAGGTATAGGAAATTCATGTATATCAAGTTCTAATAATGTTAAATACGCTAAGGAGGTAATTTTCGCCCAGTCGAAACGCATAATTAATCCTCCTCATCGTCATCATCAAGAAGAAATTTGTCAATGGTATCGTTAAATATTTTATATGCTTCTGCTCGTTTCTCCTCTGATAATTCTCCTGTTTTACGTGCTATTATAACAAACTCCTCAGGAATTTCACTATACCCGCATTTTGTTAGCAATAATGCTTTGTCAACCTTTAAAGCATTCGCAAGTTTTTCAAGAGTTTTTAAGTCAGGTGTTACCAAATCTGCTTCAAGCCGGCTGATTGTTGAGTTAGTTACACCTGCTAATTCAGCCAGTTTTCTTTGACTAATTGATTTCTGTTCTCTTAAATCGACGAGATATTTCCCAAACGAATTTTCCATACAAACACTCCTTTCAAAAAGAGTATAACACGGCCGTTCCACAGAAGCAACAAAAAGCGTTGCTTTTAAGGAACATATGTGATATACTATTGTTGCACAGATGGAACGGTGGCTGTATAAAAAGACAACAGATTATGATTCGCACTCACGCTCTGTTGTCCTCTCTAACGGCACTTTTACAAGAATTTAGCACCAACTTCCTGTATCTATTTTAACATTTTAGTACCTAAAAAACAATCGCTATATCTTGTATGTGTTGTGCCTTCCAATACAAAATACCAATCTATCTGGAGATTTTTAGAAGGAGATACACATTATGATGTACGCTAAAAAAATTAAAATGAAATACGGGTGTAGTAACTCAAACAATGTTCAGGAGATTGAGGAAATTTACATTGACGGTTGCAATAATCCGGGATATTTTAAAAAGTCTGTTCTTTATGATTATTTGAAAAAGAATCCCAAAAGTATCAAAGTCTATAATTTCCCTTATCCCGATGTGCTGCCTGCACTAAGTTCTCTTGGTGAAAAATATGTTCGTTCAGAACCTAATGATACGGAACGGGACAATTTACTTAAATTACCAAGAGCATGAAAGGAGTGAAAGAGTATGGCTATTCATCATGGCGGAAAAGTTGGTGCTGCTGGAAGAACCTTAGCAACAAAATCTTCAAGTAAAAGTGCAAAAAGTAAAGCGGGAAAAATTTTAGCTAATCATAAACATGAAAAACACTAAGTAGTAATTTATTACAGGAAGTTGTATGATGTCAAAAGGCGGTATCGCACTAAAATAGTGCAATGCCGCCTTTTTGCTCCCTGTTTATCAGCCATTAATTTAGTTTGTTTCTAAAACTTCCTTATCGGCGTTTATCTAATGAAGTAACCGCTTTTAATAATGGTTTGTCATTACGATGAAGATAAAGCAATATTTCTAATTCACGAATTGTTATAACAAAACAAAGATTATCTTTTTCAAATATTTCTCTCTGACAATTCAATAATCGCCGTATTAGAAAACTCATCGTACAACAAAATAATTTTTATTACAGGAACACCTATCTTTTCCTTACCTTTTCTATAGTTGTCTGAGTCAATGCAAAGACTTGATTGTGGCACTGGGCACGCTGCTTACAATTCATTGAAGCAATAAAACTTTCTTCTTTGGTGGCATCAAGATGACACAGGCACCCATCTTTATCCGAAAAAAACTGAAAAAAAGCATTTGGATGTATAGCGCAAAGTAATAATTTGGGCGAAAGCGGATAATAGATGAGTGTCGTTTGACGAACCATGCCATTGGCAAATGGCTGCGCATTGGCTGTGTTACTGTTTATAAACATCACAGGGTTGTCGCTTGTCACAAACTCCATATCGCCGCAGATATGATAAAAGACAAAATCATGCCATACAAGAATATTGGTATAGTGAGTAAGCCGCTCGATGTCCCAAGTTAATCCCATAGAAATTTGCTTGAAAAATTGCGGATCAGTACCAAAAGTATCTAAGCGTTTCTGCTGATCGTCAGTTAAGGGGCCAAATTTCTCCTTAGCCCTTTCGATAGTAGAAGGCAGAAGTTCATCAAAAAGCTTCTTTTCATATGCGCGGCTTTGCTTGCCACGAAGCAGTTGCATCACCATTATAAGGGCCAACTGAAATTTTTCATCTTCGTTTATGATGCGCTGACCAGTTTGCACCAGAACATGAACCCTTGAAATTATTTTAGGTAATAACACACTCATCCTAGGTTCAATGCTCTCTGCATAGGCCTTTTCCCAACAATAGGGATCTTCTAATCCATCTACTGTATAGAAATTTTTCTCTACCGCAACCGCCTCAAGCCCCGTGGAGAATACACTATTCCTAGTTTTATCAAGAACAGTGATAGAGCCATCCTTCGCGCAAAAATTTTTCAAATATACTTTTGGTACATGATGCTGTCGGGTTGGGTTATTGTGTTTGCTGATTTGATTACACCTCCATTTACATTGGTTTGATCATAGACTCGATAAAGGCGATTTCTTCGTCTGTTAATTCATACTTCTCATACAACTCGGCATCCTTCCATGACTTGGAAAAGTCCTGCATCGGAACAAAACGGTATGTTTTACTTGGCGTATGCTGTGAAATTTTGCAAGCAGAAACCAGTACACGGAAAAACTTTGTTTTAAGATAAGAAATAAAGTTTTTGGCCTCGCTTTCGTCATTAAAAGGCACATATAAGAAAGTTTGCGAGCATATAGAGTTTTGTGGAGCATACTCTGGCTTACCCAATACATATGGATCATTTCCAGAGCCTGCGGCTTCAGGAATAAAAACTTTACACTTATCAATATCACTGGAATTTTTAGTGATATCACTTTTCTGAACATACGCTACTTTTCTAACCTGCTTTTCTATATAGTAAAGCAAAGTGTTGTGATCATCATTTGATTCTTCAAAAATACGAACAGATTTTTTTCCGCTCGAAAATGGATTGGTAGGTATACCAAACGGAGTATCATTGGACACTATTGAATCTACTGTCTCAGCAGTTCTATCCATAACTTTTTTGACGATAGTAGCAAGCTGAGGTTCACGAATCAATACGTCAAATTCATCAAGTTTACGCATACAAACATCCCGTTTACCGTCATGAATCAGGGTATACATACAATCATCCGAATGTTTTGCGTCCAACAAGAAATAACATAATCCGCCTTTAATTTCAACTGTCGGGAAAATATCTCTTGAATTTGTATATACAAACAAATTTGCGATTTTCCTATTGGTCAACATATTCCTTCGGAAATCGCCCAGCAGGTTTTCTCTTCCAGTAGTAAACCACCTTGACGGAATAATCAAAGACACATAATTGGGTGAAAGTTGCTGTGCAGATTCTACAAAGTACTGATATATTGGTGCATCATTAGAGCCACCAGAACCATCGGTGATTTGATACGGCGGATTACCTACTACAGCATCAAATTTCATAGTTTTCATTCCTTCCTGTTTCCAATAGCTAGGCTTCAGAACCCGGTCAACAAATTGCCGGGGGTTGTTCTTCATCATGTTGATAAGATCATCAAAATAATGGGCGTTCACCGGAATATCCCGGTATCCAGCCAATGTACGCCGGGTGATTTGTTTGGCCATAGGCGTTTTGCAAATCACAAACACATTCTCCCGCACAGCTGCATCCCAAAGCTGCTGCAATTTTGCATCATCCAGTTCTTCTTCGGAACAGGCGGCGCACCGGCTGCGGAAAATGCTGTAGGTCACATACAAAGGATACAGACCGGTTTTGGAGTTGATCTCCAGCACGCGGGCACCGGCATTTGCAAAGGTGTCCGCAGTCACTTTGCCACGATCCACAAAACGGGGCTCCTCTGCCATCTGCTCATGAGTTTCATCATAGAAGTCATAGCCGCCTAAGCAATCGCTCATGTGCATATTCACAACCCGCCACGGGGTCAGAACAGTTTCCTTGTCTGGGTTTTTGAAGCAGGCAAACAGCTGCGCAATTTTCTTGACCCGCGCCGTGGGGGAAAGCGCATCGGCACTGAGAACCGTGGTGCGAATCCGGCGGCCAGCAGCCACGAAGATTTCCGGGTCATAGTATTTGATAAAGCTCTTGAACATCTCTTTGGTGACACCGGAGGGCATAAATTCATCCCAGGAGGAATCGTCCACGATGTCCACCAACTTTTCCATGGTGATATCCTCATCAATGGGAATATCAGCGCCGTAAATCAACAGCGGCATACGAATGGAAATGCCCCGCAGGATGGAAATCGCATTGTTTTTGAGCTTCTGCTTTTCCTTTATCTCCTGCAAACGCTTTTCTTCATCCGGTGTGCGCTCCCGCTTGGGCTTTTTCTCGATCCGACCCAGTTCTTCGTATTCTTCATCGGTAAAACCCTGGGCATTGATGTCAATTTCCTTGGCTTTGGGGGCTGCTTTGGATGTCCCGACAATCTTCTTTAGGTTATTGAACTTCTCAATATCAAGTTCTTCCAGACGCAGCAACTCGTCGTTATATAGATTGGTGTCATCAAAACCATTCTGTACGGCCCGTTCCGCATACGCACGCTTCAACTGCTGGAGCAAACGGTTGGTGTCGTAGGCTTTCATCACCGTACCATCTACCGCGATCACCGGGCAATAGTTCAAAAACTCGCCCATGATTCGACGGTCGGATTCATTTGCCTTGCCTGCTTTGGTGGACAGAGCCGCAGATTCCGCTACCATTTTCAAGGTACGGTCGGGGGCAAAGTCGAACACATAGCAACAGCGTTTGATCTTGCCGTCCTTGTTGCAGGGTGACTGTACCCGGAAGATGGTTTGCAGATAGTTGGCGGCAGAAGTGGAGAACGATCCGGCCAGCATAAACACAGCCGTCCACTCCGACACGGTTACGCCGGTGGTCAGCTTACCGCAGGAAAGGGTGATGGTGTAGCCGTCGTTTCCGGCGCTGTTGATAGCCTGCCGCACCTTCTGGAGCGCATCTTCAGAGCGTTCTTCCTCGTCGCCGTCACCGGCCACATTGACAACATCAAATACACCACAGCCAAAGACCGGGTGTTTCTTCATCAGCTTGCTTAGAGCCTTGGCCTCTTTGACGCCGGGAACCATCCAGAGGGCATGGCGGAACAGGTTGCGGTATTCTTCGTTGGCATAAGGATAGCGGCTGTCCGGGTCATCTTTTGTGATCAAGTTCAAAAAGCTCCAAACATCACTTTCGTGGACAAAATCGCCAACCTGTGCAGTAGCTGGCATAGCCCTATGATCGTGTTTGATATCCCCAGTCCAGACGCGGAAAAACTCCCGGAAATTGAACGCCTTGTCCTCCAGCTCTACATAGCTTTTATCGGTGAGGATTTTACCCAGGTCGTAGGTATAGATTTTCAGTTCCGGTAGCTCGTCGTAGGGGTTAGAATCGCCAAAGTGCAGCTTGTCCCATTCCGCTTTGCGCTGCTGCTCCATCACATAATCCCAAGTATAAATGTTGTCGTCAAATTCTTTGAGGATATTGAACGGCGTGCCGGACAAGGCAAGGAACTTGGTATCGTAGCCGTTTCCTTCCTTGACCAGATTCTTGATGACATCATCGCCCAGGGCGGTGGTGGTTCCTTCGTGGGCCTCATCCACGATGACCAGATCCCAGTCAAGAGAAAACACAGCATCGTTCTTATCGAATTTGCCACCAACGGTGGAAGAACCGCGCAGATCCTGAATAGACGCAAAATAGACAAACTTTTTGCCGCTGTTCAGCAGATCTTCGATAGCAGCCCCGTGGCTCTTGGAGCCGTAGGTATAATCAACGGTATCATAGAATATCTTCTGAAAATCCTCATACCAACCATCGTCCACCACAGGGCGATGGGTAACAATAATGGTCTTGGCAAAGCCGGACTTCTTAACCACCTGAAGGGCAGAAAGAGTTTTGCCGAAACGCATCTTTGCGTTCCAGAGCATCCGGCTGCCGGTCTTGAACTGCTTCAGCGTTTTCTCAATGGCTTCTTCCTGTTCCGGGCGGAAGACAATGGGAGTAAAACCTGTACCTACACCCGTGCCGGACAGGTTAGGCTGGCATTTCTTTACCGCTTCGATCGCTTTCAGGACGGTGGACAGATCGACCTCGAACCATTCTCTGCCGGTGGAGTTCTTCAGCTTTTTCTTGGAAATGCCGGAGTTCTCCAGCACCCGATGCACATCATGGTCACGGAATGCTTTCAACACCTGCTGTCCATCCTTGCCTCTAACAATATGGACAGCCAACTCAGTATGTAGCAGCTGGACAGAAATACCCGCTGTGTTCGTATACTGCTTAATCCGTCCCATCGCCGCTTGATTCAGCGCCTTACAGTTGGGGAACAGAGCATCAATGGAAGTGTCTGACTGAATTGTCGTATCACCAATTTTCAAAAGCCCTTTATGAGCCTCGTCATTGATGTCAAAAACATAAATCAATTTGTACTCAAAAGAAGTTCCAAATACTGTTTCCATTATCGTTCCCCCTTCACCAAAGAGTAGTATTCTACAATCACTTTGGATCGCCAATCTTTGATTTTGCACCGTGGCTGTGCAGTCTTTTGCACAATCAGCGTTTCTGGCTCTATGAAGTCAAACAGAGAAAGCTGGTTCATCTCTTCCTGAATATCGTAGAGCGGCGGCCCATAGGTGAGCCCATCCATTTGCCACAGATTCCAGGAAATGATGGTAGCCACTTTTTTAAGTTCCTTGAGCGTAGGTGTACGCTTCAGTGCATACCGCATATAGTCAATAAAAGTATACAGCAGATTTTCTCGTGCAAGCAACAAATTGTCGCCTTGAAACTCAAAACCGTACACACTTTCATAGGCTCGATACGCCCATTTCAACCATTCGCTTTCGTCGGAAGCATTTTCGGTTACAACACGCAGTTTGCGATCCAGTAAGCCAATTCTGGAAAGAAGTTCGATAGGCTCACCGGTTACAGTATCATAGCGGCTCACCAGATAGGGGGCCTCACCGCAGGAAACCTCAATTCTCCGTGCATCTACATACTTCTTCCAGATGTGCTGTTTATCCTCAGGAAATACGATTCGTTCCGTTGCGGTCCAGATTCTGTCTTGCGGGATATTAAACACATTAGGCCGACCAAACCAATGCTCATCCACCAAGTTGTTTTGAGCATTGCAGATCCAAGAAGGGGTAAACACTTCCGCCTTGTCTCTGGTTCGGCTGTTTTTTTGCTCATGGGCTTTTGCTACACGAGGTTGAATCAACTTGGAATAAACGCCAGTAATCAGGTTGGCGTAGATTTGCTCTGTCGCTGCGTAAAGTTCCCCGTGGGAGGTATAGTCACTGGTGGCCCAGATAATATTCTCATTTGTCGTTCTGTCTTTCAGAAGGATATTAAGCAGTTCAAGGCTGTATTGAGCAATATCTTCTTCGATCACATCCAGTTTTTCTTCAAATTGCATGATACGCCTCCTATCTGTCGTTATGGTCGTCATTGTTGGGACTCCGGAATAAACTCAAGGATATCATCCACACCGCAGTCTAGCTCAATACAGATTTTCTCAATGGTCTACATGGCAATATATTCATTCCGTTTCAAACGGGTAATAATGTTCAAATTGATTCCCGCTTATTTAGCCAACTGGTTATTGGTCAATTTCAGTCGATCAGCATCTTAAACAACTTACTATACTGTACAGCTATAGATGCCCTCCAAGGTTTTACCAACGCATAAGTTACAAATAAGCATATCACGAATTCGTGATGATTTCAACGAAGTGACTTCAAAATGGCCAAGACATGGGTGCTAATTTTTTGTAAAAACCCAGGTAGAAGTTAGTTTTTTATTCAATCAAAACTAGAAATGGTCTCTATACATCTGCTTCCTTCTCTGGTCAGTCGAATCTTGCCCTGGAAGCAAAGGTATAACATACTAAAACTTTCCTATGGAAGATATAAAATCGCTGCAATCTACATCCTTGTGAGGATGAAAAATTACAGCGATTTTCAATTACAGATTGTTTCCAAAGTGTTCCATCATTCTGGAAAAATAATCCATTTTTCCATCTAAGTGTTGATTTTCATGTATGGATAACTCATTATAGATAGCCCCTATATTCTGTCTCTTTCGTAATCCATCCGGATTTGTTGAGACAAGTAATCTGTTCAAAATCTGTTCTTCTTTTGTTTTGTCATTACGATGAAGATAAAGCAATATTTCTAATTCACGAATCGTCATAACAAAACAAAGGTTATCTTTTTCAAATATTTCTCTCTCTGACAATTCAATAATCGCCGTATTAGAAAACTCATCGTACAACAAAATAATTTTTATTACAGGAACGCCTATCTTTCCCCTAAGTTCCTCATAACTACTGTTTAGTTGTGTGTATGCTTCGCTTATCGTTCGATTGAAAAATGTGTTCGTTGATTCAATATTAGGAACCTGTTGTTTAGCATCTAACTTAAGCAATGATGATTTTGATTCAACAAGTAATTGAAGCATGCCAAAATCAAACAGAAAGTCAGCCCCTTTTTTCGACCCAGCAGACAATACCTCGTATTCAGAAGTTTCGCAATAATTCAAAGCTAAATCTTTAATATAATCTTCAAACAACAATCCAAATGCATTAACAAACTTCTGAGTTCCTTGCTTAAAGTAATAGTCTCTAACAAGCCAATATAGCCCATTTCCAACCATCATTGCAACAAGATACATGCTTACAGCCAGATATTCTCCATGCCTTTGAGTTTTAATAAAAGGCTTTGAATATAACAGTTGTTTTCCTAATGGATGTTCTCGTAGCTCTTTATAGTCGCAAGAATAATACCTAATAAACTTAGTGATGTTTTCTGTGGTTAAAATAGTATTTTCTTTCCTACAGTATAGGCTTTCTGGCGCTGATAGCGGATCTGGATGTTGACTGCAAAGCCAAAATATCATAAGAAGTATAGCAATATAATCATCTGCTGAACAGCCAAACGCCTCCTTTGCGGCAGCATTGGTATCTATTTCACGTCTATGTTCAAAATTTTTCGCTGCTAACAGAATATAATAATCTCTATTAAACTTTTCGAATATCCACCACAAATTTTGATATTGGTACTGCTCCGCGGTCATCCCTAAAACAACACGGAACACTCCATCGGAAACATTTTTAATGCTTTCTGCTGCCGAATGCTCATTATCATATTCTCGATACAAATCAACAAGTTGTCCTACAGAAGATACTTTATCTGCATGACGATAATCATTGCTCTCCTTCACAGAAAGAAATGCAATATTAGGAATATCCCATGCTGATAACTGCACAAGCATTTTTTGATGTTTCCCGTAACGCACGACAGGCACTTCTACATTTCTCATACATTGAACCTTCTTAAACATATCAATGGATATTTCTGAAAATTTGTAAATGAGTCCATCAGTATTTATCTTTTTTATTTCAGAAACAAAGTCTTTCATGGTATCCATCCTTATCTGCTTACTAAATCCTGATACATCTTCATCAATTACGCCACGCAAGAACTTTTTGCCATCTTTTGCTGCAATAGTATAAACCATTTCGTCATACCGCGCCTTGGCTGCATCATACCTCTGAACCAGACTATTATAGCCTTTTGGGCACTCATCCTGATCCAGAGCAATCTGCGCATTCTCAGCCACAATGTTCTGTGTCATCTCCACAATGCCTGCCATTTCGTTTTCCAGCCTACTTTTCTCGCCCCACAGGACATCTGCCAGCCAGAGCATCCTTCGGATAAGCTCCGCATTAGCCATAATTTCATTCTCAGTTACATGGAAACATCTTTTATAATACAATCAATAGAAAAGCATACTGTATCAAATATATCGTCTCTTCGCCTTCTATGTTCGTCAACTGAAAAGCAATCCATTCACTAATTTGATTTTGAGCTACCCAATGATAACAGAACAGTGAACCGCACCTACTTCCCCGCTTCTCCGTTCTTGACCATCCATTATGATTCTCCGTTTATATCCAACACATAGGATTAAACTGTCAGACAATCGATCTTAGCGGTTACCATGTCTGCATTCTAAAAAAATTTTATATAATAGAGACCTCATTTAATATTCAATCCTAAAATAGTCCAGATACGCCTTATATCGACCCTGTTCCGTCAGGCAGGTATCTGTCAGATACCCCTTTTCATTATCCCATTCGTTCAATCCCCGATAATAAAACAGTTTCAGATCATCCTCGATAATAAACGGAACGATGTTGTATTTCAAACATTCTTTAAACAGGATCAAGCGTCCCACACGACCGTTTCCATCCTGGAATGGATGAATCCGTTCTAAATTCACATGAAATTCCAGAATATCCTCGAGTGTTTTTTCTGCTTTTTCGTTATATGTTTTCAATAAAGCTTTCATCTGATCGGCAACTTCTTCCGGAAGGGCTGTTTCTCTCCCGCCTACTTCATTTGGCAGCTTCTTATAATCTCCAACCGCAAACCAGTCTTTTCTGGAATCGCTGGTCCCATTTTTCAAAATCAGATGAAGTTCTTTGATAAACTTCTCGGTCAACACCGCCTTTGCATGGTCAATGATCAGATCAATACAGCAGAAATGATTTACTGTTTCAACCACATCATCTACATTCAGGACTTCGTTAGCCACGCCGATGGTGTTTGTTTCAAAAATATACCGGGTCTGATCATGGGTCAGACGGCTGCCTTCCATATGGTTCAAATTATAAGTCAGCTCAATCTGCGTCTTATGATAAATCCCACCGGATTGTCTGCCTGCTTTCTGCTCTTTCAGAATATCCAGCAATGTGACCGGCTCTTCTTTTCTTTTATTGATGCGCTCTGGTTTCTCCGCATTTTCAGGAATTTTCCAGATCTTGCCGGTAAGAAAAGCGCCTGGCACACGATCAAGGGCGCAGTAATTTCTTACGCTGCGCTCCGACACATTCCATTTTTTTGCTGTCTCAGTCACTGAAAGGTATCGCATCTGCTGTCCTCCGCCATAAATCAAATCAAAACCTGTACAAATCTACAGTATAGTATATCACATTATCGGCAAAAATCACATTCCGAAACTGTAGGCGGTCGCATTATAAAAAAACAGCGCCGGCGTACAGGCCTCCCCCTGTACACTGACACTGCTCAAACTTCATTTCTTATTCATCAAACAACGGCGTGGAGAAGTACCGCTCCGCCGTATCCGGAAGGACTGTGACAACTGTTTTGCCCTCTCCCAGCTTTTTCGCCAGCTTCAGAGCCGCCGCCACATTGGTCCCGGAGGATATGCCGCACATGATTCCTTCTTTCGCGGCCAGCTCCTTTGACACGCGGATGGCTTCCTCGTCTGTAACTATACAGATATCATCATAGATATCTGTGTTCAGGATCTCAGGAATTACGCCATCGCCGATTCCCATCTGGATGTGGGTTCCGATGGATCCGCCGGAAAGAATTGCCGCATGCTCCGGTTCCACCGCCCAGATCTCCATGTCCGGGTTCTTTGCTTTCAGTATCTCGCCGATACCGGTGATAGTGCCGCCCGTTCCGATTCCGGAACAGAAACCGTCGATGGTGCAGTCTGCCTGCTCCAGGATTTCGAGCGCCGTACCGGATCTGTGGACCGCCGGGTTGGCGGGATTCTCGAACTGCTGCGGAACGAAAACCCTCGGGTCATCTTTTGCCATACGAAGCGCAGTGTCCAGACACTCCTGGATGCAGGCGCCGATATCGCCGGCGTCATGGATCAGAATCACCTCCGCGCCGTAATGACGGACCAGTTTCCGCCGTTCCTCGCTGACAGAGTCCGGCATAATGATCTTCGTCTGATACCCCCGCACCGCACCCACCAGCGCAAGGCCGATCCCCTGATTGCCGCTTGTGGGTTCCACGATGATCGTATCTTTATGGATCAGGCCTTTTTCCTCTGCGTCCCGGATCATATTGTAAGCGGTCCTTGTCTTGATGGATCCGCCCACATTAAGGCCTTCGAATTTCACCAGAATCTGGGCGCTGCCTTTTTCCGGCATACGTTCCAGACAGATCAGAGGCGTATGTCCCATCGCCTCAAGAATATTATTATAAATCATTACCGTTCACATACCTTTCTTTTCCTGGTAAAAATTTTATCATATATTCTATTCAGGGACAAGCTTTCTCAACCCTCCAGTTTCCACTTCGACAGCATTTTCCCAAGCTGTTTCGCGATCAGGCCCACCAGCAGCGCCGCGGCGACGGTTCCTTCTCTTACGCCCTGCAGTCTCCCGGTAAAAACAAAAGAGAGGACACAGGCGATCGCCACAAGCGTCACATCGAACCCAACCTTCATATAACCGAATTTTACGGGAAGGACCTTACAGATCGCCAGCACTACGCCTTCTCCGGCCAGAACCACTACTCCGGCTTTTACTTCCAGGCTCACGCCTACAGCCACCAGAAAAATACCGACCAGACACACCAGCCACTGCTGCAGATAATGATTGCAGGTAATTCCCTGTACGGCCCACACGCCGAAATCTGTCAGATATCCGAAGAAAAACGCAACCGGAAGCTGCATCAGCTGTATGGGATGATATTTTTTTCTCAGGATCATGATCTGCAGGAGGATAAAAACGCAATGCATAATGATCGTAGCCGTTCCCACCGTCAGCGGTGCAAACAGGCTGACTACATACGGAACACTTGATATCGGGGAGGTTCCAAGACTTGCCTTGATCGAAAAAGCCACGCCGAACGCCATAATGGCAAGGCCCGCAAGAAGGAGAAGATATCTCCGGATGATATAAATATGTGTTTTTTCCACTCAGTTCATTCCTTTCATTCAAAGAGGACTCGTCCTCTTCCTGTTATCTGAGGCTCATTAAGATAATTTCCGCGTACCCAAAAACAGACCTCTGACATTTCTGACAGAAGTCTGTTTGAAGATTGCGTTTAATTTTTCATTAAAACAGACACCGTGTTACTCTTCGCTCTGCGCTTCCTCTGCTGTCTCTTCCTCCGGAACCTCTCCGGCGTGAACAGCTGTTACCGTGCATACCACTGCTTCCGGATCCGTCATAAGATCGATATCTTTATCCTTGGCGATATCCAGATCCTTAACCTTGATCACATCGCCGATCTTCATCTCGCCTACATCTATTCTGACCTTGTCAACCAGGGCTGACGGATAAGCTCTGTAGGAGATCTCTCTCAGGCTTTCCTGAAGTACGCCCTCGGCGATCTTGTCATGGTTATGGAAAATAACTTCCGCAACAGAATGTACTTTCTCATTGCTTACCAGAGCCTGGAAGTCCACTTCGTCCACTCTGCCTGCCAGGGAGTTAAAATCCACTTCCTTGATCAGCACATTGTACACCTGGCCTTCTACATCCAGCATGATCTGGCTTCCTTTGTTAGCGGTTTTCAAAAGGCGCTCCACATCGGACTTCTGCATCTTCACGGGAATGGAACCTTCAATTTCCCTGCCGAACAGGTTGCCGGTCACATAACCCTCTCTTCTTAATCTTTTTGCCTTGACGTCCATGTTTCTTTTTTCAGCTTTTAAAGTATTCATTTATCTTTTCCTCCAAAAATCTGATTGCTTAGCAGCCTTCAACTTTTTAATGAAAAAGAGGTTTGTTAAGTATTTTGTTTCCCTGTTACGGTTTATATTATAGCAGTGTCTTTTGAAACAGATTAACCAAAATATTTATTTTTTTGCTTTATTTTTTGTTCATGATTTAATTTACAGAAAATTTGAATTGCATATGCAAATATGCAGATTCCATAGCATCGATGTACAAGGGGACAATACGGTCGATCAAGTGCCTGAAAGGGGCAGAAATCATCATCTTTTCGACTCGTAGACTCCAACCGTAAGAATTTCGATTTAAAAAACGTTATCTTCCAGCAAAAACCGCCAAAAAAAATCCCCAGCCGTACAGCTACGGCTGGAGATAGAAAATCTTTTGATTTTTTCTCATATCCCGCTGCGGATCACGCCTGCCAGTTTTCTATGTAATCCAGTATCTCCTCCGGATCATCCATAAACTTGCAGAGCTTCAGATTCTCTCTGTCCATGAAATCCTTGTCCGCGGTCTGCTCAAGCAGCTCTTTGATAATATCATAATAGCCTTCAATATTATAAAGCACGATAGGGCGGTTCAGCCTTCTCAGGCTTTTGAGTGTCAGGATCTCGAAGAACTCCTCATAAGTGCCGATCCCTCCCGGCGCCACAATGGTCGCCTCGGACCGTTCTTCCAGAAGCTTCTTGCGTTCCCGCATCGTCTCGGTAAATATAAACTCCGAACAGTGTTCGTAAAGAACACCCGGCTGGTCAAAAAAGGTGGGAGCGATTCCCAGAATATAACCGTGATAAGCGTCCACTCCTCTGGCTGCCGCGCCCATAAGTCCTGTCGCTCCTCCGCCAAACACCAGGCCGTGGCCTCTTAAGCCCATCATCCTTCCCAGTTCTTCTGTTTTCTCATAGTATACCGGAGCCAGTTTCGCGCTGGACGCTCCGTAAATACAGATATTCATATACATTTGCTCCTGTGAAATTTTTATATCTTCATGATATCATGGAAAAATATCTAGGCAGACAATTTTCCATCCTTATCAATCTCTTGTCAGTTTTCGTATCCAGTTTCCATAGTGCACTTCAAGATAAGCAGGAATACACTTGAATATCTGATCTGCGTTCAGGCAGCATACCACTACCACCGGCGAAGCCTTGACTACAAAAGCCATGATCAGAGATAAGGGAATTACGATAAGCCAGATACTGATCAGGTCCATTTTTACCACAAACGTCACATTCCCGCCGCCCCGTATGATACCATTGTTTACCGGCATCTGATAGGACATTCCTATAACCACGACGCACAGGATAAGCAGAAATGAATTCGCCATCTCCATGGTCTCCGGCTTAAGGTCATACAGAGAAAGGAACGGAATCCGGAGGAAGAACAGGAGAATTCCCGAGCAGACTCCGATTACCAGATAGATACGCTGAAATCTGCGGGCATATTCTTTCACCACGCCGAAATCTCCTCTTCCGATAAGCTTTCCGATGATGATCGAGGATGCGGAGGCCGCTCCCACGGCCATTGACTTCACCAGAAGGAACAGATTGGACGCCGCGCTGTTTGCCGCTATGGCGATCGCCGTCATATGACCCAGTATAGCTGTCTGAAGAGCCGTATTTATCCCCCAGAGTCCCTGCACCATCAGCATCGGCGCGGTGATTCTGATATAGTCTCTGCTCAGTCTGCCGTCAGGATGGAAATAATCGGACAATTTCAGCCGGAGATGCACTTCCTTCACCGAGATATATACAAGAAGGACGATAAGTTCCAGCACTCTGGCGGCAAGCGTCCCGATGGCTGCTCCCCGGATCCCCATTTCCGGAGCGCCGAACTTTCCGAAAATAAGAACATAGTTGATCCCGCAGTTCACGCAGAAAGCCATCACAGACAACTGGAAGGCAATCTTCACTGTCCCCACGCTCCGCAATGTCGCCAGAAGGATCTGCGTCACAGCGAAAAACAGATAAGTAAAGCGGATGATTCCCAGATACTCAACGCCCGCCTCAATGATCGGCACATCTGTGGTAAACAGACCCACCATCTGGCCGGGACAGAAGCTGGCAAGAACAAACAGTACAACCGCCGCTGATAGCGCTCCGTACATGGCCGCCGCGGCGATTTTTTTCATGGGACCCGTCTGTTTTCTTCCCCAGTACTGACTGCAGAAGATCACCAGTCCGTCCCCCATTGCGGTAAGGATCTGCTGGTAAATAAACTGCAGCTGGTTCACTGCCGCCGCTCCGGAAAGCGCCGTCTCGCTGTACGCTCCCAGCATCACATTGTCCAGAAGGTTCACGCTGAGCGTTACGATATTCTGGAGCACGATGGCAACATACAGGACAAAAAATTCTCTGTAAAAACTCTTTCTGTCTTTCATTTCAGTATTGCTTATCCAAGCATCTCATCCTTCTTTGCAAGGATGGCTTCCACTGCCGCGCATGCCGGGCAGTCACAGTATTTCGCTCCTGCGGCTTTGATTTCTCTTCCGTGAGCGGCAACGCCTTTGGCCTGCTCTTCCCCGCCGAACACTTTCGCACCCATCTCGGACTCCGCGAAGCTGATCAGGCCGTCCACGGTAACAATATCCGCTTCCAGCTCTTCAATATATTTCCCGGTCTCTTCCGCTTCCTTCTCTGTTCCCACGGAATCGATCCATTTCTGCGCCGCGTCTTTCACTTCCTGACAGGCGGTGGCGGCCGCTATAAGCTCTTTTGATTTTTCAATTACATACTGCTGTACTTCTTTTGTCATTTTGCATTACCTCCCTGGTCTTTGTTGATTTCGTTAACATACAGACTGACCGGAACATTCCTGTTCTTCAGACAGGCCTGTTCGGGTTCAGATTTTCTGCCTCTGACGATATTATAACACTTCTTTCTCTATAACACCAAATAATTTCATCACAAAAACGGGACTGAAAATCAGCCCCGGAAAATCACACTCTGTTTTTATTTTGCTTCGGCGGCAGGAATATCTCCCCCGTTTTCTTCCTCCTGCTCTCCGGCATTCTGTCTCATTACAACAGCTTTATACCGCTTTCCTGTAAGCAGGATTCCGCTGGTCAGCGCCGTAAGGGGAGCCACCGTCACAAGTCCCAGGCTTCCCACGATCGTCTGCAGGATCTCGGCGGAAACATATTTATAATTCAGGATGTTTTCGATGGGCGTTCCCTGCGCCATGAAAGTCATCAGAAGCGCTATGTATCCTCCGGAATATGCCAGAAGGAGTGTCGTGGTCATGGTTCCCATCGCCGCGCGCCCCACATTCATTCCCGAAAGCATCGCTTCTTTCCATCCGATGCCCGGCTTCTTGTGCACCACCTCGTTGACCGCAGAGGTGATATCCACAGAAAGATCGATCATTGCTCCGGAAGCCCCGATGAAGATCGCGCTCATAAAGATCCTGGTCAGGCTGAGATCCTGATATCCCGCGTACAGGAGGCTCTCCGAATAGGACATCACCGCGCCGTGGATCTTGAAGGCGTCGGTAAAAACACACCCCAGGATACATGTCACCAGCACGCCGAGAAACGCGCCTCCGCAGGCGGCCAGCGTCTTCATGTCAAATCCGTATACAAAGAAGATGATCAGAAGGGTCAGAAAAGCCGTGATCAGGATACCGCACCAGATGGGATTCGCCCCGCCCAGATAGGCGGGCACCAGGATCTTCCAGATGGTGAGGATGGTAATGGCGAAAGAACACACCGCCCGCAGGCCCGTCCCTCCCGCGAACAGGATCAGGAACAGGATGAAGATCCCCGCCAGTATCAGTTCTTTGTCGATCCGGTAATGATCGTTCATCGTTACGGAAGTGATGCCGTCGTCGTTATAGCTTACCACTACGTGGGCCACGTCGCCCTCTTCAAAAATCTTGTCGGATTCCAGAGAGCCGCTGAGCATATTTACCGCCCTGGTCTCGTCTCCCTTGAACTTTCCTTCCAGAAGCTCCACCTCGCAGTACTGTTCCCCCGACTGGATGAGGCCCGAGCTTCGCACCGCACTTTCGTCTGTTGATAAAACTTTTGCTTTTACTTTGTCTGTTCCCTGATAAATGACAGCATCCTCATAGCCCGTAGGAAGGGCTATGAGGATGACGATCAGCAATACCGCAATGATGGAAACAGAGTATTTTTTCAGTCTGTCCGTCATTATTTTTACTGTACTCCTGTGATTGCTGCCATTTTGTTGTAGATATCGGTGTTGTCATAGTATCCGCCGAACTGCTCCTGGCCGACGCCCATTGCGAACACTTCCACAGGAAGTCCTGTGTGCGCGTAGGAGGAGAAGTCGATACCGGATTTGTTGTTCAGGATATGAGTGATCGTTACGGTAAGCGGCTCATAGCTTCCGTATAATACATACTCTTCCTGACCGAATTCTTCTTCCTCGCCGGTACGGCTCATAGTCTCTTCGTATGCAGCCTGCAGCTTCTGATACTCATAGTCTGTCATAACGAGAGTGCCGCTTTCTTCTCCTTCCGGATGCTCATCCTTGCTGTCCGCCTGATTGGTGGTCTCTGTGGTTCCCTGAGGAGCCTGAAGGCCGAACAGTTCCGTCACATCCTGCATAACGGTTTCAAAATCAGTCTTGTTCTCTTTGTATCCTGCCACATAGTCAGAATCGAATTTCGCGTAGGAAATCTTCTGGTTTGTCAGATTGGTAAGGAAGGTGTCATAGTCTGTTCCTGCGAAACCGATTGTCAGACCGCCGGTCTCGTGGTCGCCTGTCACCAGGATCAGAGTCTCGTCCGGATGCTCATTGTAGAATTCAACCGCTTTGCCTACAGCCTCATCCAGAGCGACTGTGTCTGTAATGGTGGCGCCGGCGTCGTTCGCGTGACATGCCCAGTCGATCTTTCCGCCTTCTACCATCATGAAGAAACCGGTCTCGTTATCCAGAACCTCGATTCCTTTTTCCACATAATCTGCAAGCGCCCACTCGCCTTCTTCCAGATCCATGTCATAGCTCATAGCGTCGTCGTCAGCCAGGGTCTCGTCGATCACGATAGTTTTTCCGGACTCTGCGGTAAGGGCTTCCGCCTCTGCCTTTGTCTTAACTACAGTATAGCCCGCTTCTTCTGCAAGCTGATAGAGATCTGTCTGATCTTCGTTCTCACCGGTGGGGCTTAACAGTCCGCCGCCTGCGAAATAGTCAAATCCGCTTTCGATCATTTCCTGGCCAATCTCATAGTAGCTGCTTCTGGAAGCCTGATGCGCATAGAAAGCCGCTGGCGTCGCGTGGTTCAGGTTTACGGTGGAAAGGATTCCAACCTTGTAGCCAAGCTGCTCTTTCACCTTCTCCGCGATGGTCTCATAAGGAGTCTGCATGGTCTCGTCCATGTTGATGGTTCCGCTGTAGGTCTTGTGACCGGTAGCGATAGAGGTCGCTGTGGAAGCGGAATCCGGGCAGAAAGATGTGCTGTCGTAAGTCTGAGCGGATCCGGCTACCGGGAAGTTCATCATGTTCAGCTTGCTCTCGCTGGTAAGAATGTCGTCCCCGTCGTCTTCAATGGCGTTGAGGTAATAGTTTGTGGTCTGGATCTGAGGATAGCTCATTCCATCGCCAATAAAAAGGAACACATACTTCGGTGCTGTTGCGGTTGCGGTCGCTGCCTCGTCTGCAGCTGTTTCAGCAGTTTCTTCTGCAGCTTCTTCTGTTACGGCTGCTGCATCAGCAGTTTCTGTTGTTTCTGCGGCAAATGCTGCCTGTGCAGGCGCTGCGCACGGTACCATCATAGCTGCAGCCAGTAAAAATGCACTGAGTTTTTTTGCGTTCATAGAATGTTGATCTCCTTTTTTCTCTTTTTCATAATTGATTTTCTTCTCAGGAGCGATGCCCCGATAGAAAGAGATTAACATTCAATTATTAAAACTTCCCGCGCCTCTTTGTAAAATATAAATCAAATATTCCGGCCAAATGTGAAATTCCTGTCAGGCGTTCCCCTGCTGGTCTATCACCTCTTTCAGGGTCCTGCACAGAAGGCTGAAATCAATGGGTTTGGAGATATGCGCGTTCATTCCCGCCGCAGCCGTCGCGGAGAGGTCCTCGGCAAAGGCATTGGCCGTCACGGCGATGATCGGGATCTTCTCCGCGTCCCGGCGTTTCATCTTCCGGATCGTCCTCGCCGCTTCGCAGCCGTCCATCTCCGGCATCTGCATATCCATCAGGATCACGTCGAACTCGCCTTCCCCGGAGGCGGCGAAAAGATCCACCGCCTCTTTTCCGTTCCACGCCTTTACCACCTGCGCGCCGTACATATCCAGAAGCTCGCAGGCGATCTCCATATTGATCTCGTTATCCTCCGCCAGAAGGATCTTTCTGTTCCTTAGGAAATCCTCTTCAGATTTTCCACTCTCTGCCAGGTCCGCGTTTTTCTCTGCGCCGCTTCCCGTAGTGTCCGTCTCATGGCCGGACGTTTCTCCGTGAACCGGATTATCTTCCATCTCTTCCTCCACATCGGCTCTGCGGAATGGAAGGATGACGGTAAAAATACTGCCCTTTCCCAGCTCGCTCTCCACGGAAATCTCCCCGTTCATCTGGGAGAGGATATTTTTTACGATAGGCATTCCAAGCCCTGTTCCGGATACATTCTTCGCGCCGAATCTTACCTCCCGCTCATAGGGGATAAAGATCCTGTCCAGAAAATCCCCGGACATGCCGGCACCCGTATCCTTAAGGACCAGCTTATATTTCACAAAATCACTGTTCTGCCTTTCCGATACTTTCAGCGAAATGGTATCTCCCTCCGAGGTGAATTTCACTGCGTTGGACAGAAGATTGCTGAGGATCTGCGTCACGCGGAAGGAATCCCCGTATACTTCCTTCGTCTGAATGTCAAAATCAAGGGTAAATGTTTTCCCCTCTCTTTTTATCTGATCCCGCACCATATCCGCGCAGTCGGTAATACACTTCTTCAGGTCAAAATGTTTGGTATCCAGGGTGATCTTTCCTTTTTCCAGTTTGGATATCTCCAGGATATCATTGATCAGCCCCAGAAGCTGCTGACTGGAAAAATTGATCTTCGACATATAGTCTTTCATTTTTTCCCGGTCGTCCAGATGCTTTTCCGCCAGCTCCGACAGTCCGATGATCGCGTTCAGAGGCGTACGCATATCATGGGACATATTAGAAAAGAAGGAATTCTTGGATTCCTCGCTCTCCCTGGCGGCCTTCAGGGACTCCTTCAGAAGCTCTATCTGGCTCAGTTGCTCTTTCTTCTCGTCATCCACCATGCGGAAGCAGAGCACCGCCTCCTCGGGATTCAGGGATTCGTCAAAAAGAAGACGAACGTTTACCCAGCGGTATTCGCCGTCGAAAACGCGCTGGAAATCCCCGCCGTAATCCCGGACTCTTCTGGATACGAGACTTCTGATATTCTCCAGGGAAAAGCTTGTCCTGAAGTCTTCAAATACATCCGGCTTCATCAGTTCTCCCATGGTGTTCATGAGAAGATCATAATCTCCCTGAGGCGGGATTTTTCTCCGCATATAGTCGGAGCCCTTGATCATGTCATAGGTTCCCCGGGAAAAATCCATGCGATAGATGGCGTAAAATGAATTCCCCAGAACGCGCACCGTCTCGTTTGTCCTGCGCCAGGTACGGTTCATTCTCTCCTCCCGGACGCTCATGATCACGAAAACCGCAAGGAACACCAGTAGGATTGCCCCGAACCATATGGATATCGTCCGTACCCCTCCCAGAAGAGAGCTGTATGGTATGGTGACGATGGAGAGCCATCCGTTTGTGGTTATATCAAAATAAGCGGCTCTTTTCTCCTGTCCCGGCGTGTGGATATAGGCGCTGTTGCTGTCAAAAGTCCCGTCTTTAATCCTGTCGATAATGGTGTCTATATAGCTCTGGATCTGTTCACGTGGAATGTCGGTCCGGGTTTCCGAATACAAAAGCGTACCGGACGAATCACAGAGAAAGAACGCGCTCCCCTCCGGAAGACGTCTCTCCTGTTTATCCGTCTGCGCATGAAACTTCCGGGGAAAGATATCAAAAGCCACCACATTCCCGGGAACTTCTCCTTCCTGGGCAATGGTGATCACCAGTTCCCCGGAGATAACATCCTCATAGGCGTCTGTAAAAATGACTTCGCCGTCGGCCTCCGCAGCCTCTGTATACCAGGGAGTATTCTCCACATCATAATCCCCGTCTCCCTCCCAGGGATCCGCGGCAACGATTTTTCCGTCGATGACCGCATAGGGATCTATCTCGTCTTCGCCCACGATATCCGCAAGGCTCCGCATAAAAATCTGAATCCAGGTTTCCGGATCGCTGCTGCTTTTCAGCTGCTGGTTGATATATCCGGTACACAGGCGCAGCATTGTTTCGTATCCTATGAGGTTCCGCGTGTTTTCTGCCGAGTAGCTCTGGGCGATCTCATTTCCCATCCTCTGCGCGTTGGCAAGAAGCACGCCTCTTACCACGACAAGGCTGCAGACAGCCATGGCCGCAACAGCGATCAGTATCACAACTCTTCTTTTTATATTATTCATGCCGCCTGCGGCCTCACGTTTTTTCTTTGCCATCAGCTGTACTCCCTGAGAATGTCGATAAGCTCCAGATAACAGTTGTGGAATTCCGGAAACAGTTCCCGGGCTTCCTCAAGTTTTTCCGCTCTGAGCAGTTCTGTCATCCGGGAGGAAATCTCATACAATCGCCGGAACGACAGGTTTCCGCACACTCCTTTCAGGTTGTGGACCGCCTGAAAGGCTTTTTTTACGTCTCCCTCTTTCAGCGCTGTTTCCAGCTCCCCCGCGTTGCCGTCGTCAGGGAACTTCAGAATGAATTTCCAGTACAGAGCCTCGTTTCCCATAAACCGCTCTGTCCCGGACGCTATATCGGTTCCGGCCTGTTCCAGTTTCTTTTTTATCTCTTCATTCATTTTCTCTCACATCCTTTTCTTTACCCGGAGACAGATTCCCCGCCTGTTTGTTTTGTATGATACAGTTTACGCAGTTCTTTTTCGGCTCCTGTGAACGCCTCCATCAGACGGGGATTGAACTGGCCGCACTGGCCGCTGCTGATCATTTCCAACGCCTCGTCGAATCCATAGGCGTCTTTGTAAACACGTTTACTCACCAGCGCGTCGTAAACGTCCGCCACAGACACCACCTGTACCCATACGGGGATAGCCTCTCCTGACAGTCCGTCCGGATATCCCTTCCCGTTCCAGCGTTCATGATGGTGGCGGGCGATATCATAGGCGTAATGAAAAACCGCATGCTTCCGGAGCTGGGGGATTTTTTCCAGAAGCCTTGCTCCCTGTATGGTATGTGTCTTCATGATCTCGAATTCCTCCGCCGTCAGCTTTCCCGGTTTATTAAGGATCCCGTCGGATATGGCGATTTTCCCCACATCATGCATAATGGCGGCCATGGAGATCAGACGGATCTCTTCTCTTTGGAGTCCGGCGCCCAGATCTGTATGCATCAGAAGATATTCCGTGATCCCGCTGATCCTCTGGACATGGTCTCCGGATTCCCCGCTCCGGAACTCGATCGCGGTAGCCAGCGCCTCGATCATGCCCCGGTTCAGGTCCATGATCTCCAGTTCCCTGATGATCAGCTCCTGTCTCTGGTATTCCGCCAGACGGCTGAGCTTCCTTCTGGAAAGGAATAATTCCACCACGGAGTCCACACGTCGTTTTACAACGTACGGAACCACCGGTTTTTCGATCACGTCCATAACGCCCAGACGGTAGCCCTCTTTTACCACCTGTTCTCCGGCCTCTGCCGTAATAAGAAATACAGGTATGGTATCCAGGATATCCGTACCGGCCTCCAGCCGTCTCAGAAGTTCCATTCCGTCCATTACCGGCATCATCACATCCAGAAGGACGGCGCAGATACGGTCTTTGTTTTCCAGAAGTTTTTCCAGGCATTCCTGTCCGTTTTCCGCCTCCATGATTTCATAGGAATCTTTGAATATTTCTTTCAGTATCGCTCTGTTCAGTTCACTGTCGTCCACGATCAAAACGGTATCCGCCGTGAACTGTATCTGCCGCTCTGTTATCTGTCTGTCCATGCTGATTCTCCTCTGGCTGTTAAAATACTGTGTTGCTATTGCATGAAGCCCGGCTTTTGTCTGCCGTCATCAAATACATTTATAGGCAATGATGGTTACGGTTCCCTTTCCCTTGTAGCGTTTCATGGAATATTTTTTCGGAAAAGCCTCCACGAGATCCGGGAGCTTGGAAAATCCGTAGGTCCGGGCGTCGAAATCAGGCTTTGCCCGCTTGATATACTGGCCCGCGGAGCTTACGTTCACATATCCGTCGTTCTCCTGGTATTTGTCCCAGGCGATCCGGAGCAGTTTGTGGATCTCTTTTATATCTTCCTCCTGTGGATACTCCGCCGCTTCTTCGGAAATCTGCATTTCTTTCTTCGCGTTATTTTTCTCATTTTCCGCGGAACCGCGAATGTCTGTGTTCTTATTCAGGTTCTCAAGGAATACGAATTCATCACAGGCGTTGCGGAAGGCCACCGGAGTTGTTTTTTCTCCTACTCCCATAACGTAGACCCCCGACTCATGAAGCTTAATGGCAAGGGGCGTGTAATCGCTGTCGCTGGCAACGATCACGAAAGCGTCATACAGTCCTCTGTGAAGCAGATCCAGCGTGTCGATCACCAGCGCCATATCTGTGGCGTTTTTTCCGGATACATAATCAAACTGCTGTTCCGCTTTGATCGCCAGGCGCTTCAGTTCCTCCTCCCAGTTCTTCAGAGTTTCCTTCCGCCAGTTTCCATATGCCCTTTTCACAACTATACGCCCTTTGGCGGAAATTTCCTGAATAACGGCTTCCAGCTTTGAAAGCTGCGTATTATCGGCGTCGATCAGCATTGCAATACTTTCCAGATTCTTCATATATTTTCTCCCGCTAAGTTTTCTGTTTACTTTCCTATTTGAAATATATCATTTTCTGTTAAAATTGTAAATATTTCTGGAATTTTATAATAGAATGTGCTAATATCGAAAGAATAAAATTATACAGGGAGATGTAATTATGATTCACTTGTTATCTGTTTTATTTATAAAAGACCGCCGGAATTATTCATCCCCTCAGGTGCGTCAGGCATACGGTACGCTCTGCGGGGCTGCAGGAATAGGCCTGAACCTTCTGCTGTTTCTTGGAAAATGGATCGCAGGCACTTTAAGCCACTCTATTGCCATTACCGCAGACGCCTTCAACAACCTGTCCGACGCCGGATCTTCTATTATAACCCTGATCGGTTTCCGGATCTCCGGCCAGAAACCTGATCCGGAACATCCCTTCGGGCATGGTCGGATGGAATATATTTCCGGACTTCTGGTGTCAGTCGCCATCCTGATCATGGGCTTTGAGCTTGTCAAATCCTCTGTAGAAAAAATCATACATCCGGAGGCCATCGACAGCAGCCCGGTTATTCTGGGAATTCTAGCCGCCTCTATTCTGGTAAAATTATATATGTTTTACTACAACCACTCCATCAGCTCCAAGATAGACAGCGCCGCTATGAAGGCCACCGCTATGGACAGTTTAAGCGACACCGTGTCTACTGCCCTTGTTCTGGCGGCTACAGTGATCAGCCAGCTTACCGGGCTCCTTCTGGACGGCTGGTTCGGCGTGCTGGTGGGAATTTTCATTCTTTATACCGGGGGGTCCACTTTAAAAGAAACCATGGATCTTCTTCTCGGTCAGCCGCCAAAAAAAGAATTTATAAAGGAAATCCGGAAGATTGTCATTTCCCATCCTCTGGTCTACGATATACACGACCTGATCGTACATGACTATGGTCCTGGCAGGCTGATGATCTCGCTCCATGCCGAGGTAGACGCCCAGGGGGATATCCAGGCCATCCACGAACAGATCGACCATATCGAACACGAGCTTCAGGAAAAGCTCCACTGCTCCGCGACCATCCACATGGATCCCATCGTTACCAACGATGCGGAAGTTCTGGAAATGAAGGAAAAGGTATACCAGATCGTCAGAGATTTTGACAGCACACTGAGCATCCATGATTTCCGTATGGTGAGAGGAAACACCCGGACAAATCTGATCTTCGATATCTCCGTTCCCAGCGGCTCGAAGCTTACGGACAATGAGATCGTCAATGAACTGAAAAGCCGTATCCATCAGTATCTTGGCGGAAAATATTTCGCCGTGATCCAGATCGATCACGAATATTATTGATGCCAGTGGCAATTTAGCCGCAATATTGCAAAAAACAGCAGAAGGGCGCTTTCTGTCAAACCGCTCTTCTGCTGTTTTATTTTTAATCCCTCTCGCTTACAGGCACAGTACCCTGTCTCCCGTGCGCAGGAACAGGATCTTCCATTTGGCTTATCAGTCGTAAAACTGTATTCCCATCAATGTCAGTCCGTGGGCAGGAGCCGTTGGTCCCGCCGCAGCCCGGTCGCAGGCGTTGAGTATATCTCTTACTCTCTCAGGGGGATACTGTCCGTTCCCCACCTGGATCAGTGTCCCGGCTATGATCCGGACCATGTTGTAAAGGAACCCTTCTCCGGACACGCGGATTGTGATCATGTCTCCGTCCTTCCACACCTCAATGGCCGTCACTGTGCGCACAGTGGATTTCACCTGGGCTCCCGTGCCGCAGAAGCTGGCAAAATCATGTCTTCCGATAAGGTAGGAAGTAGCCTCCCGCATTTTTTCCACATCCAGTTTATAATGATAAAAATAAGAATAAAGCCGTTCTGTGGGAACCGGAAATCTTCTGTTCAGGATCCTGTACTCGTATGTTTTCTCACTGTCACAGTATCTGGGATGAAAATCCGGTTCTACTTCTTCTGAAAGCTGTATCCGGATATCTTCCGGAAGCCGCTGGTTCAGAGCATAGGAAATTTTTTCCCCGGGGATCCTGGTATTCGTATCAAACACCGCCACATTGCCAAGAGCGTGGACTCCCGCATCCGTGCGGCTGGCGCCCATAGTTTCGATCTTTTCCCCCAGAAGCTCTGACAGGGCTTCGTTCAGAACTCCCTGTATTGTCACTCCGTTTGGCTGTATCTGCCATCCACAGTAATTTGTGCCGTCGTAGGCCACTACAAGCCCTACTCGTTTCATATTTTCCCTTTCTTCTTCATTCAGATTCCGGCAAAGCGAAAGACTGCCGCAACTGCCAGATAGCAAAGAAGTACCAGATAAGCCAGCCTGTCTCTCTTTTTATACTGCAGAGGCTTCATCTGGGTTCTGTGTTCGCCGCCGTGATAACATCTGGCTTCCATAGCCATGGCAAGATCATTGGCTCTCCGGAAAGCGGAGATGAACAGAGGCACCAGAAGCGGCACCATGCTTTTCACCTTCTGGATAAGATTCCCGCTTTCAAAATCTGCACCCCTGGCAATCTGCGCCTTCATGATCTTATCCGTCTCTTCCAGCAAAATCGGGATAAACCGGAGGGCGATGGACATCATCATGGCGATCTCATGGACAGGAACATGTATTTTGTTCAACGGCCTGAGACTTTTCTCCAGACCGTCCGTAAGCTGATTTGGCGTGGTTGTCAGTGTCATAAGCGAAGACCCGATCACCAGATAAATAAGCCGGATCGCCATACGCACCGCCATGGAAATTCCTTCTTTTGTAATTTTCAGTATCCCGAAGCTCCAAAGCGGTTCTCCAGGCGTTAAAAGCATGTTAAACACCATGGTGATAAGAAGGATGAAAAAAATCGCCTTCAGGCCCTTGAAAATAAATTTCACCGGAACTTTGGATATTTTGATCGCCGCCGCCAGAAAGACGGTAGCCACCGCATAACCGGGAATTGTGTGGAACAAAAATATAGACACAATAAAGATCAGAGTGCCTGCAAGCTTTGTTCTGGGATCCAGTCTGTGGATCACGGAATCGGCCGGATAATACTGGCCTATGGTAATATCCCGTATCATTTTTCCTGTCCTCCTTTCAGTAAAGGAGAACCTGCTTCCCTTAAGGCCTTCAGTATTTCCTCTCTTGCCTCGGGAATGGTGGTGACTCCGCTTTCCACCTTCAGCCCCTTTTCTTTCAGGGCGTGCATGATGTAAGTGATCTGCGGCGCCGCAAGTCCCATGGTCTCCAGTTCTTTATAATGGGAAAAAACTTCTTTCGGAGTACCGTCAAAGGGAAGTTCTCCCCTGTTTACCACAATCAGACGCTCCACATATTTTGCCACGTCCTCCATGCTGTGAGACACCAGGACAATGGTGATCCCTCTTGCGAAATGAAGTTCCGCAATCTGATCAAGTATTTCATCCCGCCCTTTTGGATCAAGGCCTGCCGTGGGCTCGTCCAGGATCAGGATCTTCGGATTCATAGCCAGAACTCCGGCGATGGCTACTCTTTTTTTCTGACCGCCGGACAGCTCAAAAGGCGATTTCCGGAAATTTTTTTCCTTAAATCCTACCTGAAGGAGCGCTTTCCTGGCTTCTTCCTCCGCCTCCTCACGGCTGAGTCCCTGATTTACAGGCCCGAAGCACACATCGGAAAGAACATCGCTTTCAAAAAGCTGGTGTTCCGGATACTGAAACACCAGTCCAACCTGGCTTCTCAGATTTTTTCTGTTGTAATTTTCCGCCCACACGTCTTCTCCGTTATACAGGACGGTTCCGGAGGTAGGACGGATCAGAGCGTTAAAATGCTGGATCAGAGTAGACTTTCCGCTTCCTGTGTGGCCGATCATACCAATAAACTGACCGTCCGGAATAGTAAGATTAATGTTTTTCAGCGCATGGATCTCATAGGCGGTTCCCGGGCTGTATGTGTATGTTACGTTTTTCAGCTCTATTGACATAAAATATTCACCAGCTCTTCCGTAGTAAGAATCCCATCCGGAAGACCGACTCCGGATTTTTTCAGTTCATAGGCAAGAAGGGTTACCTGAGGCACATCCAGACGGTATTTTTTCAGAGTTTCCACCTGGGAGAAAATCTCCCTGGGCGTTCCCTCCATCACCACATGGCCTTCGTCCATAACATATACATGATCCGCAAGGATCACTTCCTCCATGTAATGAGTGATCAGGACCACCGTCACTTTTTCCTGTCTGTTTAACTGGCGCACAGCCTCCAGGACCTCTTTTCGTCCATTTGGGTCCAGCATGGCCGTAGGCTCGTCAAGCACGATACATCTTGGTCTCATAGCCATCACTCCGGCAATAGCCACCCGCTGCTTCTGACCGCCGGACAGCTTATTGGGAGAATGATGGCGGTAAGCGGTCATCCCTGTTTTTTCCAGGCTCTCCTCCACCCTCTTCCAGATGTCTTCTGTGGGAACTCCCATGTTTTCCGGGCCGAATCCTACGTCTTCTTCCACAACTGTTCCGATGATCTGATTATCCGGATTCTGGAATACCATTCCGGCTTTCTGGCGTATTTTCCACAGCTCCGGTTCTTTCAGAGTGTCCATTCCGTCAATCCAGATCGTTCCCTCTGTAGGAAGAAGAAGGGCGTTGATGTGTTTTGCCAGCGTAGATTTGCCGGAGCCGTTATGCCCCAGCACAGCCACAAATTCACCTTCCTGGATATCTATGTTTACGTTATCCACTGCCCTCTGGGTATCCTGCACGTTTCCGTCTTCGTCGTATTTAAAATAGTCAAATCCAAGTTTTACTGCTTTGATGATTCCCATTCTCTGCCGTCCTTTCAGGATTCTTCCCCGGAATCCGGCGTGATCAGCTCTCCGATCAGTTCCCAGATTTCATCTCTTCCCTGTTTCGTTTCCGCCGAAAAAGGTATCACCACGGCGTCCTTTTCCAGTCGTAGCCCTTCTCTGAGGATTTTCAGATTCTTCTGGACCTGGCTTCTTTTCAGCTTATCCAGCTTTGTGGCGATGATGATCGGCTGAAAACCGTTATGAAGGATCCATTCGTACATCTGACAGTCATTTGCCGAAGGCTCATGCCGGATATCGATCAGAAGAAAGACGGCTCTAAGATTTTTTGAAGTATGAAGATATCGCTCGATCATCTTACCCCATTTTTCTTTTTCTGACTGGGATACCCTGGCATATCCGTATCCGGGAAGATCCACCAGATACATTTCTCTGTTGATCTTATAGAAATTAATGGTCTGGGTTTTCCCCGGCTGTCCGCTGGTACGGGCCAGGGATTTCCTGTTCATCAGTCCGTTGATCAGGGAGGATTTCCCCACATTGGATTTTCCCGCAAAAGCCACTTCCGGCATTCCTGTATCGGGAAGACGGCTGGTAACTCCGCATACAATATCTAATTCTGCTTGTTTGATAACCATTGGTTTCCTCTCTGTATTCAGTGTTCTCTCAGGGCTTCATGAAGTACGTCCGTCATATTGCCTACATAGAAGATCTTCAGCCCTTTCAGGATCTCCGGATCCATATCCTGAATATCCCCTTTGTTCTTCTCCGGAACAAGCACCTCTTTAATCTTGGCGTATTTTGCCGCCAGAAGCTTTTCCTTCAGGCCGCCGATAGGAAGCACGCGGCCCCGGAGAGTGATCTCTCCCGTCATAGCCACGTCCGCCCTTACTTCTTTTTTTGTGATCGCGGACAGCATTGCAGTGGCCATGGTGATCCCGGCGGAAGGGCCGTCTTTGGGAACCGCTCCTTCCGGTATATGTACGTGGATATCATGCTCCTGGAAAAATTCCGGAGCGATGCCGTACTGATCCGCCACAGAACGGATATAGGAAATGCCTGCCTGGGCGGACTCCTTCATTACGTCTCCAAGCTGGCCTGTAAGGACCAGTTCTCCTTTTCCCGGAAGGACGTTCACCTCTATCTGCAGGGTATCTCCGCCTACCTGGGTCCAGGCCAGCCCTCTTGCGATGCCTACCTCGTCCTTCTGGTTTGCCATCAGATAGCTGTAGCGGCTTCGTCCCAGGAAAGCTTCCAGATTCTTACTGTTCACCGTCACTTTTTCTTTGCCGTTCTCCATAAGCTGTCTGGCTGCCTTGCGGCAGATCTGGCCGATCTTTCTTTCCAGACTGCGGACTCCGGCTTCTTTTGTATACTGATTAATGATCTTTCCGAGAACGGGCGTCTGGATGACAAGCTGTCCTTCCTGGATCCCGTTGATCTCCATCTGCTTTGGTATCAGATGCTCTTTTGCGATATGTTCTTTCTCATTTTCCGTATAGCCGGAAATTTCTATCACTTCCATACGGTCCAGGAGCGGTCTGGGAATCTCCTGCATATCGTTTGCCGTGGCAATAAAGAGGACTTCCGAAAGATCCTGGGCGATTTCCACATAGTGATCGTTGAACCTGCTGTTCTGTTCCGGATCCAGGACCTCCAGCAGAGCGGAAGAAACGTCTCCCCGGTAATCGCTGCTTGTCTTATCGATCTCATCCAGAAGCATCAGGGGATTGCTCACTCCCGCCTGCTGCAGCGCCGCAGTAATGCGGCCGGGCATCGCTCCCACATATGTTTTTCTGTGGCCGCGGATCTCCGCCTCGTCCCGGACGCCGCCCAGACATATCCTTACATACTTTTTATGAAGCGCTTCCGCCACAGACTTCGCGATAGATGTTTTTCCCGTGCCCGGCGGTCCCACCAGACAGAGGATCGGCGTTTTCCCTCCTGCCGTCAGCTTCCGCACAGAAAGGAACTCCATGATCCGCTCCTTTACATCTTTCAGCCCGTAATGTCCCTCTTCCAGTATCTTCCACGCCTCTTTCAGATCGTCGGAATCTTGAGAACGGCGGTTCCAGGGCAGGCTGAGAAGCGTTTCGATATACGTACTGAGCACGCTGCTCTCCGCAGCGCTTCCTGACATGCTTTTAAAGCGTTCGATCTCTTTGGATATCTTTTCCTTTACTTCTTCGGACGCTTCAAGGTCTTCCAGCTTTTTGCGGTATTCTTCCGCAGCGTCGGACGTTTTGTCCTCTCCCAGTTCCTCACGGATCAGTTTTAACTGTTCTCTTAAAATATATTCCCTCTGATTTTTATCTACCCGTTCTTTCAGTTTCTGCTGAAGTTCCTGGCCGATCTGAAGGATTTCTGTTTCGCTGGTCAGTATTGCCCCCAGAACCTCATACTGTTCCTCCAGGGTCACTGCTTCCAGAATCTTCTGTTTGTTCTGGTAAGACAGAGGAAGATTTACCGCAATCTGTGAAATCAGTTCTTCTATATCCTGGATATTCAGGATCTGGGCCGCCAGCTCACGGCTGATTTTCCCGCTGTCCATACAATAGCGGTGGAACAGTGTCCGTATGCTCCGGTACATGGCTTCCCGGACAGGCTCTGAATAATTCTTCGCATCAGATTCAAATCCTGTGATCTCCGCCCTCAGATATGGTTCTTCCGATTCTATATTTAAAAGCTCCGCTCTTGTTTTACCTTCTACCAGAACGCGCAGAAGATTATGGGGAAGCTTCACCACCTGTTTGATATAGGCGACTGTTCCGACTTTATAGAGCTCTTCAATCCCCGGCGTCTCAATCTCCGGATCTTTCTGGGTGACCAGAAAAATTGTCTGGTCATGAAGCATCGCCGCCTCGATAGCTTTCACAGACCTTTCTCTGCTGACGTCAAAATGAACGATCATATCCGGCAGTATCGTAGTTCCCCGAAGGGCGATGGCCGGCAGTATCTGAATTAACTGTGTCATGTAATGTCAGTCCCTTCCTCAGGCCGTTTCAGGTTTTCCCTTTTTTCTGGAGCGGGAATTTCTTCTGTTCACAGGCTGGGCCGGAACTTCTCCATAAATAATTTCCGGCTCTCCGGTTCCCTCCACGGTCTCCTTCGTAATGATGGCCTTTCGTATTCTCTGGTCCGAAGGCGCTTTATACATGAGATCCATCAGAGAATTTTCCATGATGGAACGCAGTCCTCTGGCGCCGGTTTTGCGCTCCAGAGATTTTTTTGCGACAAGCTTAAGCGCTTCGTCCTGGAAATCCAGTTCTACTCCATCCAGCTCAAAAAGCTTATGATACTGTTTTGTAAGAGAGTTTTTCGGCTCCCGCAGTATACGGATCAGAGCCTCCTCGTCCAGCCCGTCCAGTGTCACCACAATCGGAACACGTCCGATAAATTCCGGTATCAGGCCGAATTTAATGAAATCTTCCGGCATTACATCTTTCAGGACCTCTCCTACATTCCGTTCTTCTTTTGCCGCCACCTCGGCGCCAAAACCAATGGATTTCGTATCTTTCCTAGCCTCAATGATCTTTTCGATTCCTTCAAAGGCACCGCCGCAGATAAACAGAATATTTGTGGTATCGATCTGGATAAACTCCTGATGAGGATGTTTCCTGCCTCCCTGGGGCGGCACGCTTGCCACTGTTCCCTCCAGGATCTTCAGAAGCGCCTGCTGTACTCCCTCTCCGGAAACATCGCGGGTAATGGACGCATTTTCAGATTTTCTGGTAATCTTATCAATCTCGTCGATATAAATGATTCCATACTGCGCACGTTCGATGTCGTAATCCGCCGCCTGTATGATCTTCAGGAGAATGTTTTCCACATCCTCGCCCACATATCCGGCTTCAGTAAGAGTCGTAGCGTCTGCGATGGCAAAAGGCACATTCAGAAGACGCGCCAGTGTCTGCGCCAGCAGGGTTTTTCCAGAACCGGTAGGACCCAGCATCAGAATGTTGCTCTTCTGAAGTTCCACATCCAGATCCCTGGCAGCCAGAATTCTCTTATAATGGTTATACACCGCTACGGACAGCGCTTTTTTCGCCTCGTCCTGTCCGATCACATAATCATCCAGTATCCTGTGGATCTCCTCCGGCTTCAGCAGATTGATATCCGTATCATACGCCTCGTCCTGCCCGTATCCGGACAGTTCCTCCTCCATGATCTCCGCGCAGATTCCAATGCATTCATCACAGATAAACACACCGTCCGGACCGGCGATCAGCTTGCGTACCTGATCCTCAGATTTTTTGCAAAAAGAGCATCTGACTTTGCCCTCTCTTATTTTGTCTGCCATAAATATTTCTCGTTTCCTTTCTTTTTAATATGCTGAGATAAAAGCAAGATAAGACTCCCCGTCAGAGGAGTCTTGTTTGCGCTATTTATGTTCGACGACACCGTCGATCAGTCCGTATGCTTTTGCTTCTTCCGCAGTCATATAATTATCGCGGTCTGTATCCTTTTCCACAACCTCAATAGGCTGTCCTGTATTTTCAGCCAGGATCTCGTTGAGAGTTCTCTTGGTCTGTGCAATGTGATCCGCTACGATCTGGATTTCCGTAGCCTGTCCCTGCGCGCCGCCGGAGGGCTGATGGATCATGATCGTAGAATGGGGCAGGGCATATCTCTTGCCCTTTGTTCCTCCTGCCAGAAGGAACGCGCCCATGCTGGCCGCCATTCCCAGGCAGATGGTGGAAACATCACATTTAATATACTTCATTGTATCGTAAATCGCCATCCCGGCAGTTACAGAGCCGCCCGGGCTGTTGATATAAAGCTGGATATCCTTGCCCGGATCCTCCGCTTCCAGGAACAGAAGCTGCGCCACAACAATACTTGCGCTGACATCGTTGACTTCTTCTCCAAGGAAGATGATCCTGTCCTTTAAAAGACGGGAATAGATATCATAGCTTCTTTCTCCTCTGCTCGTCTGCTCAATGACATAAGGTACTAAACTCATAAATATGCCTCCATTCGTTCGCTCATCAGTTATGATGACTCACTCCTGCTCAGGCTTCCTTTGCCTCATCAGCAACCAGAGTTACGGCTTTCTGTACAGCCATATCTTTCTTCATCTGCTCTAATTCACGGTCGCCCAGCAGTTCTTTTAATTTGTCTGCTTCCATTTTATACATTTCAGCCATCTTGCTGATCTCTTCATTTACTTCTTCATCTGCAGGCTGAATGTTTTCTGTCTCTGCAATCTTTTCAAGAACAAGTCTTGTCTGGATTCTCTTAAGAGCCTGCGGTTTCATTTCTTCACGCATCTTGTCCGCAGTCATGCCTGTGAACTGGAAATACTGCTCCATTGTCAGGCCCTGAGCCTGCATTCTTCTGGAGAAATCATCCAGCATCTGGCTGATCTGTGTATTGATCATGGCATCCGGGATTTCCATCTGCGCATTCTCGATCGCTTTATCCACGGCAGCGTTTTCTTTTGCCGTGCGGGCTTCTTTTTCTTTTCTTTCTGTAAGCTTCTTTCTGATGTCGTCTTTATATTCCGCAAGAGTATCGAACTCAGATACATCCTGAGCGAAATCGTCGTCCAGCTCCGGAAGTTCCTTCGCCTCCACTTTCTTTACGTCGCACTGGAATACGGCGGCCTTGCCGGCAAGCTCCGCAGCCTGGTATTCTTCCGGGAAAGTAACGTTTACTTCCACATGATCTCCGGCTTTTACGCCTACAAGCTGATCCTCAAATCCGGGAATAAAGGAACCGGAACCAAGTGTCAGCGGGTAGTCTGTTCCTTTTCCGCCTTCAAAAGCCGTACCGTCGATGAATCCCTCGAAATCAATTGTAGCGATATCGCCGTTCTCTGCTCCGCGGTCTTCTACAGTAATCGTTCTGGAGTTCTTCTCCTGCTCTTTCTTCAGTTCTGCTTCGATCTCTTCCTCAGTTACCTCTGTTTCTGTTTTCGGAACTTCCAGGCCCTTATACTCGCCCAGAGTTACTTCCGGCTTCACTGCTACTTCCGCTGTGAAGATAAACGCTTTGCCCGGCTCTGCCTGGGTCACGTCGATCTCCGGCTGGGAAACGATCTCAAGCTCGCACTCTTCAAGAGCCTTGCTGTAATGCTCCGGAATCAGAGCGTTGGCTGCGTCTTCCAGGAAAATGCCTTTGCCGTACATATGCTCGATCATCTTTCTCGGAGCTTTTCCTTTACGGAAACCGGGAATGGTGATTCTGTTTTTTGCTTTCAGATATGCGTTCTGCATTGCCTTTTCCAGATCCTCAGCGGAAACCTCAATGGTCAGTTTTGCCATGTTCTTTTCCAATTTCTCTACCTGTAAACTCATATTTCCTGTTCCTCCTTAAATATCAGGTTCTGCTTCTATTTTATACGATTGAGATACAATTACAGTCATTATCGTAGTATAGCACAACCGACACAAAAACGCCAGCATTTTTTTCAGGAATACACCACGGATTCCGCGATTTCCTCCGCCTTTTCCCTCCCAAGAAGCTGTTCTATCAGAGAAAGAGCAAATGGAATAGCAGTCCCCAGGCCCCGGCTGGTGGTCACATTGCCGTCTACAACCACCTTATCTTCTACCGCTTCCGCACCCTCAAGGCTGCCCATAAACGAAGGATAGGCGGTAGCTTTTCTGTTTTTCAGAAATCCAAGGGAACCAAAAATGCTGGGCGCCGCACAGATTGCGGCGACCTTCCCGCCTTTTTCATAAAATCCCCTGAGAAGCTCCTGAAGCGGAGCATATTCTCCCAGATATTTCGTTCCCGGCATTCCTCCCGGAAGGACCAGCATATCCGCGTCGGAGAAATCAGTCCCTTCAAAGATCCTGTCCGTGTACATGGTGATGTTATGAGATGTGGTGATCTCTCTGGAATTTTTAATGGAAACTGTCTCTATATCGATCCCGGCCCTGCGCATCAGATCTACCACTGTAAGGCCTTCGATATCTTCAAATCCGTCCGCCAGAAAAATATATACTTTGCTCATAGTCTTTACCTCCTGTATTTCATGCAGTTCCATATACTTCGCAGCTTTACTTTTTCTGGCAATAAGTATAGCATTTCTCCACCAAAGATGGTAGGGATAATTGCAGTTTTCTTTCAGTTGGGATATACTGAGATAAGCGCCGGATATCATCCGGCAGACTTGAGCAGACCCGGACGCCGGAGAAAGGAGAAAAAAGATATGGAGATCGAAAGAAAATTTCTTATAGATAAGGAGAATCTTCCTGAAAATCTGGAACAGTTCCCCTGCCGCCAGATTGAACAGGGATACCTCTGCACAGCGCCGGTGGTGCGTATCCGCCGCCAGGACGAAGAATATTACCTCACTTATAAATCAGCCGGTCTTATGGCCCGGGAAGAATATAATCTGCCCCTGAACCGGGAGGCGTATCTTCATCTGAAACCCAAGGCGGACGGCCTTGTCATCGCCAAGACCAGATACCTGATCCCGGAAAAGGACGGGCTGACTATTGAACTGGATGTTTTTCACGAGGAATACGAAGGGCTTCTTCTTGCCGAAGTGGAATTCCCTTCCGAGGAGGCGGCAAACGCCTATATTCCTCCTGCATGGTTCGGGGTGGACGTAACTTATTCTTCCAGATATCACAACAGCACGCTGAGCAGAGGAACAGGGATAAGCAGATAATACTTATCCCTGTTTTTTTCTGTTTCTTCTCTTCCTGCCCTTTTTCTTCCACTTCGGACCGGGATTCCAGGTTCCATCCATCAGCCTTTTTTCCATCCGTTCCGCATACCATACGGGAAACATCCCCAGGATCCGCCCCGCGGCTTTCAGGACCCTGCCGCGCCGCTTTCCCAGCCTCATGGACCAGATCAGCATTTTTTCCGTTAAAAAGAACATGTGCCAAACCTCCTGGAAATAGTTTAGCACATTCTGTTCTTTAACACAATTTTTTCATATTTTAGATAAAACCTTATTTAACGTCAGTATATATAGGAACATTGTGTTCTGTATATACATTTTATCCAGCCCCTCATGACAAGCTGTATACCCGTAAAAGGCGTTTCCTTACAGGCGCTTTCCTTTCTCCGCGCAGGCATTCAGAGCTTCAAATACCGCGCTTCTCATTCCCGCCTTTTCCAGCATACGCACGCCCTCTATGGTGGTTCCTGCCGGAGAGCATACCATATCTTTCAGTTCGCCCGGATGCATTCCCGTCTCCAGCACCATTTTCGCGCTTCCCAGAACTGCCTGAGCCGCGAAGGCATACGCCTGTTTCCGGGGCATTCCCTGCGCGACAGCAGCGTCTGCCATCGCTTCGATAAACATGAACACATAGGCCGGAGAACTGCCGCTGACAGCTCCCGCCGCATCCATCAGCCGCTCGGGGATGAACTCTGTTCTGCCAAAACTGTCGGTAAGTTCCCGGATCTGGCGCGCGTCCTCCTCCGTCACCTTCTCGTTGATGCACACGCTTGTCATTCCTTCCCCTACCTGCGCCGGGGTATTCGGCATCAGACGGACGATCTTCATAGATCTTGCGCAGGTTTCCTCAAGCCACTGAAGCGTTTTGCCGGGAGCGATCCCCACCAGGATCTGATCCTCTGTGAGAAGATCCCGGATCTCTTTAATCACTTCCTCATAAAACTGCGGTTTTACCGCCAGAAAAAGGATCCTGCTTTTTGCCGCCACCTCGCGGTTGTCCATGGTAACGACGACTCCCAGCTTTTCCCTGCTGCGGGCGGCCCCCGCCTCCGTAAGATTGGACACTATGATCTCATCTTTATTTAAAAGTCCTTTTTTCAGTATACCGCTCACCATAGCGGTTCCCATATTGCCGCAGCCGATAAATCCTGCTTTCATCATAACCTCTCATCTCCTGTCATCAGATATTTACGTATTGCAAAAAGGATTGCGATCGCAGCCACTCCTATCAGGGTCTGCCAGGTCTCAAGATGTTCCACCACCATCTGTCTGGCGGTGGCAAACAACAGCACCTCTACCACATTCTGCACGGAATGCCTGCACAGCATTTTGATAAACTCCACGCCCACCACCAGCGACAGCGCATTGGACAGAAACTCCGTAAAAAAATCAATATCCATATCCCACAGGGATATTCTGGTAATGTCGTGTATCATGCTGATCCCTGCCAGCGCGATAACGACCAGTATCACCACAGATAAGATAATCTCCGTATATCTGGCGGTATTGTAGATGATTTCGTTAAAGCGTTTGCGTATATTATGATTTATCTCTTTTTTCATTCCGCCTCCCATCCTTTTTCATCATTCCGGTATTTAAAATTTCGCTTCTGTTTTTTATCTTACCATAAAAAAACCTGCAAATCCAGTTATTGAATTCTTGAGTTTCCGCTCTTGATTTTTAAGTAAAAACTGCTATAATGGAAACATGCAGATATAGTTCATCGGTAGAACACCAGCTTCCCAAGCTGGGGAGGCGGGTTCGATTCCCGTTATCTGCTCTACGAAAGCCGGAAACCCTGAAAAATCAGTGTTTCCGGCTTTTTCTGTCAAAAAAGTATTCAATATACTTACCCGGGGAACCGGGGGACGTGCTCTCACCCAATCCGAGACCTTGCGGAAAAGGGTGATTATTATGAGTACATATGAAGAATTAAGTTTGATCATAAGCATTGCTCTACTGATCGTTGCCATTCTGAATATGAAAAATAAGAAATAGCCGTCCTGCTTGATCTGACCCTAAAGTTATAGTGAAACTGAGGGCAGACTTTTCATTTCAACAGGAGCCGTTCACAGTACCCATAATTCCTTACAATCTTCCATACCTGGCGGCCAGCTCCCGCATTTCTTTCTGGAGTTTTTTGGAAAACTGACCTCTCTTCAGTCGCCACTTCCAGTTCTTTCCCAAAGTAGAAGGCTGGTTCATACGGGCGGAATTATCCAGTCCCAGATAGTCCTGCATCGGAATAATGCAGAGATCCGCCACGCTTCTCATCACAAGGCAGATCAGGTCTTTATAAATCTCCTCGTCCGGATCATAAAAATTATTCAGATATTCTCTCGCCTGTTTCCGCTCTGCCGCCGTGATATCCTTAAACCAGGATACCAGTGTTTCATTATCGTGCGTTCCCGTATATACCACACAGTTTCTCGGATAATTATGGGGCAGATAATCGCTGGCGTTTCCTGTGTCACGCTCGTCAAAAGCAAATTCGATCACCCGCATGTTCGGGTATCCGCTGTCCGCCACCAGTTGTTTTACGGAATCCGTCATATACCCAAGGTCTTCCGCAATGATGTCTCTCGGCCCCAGTCTCTGGGAAAGTGTACGGAACAAATCCATTCCGGGGCCCTTTTCCCACCATCCGTTTTCCGCAGTAGCGTCTCCGTAGGGTATCGCGAAATATTCGTCAAAACCACGGAAATGGTCGATGCGCAGCACATCGTAAAGCCGGAAGCAGTTTTCGATCCGTTTCACCCACCAGTCGTAGCCGGAATTTTTGTGAACCTCCCAGTTGTAAAGAGGATTTCCCCAAAGCTGCCCTGTAGCGGAAAATCCATCCGGAGGACACCCCGCCACCTGTGTAGGGCAGTTGTTCTCATCCAGCTTGAACAGCCAGGGATTTGCCCAGGTGTCGGCGCTGTCCATAGCCACGTAAATAGGGATATCTCCGATGATACGGATCCCCTGTTCGTTGGCGTAGGCCTTCAGCTTCGTCCACTGTACCCGGAATTTATACTGTACATATTCATAGAATTCGATTTCAAAATAAAGCTCTCTCCGGTAATAATCCAGGGCGTTCTGCCAGCGCAGACGGATATCTTCCGCCCATTCGCTCCATGGCTTTCCGCCGAAACGGTCTTTCACCGCCATAAAAAGCGCGTAGTCTTTCAGCCACCATGCCTCTTCCTCCTGGAATCTTCGGAAATCCGGATCCTCGCCAATATTACTCCGCTCATAGGCTTTCCGCAGAAGAGCCATACGGCTTTTGTACATCTTCGCGTAATCGACGCTTACCGGATCTTTGCCAAAGTCCGCCCTGTCGCATTCCCGCTTTGTCAGCACACCTTCCTCGATTAGATCCTCAAGGCTGATAAAATAAGGATTTCCGGCAAACGTGGAAAAGGACTGGTAGGGGGAATCCCCATAACTGGTAGGTCCCAGGGGAAGGATCTGCCAATATCCCTGTCCTGCAGCTTTCAGGGCGTCCACAAATTCATAAGCACTTTTTGAAAAACATCCGATTCCATATTTCGACGGCAGGCTGCTGACCGGAAGCAGCACGCCGCATTGTCTCCTGTATGCCATTTTTTCTCTCCTTCTGTTTCATAATGATATCATATATTGCGGACTAATGATACCCTTTTTATCCGCCGCTCCGGTGTCTGCCGATAAAGTACAGTTCACACCGTGCTCGGGGAGAGGAATGCGCAGCGTCATGCTTGCATGTAAAAGGCGTATTCCTGTTCCTGAGTGCGAGTGGAACTCGTAACATACAGGGCGCGGACGGTTTCGGTTTCGTTCCCGGTAACGGTATCATACACACATACTGACACATTCTTTCTCCTCTGTCAATGTTCAAACCGGAAGATTATGCGAGTTTTTTTCGGGAATTTGTGAAGTTATCCTTTTTTCCTACGTCCATTGTCTTTCTTTTCTCTCCTGGCCTTTGTCATTTCTCCGCCGCTTTCTCCGCATAAACCGTAGTCACCAGTTTCTCATAATCCACCCGCTCCTTCAGCTCTCCCGCCTCTTCCAGTATATCCTGCAAAAGTTCAAAGCTTTCTTTTTCAAACACGAGATTTTCCTTCCAGGTGTCCTGTTCATAATAGCGGGTTACGATCGTCGTGATCGTTTCCAGATCTGTTTCTTCAAACTGAGGCGCAATCACCTGAGCGATCTCTTCCGGCGTGTGGGTCTGTACATATTCCATTCCCTTCTGAAGACCATTGGTAAATTTCTGTATCACATCCGGATGTTCTTCCATATAGCTGGATCTGGCGCTGTAGGAGGTATAGGGCACGTAGCCGGAATCCACTCCCAAAGAAGCCACCACATATCCCGCCCCTTCCTGCTCCAGAGCAGTGGCGGAGGGCTCAAACTCTACTGTGAAATCCGCCGAATCGTCCCCTGTAAACGCCGCCGCAGTGGATCCAAAGTCAATGCTCTGGTCAATGACAAGATCCTTCTGAGGATCTATGCCGTTTTTGCGGAGAATGTATTCAAATACCATCTCCGGCATACCGCCTTTCCGCCCTCCCAGAACTTTTTTCCCTTTCAGGTCTTCCCACTGGAAATCCGGCATTTCTTCTCTTGCCACCAGGAAATTCCCCGCCCGCTGGGTCAACTGGGCGAAATTCACCACCGGGTCTGTAGCTCCTTCCTGATAGGCATATACCGAGGCTTCCGCTCCCATGAAACCAATATCCGCCTCCCCGGAAATCACCGCAGTCATTACCTTGTCTGCGCCAAATCCGTTTACCAGATCGATCTTCAGCCCTTCTTCTTCAAAGTAACCTTCCTCAATGGCGACATACTGAGGCGCGTAAAAGATAGAATGAGCCACTTCATTTAAGGTAACTTCTGTCAGTTCCTCTTTATCCTGCGCCAAAACCCCGGACGGCAGAGACGCCATAGCAAGGATCACCGCCAGAGACGCCGCAATGAATTTCTTTTTCATAGATCACTTCTCCTTTTTTATTCTGGCGCCGTCTCTTCCTCTTTTTTCATCTCTCAGGAAGAAAAGGCGCTTCCTTCTATCATATGCGTCCCTCCGTCAAAAAGTTCTTTTCTTTCCCCTGGCTATGGACTATAATTTAACCATACCGCCCGCGTGTCTTTACGGGCAATCCAGATAAAAGAAAGGACAAAATCCTATGAAACTGAATCCCTTCTGCATGTGCTGTGCAGTAAATAAACAGGAAAAGAATATACGGGGCTTTTCCGATATGGACAGAAAAACAGAATATATGAAAAAAGTAATGGCTCTTCTTGCCGGCGCTTCCGATGAAGACTGCGCTCCCAGTCTTTCCGCAGAGCTGAAAAAGCTGTACAGTGAATTCTGGAAACAGCCGGAAGAGGATTATTCCAGGATAAAAAAGGACTTTAACCAACTGATGCTGGATACGGAGCCTGCTATTGAGAAAAAAATCCAGAATGCCCCTGACCCTCTGGCGGCGGCGCTGCTCTACGCGAGAACCGGGAATTATATTGACTTCGCAGCCCTTTCTCATGTAGATCCTCAGACGGTTCTCTCTCTTTTGGAGGATGAAAACACAGACCCACTGGACCCGGAAGAATACGGCCGTTTTCTTGAGGATCTGAAGTACTGTAAAAAACTTCTTTATATTACCGACAACTGCGGCGAAATCGTTCTTGACAAACTAGCGGTAAAGGTTCTGAAAGAACAGTACCCGAACATCCATATCACTGTCCTTGTAAGGGGCTTTCCCACTGTCAACGACGCCACTATGGAGGACGCCGCGGAAACCGGTATGACGTCAGTTGCAGAGGTCGTCGGCAACGGAAGCAATGTCTGCGGAACCTGGCTTGCCGGGATCAGCAAAGAAGCGAGGGAGCTTCTGGACAACGCCGATCTTATTATTTCCAAAGGCCAGGGAAACTTTGAAACGCTCCACGGCAGCGGGCTGAATATCTACTATCTGTTCCTCTGCAAATGCGAGTGGTTTCAGCAGCAGTTTCATGCCAGGCCCCTGGAAGGTATGTTTCTGAACGAACGCCGCCTTCCAAAGTAGAATCTGCCGCAAACGCCGTCTTTTTTGTATCTGTGCGCCCTGCCGCCTGTAAGTTTCGTTATTTTAACAGGATATCCCGCGTTTTTGGTCAGAATCACGAAGCCTCCCCGGGCTTTCGTCAATCTGTCAAGAATCCCAAAAAATATTTGTACGATTCATCTCTGGCATGAAGAATAAGATTTCGCTATACTGAGTACAGTTCAAAACGAAACACTTATTACACAATTATTTTGGAGGGAAAATCGATGGCAAGCTTATCCTTACAGCACATTAACAAAACATATCCTAACGGATTTGAAGCAGTTAAGGACTTCAATCTGGAAATCGAAGACAAAGAATTTATCATTTTCGTTGGACCGTCTGGCTGCGGTAAATCCACCACCCTGCGTATGGTTGCAGGTCTGGAGGAGATCACCAGCGGTACTTTAAAGATCGGCGATAAAGTCATGAACGATGTTGAGCCCAAGGACCGTGATATCGCGATGGTATTCCAGAACTACGCTCTGTATCCTCATATGACAGTTTATGATAACATGGCGTTCGGCCTGAAACTCCGCAAGGTTCCGAAAGACGAGATCGACAAAGCAGTTCGTGAAGCCGCAAGGATCCTTGACCTGGAAAAGTTACTTGACCGTAAGCCGAAGGCTCTTTCCGGTGGTCAGAGACAGCGTGTCGCTATGGGACGTGCTATCGTACGTAATCCAAAGGTATTCCTGATGGACGAGCCGCTCTCCAACCTGGACGCAAAACTCCGTGTTCAGATGCGTATTGAGATCTCCAAGATCCATCAGAGACTGGGCGCTACTATCATCTATGTAACCCATGACCAGACAGAGGCTATGACTCTTGGTACAAGAATCGTTGTTATGAAGGACGGCGTTGTTCAGCAGGTAGATACTCCGCAGAACCTGTACCAGAAACCGGGCAACCTGTTTGTAGCAGGCTTTATGGGATCTCCGCAGATGAACTTCCTGGATGCAGTGATCAAGGAAAAAGGCGGAAATCTGGTTGCTCAGATTGGTTCTGATGAAGTTGTTATTCCGGAATCAAAAGCAAAAGCCCTGAAAGACGGCGGATATATCGGAAAGACCGTTGTTCTTGGTATCCGTCCGGAGGATGTAACAGATACTCCTAACGGCGCTATGTCTTCTACTGTTAAGGTGTATGAGCTTCTGGGTGCGGAAGTATTCCTGTACTTTGACGTTAACGGCACACAGGTAACCGCCCGTGTCGAGCCGCATACAACAGCTAAGACAGGTGATCCGATCAGATTTGATTTCGATATGGAGAAATCTCACTTCTTCGACAAAGATACCGAACTGGTTATCACAAACTAAGAAAAATTTCAGACCCGGGGAACATTTCCCCGGGTTTTCTTTTTTTACAGGAGGTACCACTATGTCAATACAACGAACTCTCCAGAAATGTCTGGACGACTGGACAAAAATCAGCGGGCTTGACTTTTGCCTGCTGAACGCAGACGGCTCCGTCTACTGCTCCGCCTGCTCCAGACAGCTTCCCTCCCCCTCCAGACTGGAAGATTTTCTCGGCAGTTCCGCCCTGTGTATGGCAAATTCGGACTGCTGCCTTTATAAAGTACAGGAAAAAGGCGATCTTGCCTATATTCTCATTGTCTGGGGATCGGGGGAAAGCGTTCCTACCATCGGAGAACTTGCCGTCTATCAGATAGAAAGCCTTTTATCCGCCTATGCGGAAAAAAACGACAAGAATACTTTTATGCAGAAACTTCTTCTGGGAAATTATACGGAAGTGGACGCTTTCAACCAGGCCAAAAAGCTCCATATCAGTTCCTCGGCCAGCCGCGCTGTATTTCTGGTGGAAACGCGCCAGGAAAAGGACGAGCACGCACTGGCGACTATAAAAAATATTTTCTCCGCCCGAACAAAGGATTTCATTACTTCTGTCAATGACTCCGGGATTATTGTGGTGCGGGAACTTTCTTCTACGGAAACAGAGGAGGATCTGGAAAATATCGCCCTTATGCTGGTGGATATGCTGGGAACCGAGGCCATGACCCAGGCCTGGGTTTCTTACAGCAATATCGCGGAAGATCTGAAACAGCTTTCCAACGCTTATAAAGAAGCCTGCACCGCCATGGAGATCGGAAAGATCTTTTATGCGGAGCGGAATGTATTCAGCTACCGGAGACTGGGCATCGGACGGCTGATCTATCATCTTCCGGTGTCCCTCTGCGAAATGTTTATCCAGGAAATCTTCGGAGATGAAACACTGGATTCTGTTGACAGCGAAACTCTTACGATCATCCGGACTTTCTTTGAGAACAACCTGAATCTGTCCGAGACCTCCCGGCAGCTTTATGTCCACAGAAACACTCTTGTCTACCGTTTTGAAAAAATACAGAAAAAATTCGGCCTGGATCTGCGGATCTTTGAGGACGCCCTGACCTTTAAGCTTGCCATGCTGGTGGCCGGATACGTTACCTATACCAAAAATCAGCGCTGACAGCACCGCATTTGATAAAAGAAAAAGCCCGTATACAGACTTCATGCAGAATTTAAGCTGTCTGTATACGGGCTGTGTACAAAAGATAATACGCTATGATCTTAAAAGCATCAGATGCTCCGGGGGCAGATAAAGATAAGCGGGAAGATTTTTTTCCGGCGCTTCCCCGAAGCCGCTTTTCGGGCGCATCCACCACAGCACCGCGTCGTCGGCTCCCGGACATTTTACAAGATACTGATGCTCAAAGGTCGTCTCCACATATTCCGCCGCCTGAAAGGGGATACAGTTTTCTCCCTTTTCTTCCGCGCTGCGCATCCAGTGTCCCCGGATAGCCACATGCGTCATATCCGGTTCCACTTTCTGCGCCGTCTTAAGCGCCACGCCCCAGTCCAGGGCAAATATCTCATAATCTCCCAGTCTCTCGATCCTGGAATTGTTTTTGCAGCCAGTAAGTCTGGAGGCTTCCAGAAGCCCCGGCTGTTCAAAAATCTTTCTTGTCTCTCCGAAAGTCAGGGTTTTTCCTTCCTTCAAAAGCATCAGCTCCCGGCAGAACCGGAAAGCTTCGTCCCGGCTGTGAGTTACCATCAGCATGTCTCCTCTGTAGTCCTTAAGGAATTCCTGCATATCCTTCTGAAGAACGTCCTTCAGATAGCCGTCCAGGGCCGAAAAAGGCTCGTCCAGAAGAATTGCCTCCGGTTCTCCGATCATCATCCGGGCAAGGGCCACTCTCTGCTGCTGGCCGCCGGAAAGTTGGGAAGGATAACGGTTTTCCAGTCCTTCAAGCTGATACCTTTTTAGAAAATCCTGTACCTTATCTTCCCTTTCGCTTTTCTTTCCCCGGAAACCGCAGCGGATATTTTCCTTCACTGTCATCGCCGGGAAAAGGGCGTAGTTCTGAAAAAGATATCCCACTCGTCTATCCTGTGGACTCAGACTGATCTTTTTCTCAGAATCAAATACAGTTTTTCCGTTTATAACAATTTTCCCCCTGTCCGGCTTTTCAATACCGGCGATACAGCGGAGGGTCATACTTTTGCCGCTTCCCGAAGCTCCAAGGATCCCTACGGATGAAGTCCGGCTGTCAAATTCAGTTTTCAGGGTAAAACCCTTTAATTTTTTTTCTATTTTAATACTTATTGCCATCAGTTCCACCTTCTGCCGTTCATTCCCCGTCCGGAGACAATATTGATCAACGTTACGATAAGGAAAGAGATCAGAACGATCACCACGACCCAGAAAGCGGCCATGTCATAATTTCCCGCCGCTGTTTCCGCCGCGATAGCCACCGATACCGTCCTTGTCTTTCCAAGGATATTTCCCGCCAGCATGGAGGTGGCTCCATATTCTCCGATCGCTCTGGCAAAAGCAAGAACTGTGCCGGAAGCAATTCCAGGAGCCGCCGTCGGCACGATCACTTTCCAGAATATCCGGGCGTCGCTCATACCCAGCGTCTGTCCCGCACAGATCAGATTTACATCCACCTGTTCAAAGGCCGCCCGGGCGTTCCGGTACATCAGAGGAAAAGCGATCACTGTCGCAGCCACCACACAGCCCTTCCAGGTCTGTACGATTTTAAAATCAAAATTTTCCATTAGAAAGCTTCCCAGAGGCCGTCTCAGACTGAAAAGCATCAAAAGCAGAAACCCCGCCACTGTAGGCGGCAGCACCAGAGGCATTGTAAAAATCCCATCAAGCACTGCCCTGGTTCCCGGCCGGAGCTTCATAATCTTTCTTGCACAGAATATCCCCAGGAAAAAGGCGATGGCCGTAGCCACCGCCCCTGTTTTTAAAGATATCCATAAAGGGGACCAGTTGATCTCCTGAAAAAATCCCGTCATTTTTCCGCCTCCGCTGCATACGGCGCAAATCCGTATTCTTCAAATACTGCCATGGCGTCGTCAGACTGAAGATATTCAAAGAAAATCTCCGCCGCTTCTTTCTCGGTCTCAGAAGCTTCCGCGTCCTCTACAAGTCCTACTGGATAAAGCACAGGAGTTGTAAGTGCGTCGGCCGAGGCCTCTGCAATGATTTCCACCTGATCCGCCACAGAAGCCGCGTCTGTAGCGTATACCACGCCGACCTCGTTGCTTCCCTCGCTGACCGCGGCAAGGACTTCTGTTACATTTTTGCCTTCGTTGATCTCCATAGCCTCCACATCTTCCATGATTCCAAGGTTATTGAAGATCTCGCGGGCATACTGGCCTACCGGTACATCTTCTCCTGCCAGCGCGATATTTTCCGCTTCCGTTACATTTTCAAAGCCTGTGACTTTTGTTTCCCCGCCCTTTGGCTTGATCAGCACCACCTTATTTTCCAGAAGATCAACTACTGAATCCTCTTTCACCAGTCCTTCCTCCACAAGCTCGTCCATCTGTTTCGTTGCCGCGGAGAAAAAGATATCACATCTGGAGCCTTCTTCGATCTGTGTCTGAAGTGTTCCGGAGCTGTCCGCATTATAAAGGATTTCTACACCGGGATATTCTTCATTAAAATTCTTCTGGATCTCATCCATTGCATTGCTCAAACTTGCGGCGATAAACACATACAACTCGCCTTCCTGTTTCACAGCCGCCTGTACGCTTCCTGCTGTAAGAGCTGCCGTCGTTATTCCCGTCAGAAAAACTGCTGCGATTTTTTTCTTCATGTCCTCTCTCCTTTTCATTCGCTTTATTTGTTTGTTTTATTCACTTTTATTTATTTTAGTTCTGTTTTATTCATTTTATCTCACCATATCCGCCTTGTCAATTCTTTTGTCCTATGCTATATTGAAATGAGAAAACGTTTGTTAGGTGCGAACTGTAGCGTCAGTGTACAAGGGACAACAGCTCTGCGGCATATAAGGCAAGATCCCATTATCTGAATAAATTCCATTATCTGAAATATAAAAAACAGCGTTTTCAATGAACCGGAGAAAGGAGAAGAACATGAAATTAAGCGCGCGAAATCAGCTAAAAGGAAAAGTGATCAATATTAACAAAGGGGCGGTAAACTCCATCGTCACTCTGGATATCGGAGGCGGAAATATTATTGTGGCGACTATTTCCTGCGCTGCAGTGGAAGAACTGGGGCTGGAGGTAGGCTCCGACGCATATGCCGTTATCAAGGCCACCAGCGTCATGGTCGGTATAGATGAATAAGCTGTATACCGCTCAGGAAGTAGCGGACAGACTGAAAATAAAGAAAACAACTGTTTATGAACTGATCAAACGGGGAGAACTGGAATCTTCCAAAATAGGAAAACAGCTCCGGATCAGCGAGGAACAGCTTGAGCATTATCTTGGGGGAAACAGCTCAATGCCGGAGCCGGAATCCCCGTCTGCTGTGGCCTTTCCTGATTTCCGTCCGGAAAGCTCTCTGCTGAAAAGAGACTACCTTCTGCATTCCAGCGGTCTTATCATCAGCGGACAGTCTTCCCCTGCTCTGGAGCTTCTGATCAACGAGATGTCTGTTCACCCCCGGGGACTTCCTGTGCTTCATTCTCATCAAAACACTTATAACGGCCTGTATTCTCTATACTTTAAAAAAGTACATGCGGCCACTGCCGCCCTTATGCCGGAGCAGATCCCGCCTCTGGCGCCAGGCATTGCTCTGGCCGCTTTTTATCTCTACGAATACAACCTCGGATTTTATATAAGAAAAGGGAATCCAAAAAGATTGACCTGCATACAGGATCTGTCCCGCTCCGATATCATCCTGGCAAACCGCGAAAAAGGCAGTACCAGCCGGATTTTTCTGGATGAAAGGCTGAAAAAATCCGGTATTTCCCCGGCCTCAGTCAACGGTTATGCAAAGGAACTTGTATCCGATCTTTCCACCGCGGACGCTGTGATCTGTGGAAAAGCCGACACTGCTGTCGGGGAAGAATCTGTGGCTCTGCAGTCCGGACAACTTGATTTCTGTCCCCTTGCAAAAATCCCCATGTTTCTTGTTATGGAGAAGGAATCTCTTGACAGACCCGGCTTCTCTGCTCTGACGGACATTATCCGCTCCGAGGGCTTCCGCGCCAGCCTCCAAAGCCAGGTTGGATATGATACCAGCCGGACAGGGGAGCTTTTGTTTCTGTAGGATCGGGCAAGTTTCTTTCCCCAATCCACAGGCTTATCGCTCAAAAGGCTGCCCCGCAGAAAATCTGCAGGACAGCCTTCTCATTTTCATCACTGAAATCTTCAGCAAACATCAGTGCGATTATTGGCAAGCGCCTTTTCTATTGATAGTCCCAGGGTACTTCTTCGTCATCAACATAATCCGCCCCGTCTTCATATCCGGAATCTCCGCTGTCTCCTCCGGCGTCTACATAAGAATCATCAGAGCCGTCATCATAAGAATCGTCGGAGCTGTCATCGTATGAATCATCCGAGCTGTCGTCATAGTAATCGTCGGAGCTGTCGTCGTAAGAACCGTCGGAACTGTCATCGTATGAACCGTCGGAGCTGTCATCATAAGAATCGTCGGAGCTGTCGTCGGAACTGTCATCGTATGAACCGTCGGAGCTGTCATCATAAGAATCGTCCGAACTGTCGTCGTAATAGTCATCCTGCGTGCTGTCGTAATACTCTTCCGTATAATCATAGGACTCATCTGAATCTTCGCCATACCCGGTCTGCTGGGAATTCTCTCTTGTATCCATCTCGCTGTTAGAGGACAGGCTCATATAGCGAAGATACGCCACTCCGCTGTCTTCGTCCATGGTCAGAGTCGCCTTTTCCATATCGCCCGTCTCTATGCTGTAAATTTCATAAGTATTTCCGTCCGCCGTAACGATCTTCATATCATAGAGGGAAGCATCCGAAGAACCCGTATCTCCGGAAGATTCTGCCGAAGAACCGCTTTCCATTGCAGAAGTTCCAGATGAATAGTACATCTGCACCTGCTCATTATCCTGTATGATCGACTCTGACGGAATAAGATTTTTCCCCCATTCTTCTGTTCCTGATACCTTCAGATAAATTTCTCTCAGATTTGTTCCAAGATCATTTGTAAGGTAAATAAATTTGGATTGAGAGGTTTTTACACCGATCACCCTGGGAGCAGGTGTTGCCGTTGGCGCTGGCGTTACCGTTGCAGGAACCGCCGTGGGCGTTGCCGTTGGCACAGGAGTCGGCGTTATTTCAGGCGCCTCTTCTTTTGTGCCGCATCCGGCAAGAGTCAGAGCCATCGCCGTACCGGCTGCTATTAAAAATATTCTGGATTTTTTCATTATCGCATACCTTCCTTTCTAAAACCGCTTTTCAGAGGTTCTATGATCATCCAATTCAGATATTGGCAAAAATCTCACTTTTCATCTTCGGGATCTGTTTCTTCTCTCGCCCAGTCGAAAGTGCATTTTACCGCTTTCTTCCAGCCTCTCAGAAGATTTTTCCTGTATTTTTCTGTGATTTCAGGCTGAAATTCCCGTTCTTTCTTCCAATTCTTTCTGATTTCCCCGGCATTTTCCCAGAATCCTACCGCAAGCCCGGCAAGATAAGCCGCCCCGAGAGCCGTTGTCTCGATACAGCTCGGACGGACTACGCAGGCGTTCAGAATATCTGACTGAAACTGCATCAGAAAGTTGTTGGCGCTGGCCCCGCCGTCTACGCGGAGAGAACTGAGTTTCATTCCAGAATCCATTTCCATGGCGCGGATCACATCAGATACCTGGTAAGCCAAAGATTCCACCGTCGCGCGGATCAGGTGCGCTTTTCCCGCTCCTCTTGTCAATCCTACGACCGCTCCTCTCGCGTACTGATCCCAGTAGGGCGCGCCCAGTCCTGTAAAAGCAGGCACCACATATACTCCGTTTGTATCCGGAACAGACAGGCAGTAAATCTCAGACTCCGCTGCATTCTGCAGGATCTGCATTTCATCCCGCAGCCACTGGATCGCCGCGCCTGCCACGAACACGCTTCCTTCCAGCGCATATCCCGGAGAACCGTCAGGATTCACCGCAATTGTCGTAAGAAGTCCATGTCCAGAACGCACCGGCCGGTCTCCTGTATGCATCAGGAGAAAACAGCCTGTACCATATGTATTTTTTACATCTCCCGGCGCAAAGCAGCACTGGCCGAACAATGCCGCCTGCTGGTCTCCCGCCGCTCCGGATATGGGAATACGGCCTCCTATGAGGTTTTCGTTTGTATATCCGTAAATACTGCTGCTGGGCTTCACTTCCGGAAGCATGGACGCAGGAATTCTGAATCTTTCCAGGATTTCATTATCCCATTGTTTTTTGTAAATGTCAAACAACATTGTACGGGACGCATTGGTGTAATCTGTAACATGGACCTGACCTTTCGTCAGCTTCCAGATCAGCCAGGTATCTACCGTTCCAAACAGAAGCTCTCCTCTTTCTGCCGCTTCACGGGCGCCATGCACATAGTCAAGGATCCATTTTATTTTTGTCGCCGAAAAATAGGCGTCCGGTATGAGTCCTGTTTTTTCACGGATCCTGTCTGCGAAACCGTCTTTTTTCAGTTCTTCCACCATACCGGCTGTACGGCGGCACTGCCATACGATTGCCGGATAGATGGGGTTTCCGGTTCTTTTATCCCAGACAATGGTCGTCTCTCTCTGATTGGTAATGCCGATCGCGGCAATATCTCCCGCGTCCGCTCCGATCCTTCCCATAGCTTCAATGGCAACTGCCATCTGAGAGGACCATATTTCATGGGGATCGTGCTCAACCCATCCGGGATGCGGATAATACTGGGCAAATTCCTTCTGCGCCACACTGCAGATATTCCCTGCCTTGTCAAAAAGAATACACCGGGAGCTTGTAGTTCCCTGATCCATCGCCATAATATATTTGCCCATAAAGCACCTTCCTTCCTGCTTTTTCATTTTTTACCGACGTTTTCCGTCCATCTTTCTCTACGCCATAAGGACGTTTTTTCCAATAAAATATCCCAGCACCAGCACGCCAAGTATGATTCTGTACCATCCAAAGGCCTTGAAATCATGTTTCTTGATGTAACCCATCAGGAACTTGATCGCCAGGATCGAAACTACAAAAGCCACCACAACACCGGTGACCAGAATCACGACTTCTGTTCCGGTAAACGCAAATCCGAATTTTACAAGTTTTAACAGGCTGGCTCCGAACATGACCGGGATCGCCAGAAAGAAGGTAAACTCCGCCGCTACTGTCCTGGAAGTTCCCACAAGGATCCCTCCTATGATGGTGGAACCGGAACGGGAGGTTCCCGGGATCACCGACAGCACCTGGAAAATTCCGATCAGGAACGCAGTCTTAAAGCTCATATCCTCCAGCGAAGTACAAACAGGACGTCTCTTTTTGTTATAATTTTCAATAATAATGAAGATCACGCCGTAAACGATCAGCGCAATAGCGACCACCACATAGTTATTGAACTTTTCCTCGATCACATCATTGAAAGGCAGCGCGATCACGATAGTTGGTATACAGGCCACCAGAATCTTAAACCAGAGGATCCACTTTTCCTTGTCGCAGTATTTTTCCACAAAAGTCAGCACCCACCGGGATACCGCTCCCTGCGAACGGATCGCCGCCTGTTTCTTCTTCGGGATCTCCCGTATATAAAACGGCCACAGTTTGCTCCAGTATAGGACCACTACCGCCAGGATCGCCCCAAGCTGTATCACCACAAGAAAAAATTCCTTAAATTCCGGCGTCACATCCAGCTTGATAAATTCATCCACCAGGATCATATGTCCGGTGCTGCTGATGGGAAGCCATTCCGTGATCCCTTCCACAATTCCCAGGAACACGGCTTTTATAAATTCCACAATATTCATATCCTTTTCCTTTCTTCCGCACAGATGTACAGGCGTTCTGTACAGCGGCGCTGCGTTTTCTCCGGAGTCTTGATTTTTTGCATACTCCGGTTTCTATAAGTATATTACAGATTTGCCTGTCCGTAAACCTTCTTCCGGCTCATTTCAGTGCGGAAAATACAAGTACACTCCAGCAAAATGTCTTTCCTGCGCCGGCATGTCTTTTCCGGGACTGTCGCCGCTTTTTCTAAAAACAGGAAACCGGAGGAATTTCTGTCATCCCTCCGGCTCGTCTGGATTTCCGTCTGCGCTGTTTCGCTCCGGCGCGTTTATCTGGAAACATCTTCTGTTTTATTCTTCCGCCTCTGCGCTTATCGATCCGCAATCGTCGCGATGTCGATCAGTGTCAGATGGTTCAGATCTGTATTTTCAAGACTGGTAACGAGAGCCTCCGCTGTGTCAAGGCTGGTCAGAACGTTTACGCCTGTTTCAATGGCGTTTCTTCTGATCACAAAACCGTCCTTCTGATGTTCCACACCCTGAGGCGGCGTATCGATCACCACGTCGATCTTATGTCCCAGGATCAGATCCATCAGGTTCGGCGCGGGCTGTTCCAGCTTGTTGGTACGGATTGCTTTAATGCCGTTTTCTTTCAGAACACGGGCGGTTCCTCTTGTTGCATAGATGCGGTATCCAAGATCTGCAAATCTTTTTGCAATAGGCACTACCTCCTGCTGGTCCTCATCCTTTACAGTAATGATCATGTTACGGTATTTCGGAAGGCGGATCCCCGCTCCCAGGAACGCCTTATAAAGCGCCTCATTAAAGGTTTCCGCAATGCCGAGACATTCTCCTGTGGATTTCATCTCCGGTCCCAGGCTGATATCCGCGCCCCGGATCTTTTCAAAGGAAAACACAGGCATCTTGATGGCAATATGTTTTGCTTCCGGCTGAAGTCCCGGCGTATAGCCCAGGTCTTTCAGCTTATATCCAAGGATCACTTTTGTTGCCAGCGGAACGATAGGAATTCCCGTCACCTTGCTGATATAAGGAACAGTACGGCTGGAGCGCGGGTTTACCTCGATCACATAAACTTCCTCGCCGCAGACAATAAACTGTATATTGATCATACCGACCACATGAAGGGCTTTCGCCAGACGGCGGGTATATTCCGCGATAGTCTCTTTGGCTCCCTCGCTGATAGTTCTGGCCGGATATACGGAAATACTGTCGCCGGAATGGATGCCGGCTCTCTCGATATGTTCCATAATGCCCGGGATCAGGATATCTTCCCCGTCGCAAACCGCGTCTACTTCGATTTCCTTTCCCATCAGATATTTGTCTACCAGAATGGGATGTTCCTGGGCTATCTGATTGATGATACCGATATATTCCTCTACGTCCTCGTCGCTTACCGCGATTCTCATACCCTGGCCGCCCAGCACATAGGAAGGACGCACCAGAACCGGATATCCCAGTTCGTTGGCTGCTTTTTTTGCCTCCTCCGCGGTAAATACGGTATGTCCTTTCGGACGGGGGATTCCGCACTGTTCCAGAATTCCGTCGAAAAGCTCCCTGTCCTCTGCGGCGTCTACATTCTCCGCAGAAGTACCCATAATCTTAACGCCCATTTTCATAAGAGCTTCCGTCAGCTTAATGGCAGTCTGTCCTCCGAACTGTACCACCGCGCCGTCCGGTTTTTCGATATTGACGATATTTTCCACATCCTCCGGAGTAAGAGGCTCGAAATACAGCTTATCCGCAATATCAAAGTCTGTGCTGACTGTCTCCGGATTGTTGTTGATGATGATCGTTTCATATCCTTCCTTTGCAAAAGCCCAGGTACAATGTACAGAACAGAAGTCAAACTCGATTCCCTGCCCGATACGGATAGGTCCGGAACCAAGAACAAGGACTTTCTTTTTATCATTCGTCGCCACGGCCTCATTTTCCGTATCAGGACCGCCGTATACGGAATAGTAATAGGGAGTGGCCGCCGCAAATTCCGCCGCGCAGGTATCTACCATTTTATATGCGGCCTGAATCTTATATCCCGCTCTCAGCGCCTTGATTTCTTCTTCTGTACGTCCGCAGAGCCGCGCGATAACATAGTCCGGGAATTCCAGGCGTTTCGCCTCCAGAAGAAGCTCTCCCGTCAGCGGCTGTGTTTTCAGGGCCTGCTCCATCTCCACAAGAACGGCGATCTTATCAATGAACCAGCGGTCGATCTTTGTAATACGGTGGATATATTCTCTGGAAATATCTCTCCGTATCGCTTCCGCGATCTTCCAGATACGGCGGTCGTCCACCACCGCCAGTTCTTCGATCAGTTCATCCTCGTCAAGTCCTGTAAAATCATAGGACATCAGACTGTCCACATGCTGCTCCAGAGAGCGGATCGCTTTCATAAGCGCACCCTCAAAATTGCTGCAGATACTCATAACCTCGCCGGTAGCTTTCATCTGAGTGGTGAGAGTCCTCTTTGCTGTGATAAATTTATCGAAAGGCAGACGGGGTATTTTTACCACGCAGTAGTCAAGCATAGGTTCAAAGCTTGCGTAAGTCTTGCCTGTAATTGCGTTGGGGATCTCGTCCAGAGTATATCCAAGAGCGATCTTCGCCGCCACTTTGGCGATGGGATAACCTGTAGCCTTGCTGGCAAGAGCAGAAGAACGGCTTACACGGGGATTTACCTCGATCACGCAGTATTCAAAGCTGTCCGGATGAAGGGCGTACTGAACGTTGCATCCTCCGGTGATCCCAAGCTCTGTAATGATATTCAGCGCTGAGGTACGGAGCATCTGGTATTCTTTGTCCCCCAGCGTCTGGGAGGGAGCCACAACGATAGAATCTCCCGTATGCACGCCTACCGGGTCAATGTTCTCCATATTGCAGACAGTAATACAGTTGCCTGCACTGTCCCGCATTACCTCATACTCGATTTCCTTCCATCCGGCGATGCAGCGCTCTACAAGCACCTCACCCACTCTGGAAAGACGAAGGCCGTTTTCCAGAATCTCTCTCAGCTCATATTCGTTGTTGGCGATACCGCCGCCGCTTCCTCCAAGAGTATAGGCAGGACGGAGGACCACCGGATAACCTATGGTCTTTGTAAAGGCAAGTCCATCCTCCACCGTAGTCACTACCTTTGAAGCCGCAACCGGTTCGCCGATCTTTTCCATGGTATCTTTGAATTCCTGACGGTCCTCCGCCTTACGGATGGTCTCCGCAGTCGTACCGATCAGACGTACATGATGTTCTTTCAGGAAGCCTTTTTCTTCCAGCTCCATAGCAAGATTCAGTCCGGCCTGACCTCCCAGCGTCGGCAGCACGCTGTCCGGTTTTTCCTTCAGGATCAGCTGTTCCACAACCTCTACAGTCAGCGGCTCAATATAAACTCTGTCCGCAATATCCTTATCTGTCATAATAGTGGCGGGATTGGAGTTCAGCAGCACTACTTCAATGCCTTCCTCTTTCAGGGAACGGCAGGCCTGTGTTCCTGCATAGTCGAATTCCGCGGCCTGTCCAATGACAATCGGACCGGAACCGATCACAAGGACTTTTTTTATCTCTTTATTTCTCGGCATTGTCGTTTCCTCCCATCATTTCCATAAAGCGGTCAAACAGATATCCGGAATCCTGCGGTCCAGGGCATGCTTCCGGATGGAACTGCACAGTGAAAATATTTTTGCCCTCATAGACCATACCCTCGTTGGTTCCGTCGTTGACGTTGACAAAAGCCGGCCTGGCAATATGCTTCTTCTCCAGTTCCTCCGCATCCACCACATAGCCATGATTCTGGGAAGAGATATAAACTCTTCCAGTGGAAAGGTCTTTCACCGGATGATTGCCGCCTCTGTGTCCGTACTTCATTTTATGAGTATCCCCGCCTGCCGCCAGCGCCATAAGCTGATGTCCAAGGCAGATCGCAAAAATCGGCACATCCGACTCATACAGTTTGCGGATCTCCTTTATAATGGAAGTGCATTCTTTTGGATCTCCGGGGCCGTTGCTGAGCATGATCCCGTCAGGATTGTCTTTCAGGATCTCTTCCGCCGTGGTCAGTGCAGGATAAATCGTCACCTGGCATCCTCTTTTGTTCAGGGAACGGGCGATATTTCTCTTTGCGCCAAAATCCATCAAAGCCACTTTCGGACCTGCTCCTTTCAGCACATCCTTCTCACGGCAGGTAACCTTTTCTACTACTTTTCCAGTTGTATACTCTTTTAAACGGGGGATAATTGCATCTAAATCATAATTTTCATTGACTGTGATCATACCGTTCATGGTACCTTTTTCACGGAGAATTTTTGTCAGGGCTCTTGTGTCAATGCCTGCGATCCCTGGTATATCATGTTTTTCAAGAAAATGCTGAATAGTGTCCACGCTTCTGAAGTTGCTTGGCACCCGGGATAATTCACGGACAATAAATCCGTCCACCCATGGTTTCCTGGACTCCTGATCCTCATAACAGATTCCATAATTTCCTATGAGAGGATATGTCATGCACACAGCCTGTCCTGCGTAGGACGGATCCGTCATAACTTCCAGATATCCTGTCATAGAGGTGTTAAAAACAATTTCGCTGATTACTTCTCTGGAAGAACCGATACTGGTTCCGGTAAAAACATGACCGTCTTCTAATATCAGAAATGCTTTCATACAATCTCCCTTTCTCTTGTTTTATCCTAAATCTTCAAGATTGTATCACAAGAGATGTGCTTTTTCAACAAAACACGGGGCAAAAAATAATTCTGTATGGCTTAAAATATTTCTGTTCAAGAAATTTTTTTAATTTTTTTAAAAATATCTATTGACATTTATTCTGGATTGATGTATTATAATCAAGCAGTCGCGAGAGAGCGGCTGAGAAATAAGAAATGCAGGAGTGGCGGAATTGGCAGACGCGCAGGCTTCAGGTGCCTGTGGTCGCAAGATCGTGTGGGTTCAAGTCCCATCTCCTGCATTATTTTTTATTTACGGGAAGCCTTGATTTTACTGAGGTTTCCCGTATTTTTTTATGCCGGAAAAGTAATGATTTTCTGGTCACGCGTGGTCACGTTTTCCCGCTTCACTGTCTCTGAATATACCGCGAAGCCACAAATCCGTAGTATTTTCCCGCGATCCGGATATAATACCAGAAACTGCCGTCTGCCGCTGTCTGCGTGAAATTCATTACGTCTACAAGATTTCCTCTTTTCAGTATGGGGTAAGAGCGGATCTGAGGATACTCTGTTCCTGCCCAGTTGCGGACATTCAGAACAGAAGCGGTTACTTTTCCCACGAAAAGGCGCTGTTTTTTATCCTGCTTATCAGTGATTTCCACATCTTCCGCACTCTCTCCGTCTTTTTGAGTATACCTAGACGCCACCCAGCCGACTCCAATATTCGCTACCATTACCTGAATCCAGTCTCCCGATACCACTCCGTTGATCTCAAAACGGTTCCCTTTCATCAGCTCTCCCAGGACTTCGCCGTCAGGTCTTGCTCTTACAAAAAGATTATCCACCGTAGACACAGCGGTCCCAACCGCTTTCCACCGGCTTTCTTCTGTAGTTCCGCTTCCCGAGCCATAGTCGATCCACACGTATCCGTCAATCTGGGGATTCCCTATTGTATAGGACTTTTCCGCCACACTGCCTCCGTTTGCTTCTACGTTATTCAGTTTTCCTGACGAAGTGTTTCCTTCGTTTGTATAAATAATTTTTTCTGTAATACGGATGATGCGCCCCATATGGGCTCCGTTGCGAAAATTCACCAGCGCGCCAAGTCTCGGCTCCGTATGCCAGGTTCCTTCCGCTTTTGCATGGGAACGGACGCTGTTGCAGTTATAAAATCCGTTTCCCATGATCTTCAGCGCTTTCTCCCTGCCGAACACCTTCGCGCAGATCCAGAACTGATATACCGCGCACCAGGGCTGTCCCTGATATCCCGGAAGCCCCCAGCTGTCCACGTCTCTCGCATACTTTGTATAATTTCCATAACCTGCGTTTTCCGTTTTACTGTCCAAATCTTCCGGGGATTTTTTCTCCAGATAGCCCACTTGTTCCTTCATAAGTTCTTCCGTCTTTTCCCACAGTTCCGGAGCGTTTTCGTTGCTTTCCACTGTCCCTGACGCTTCACTGTCGTCCTTTTCCGGTTCTTTTTCGCCTCCGTCATCTTCTCTATAGTCCTTGTAAAAAACATCTCTGTCCACATAACCGGATATTCCCGGGATCACAGCTTTGCTGCTGTACTGCCACCCCACTCCGAAATCCGGGCGGAGGCGTTCCTGAAGCGTCCCGTTATCATTTGCAGGATACCGGGCGATCCAGAAATCATATTTCTTTAATTTGACGCTGATCATAGTCTGATACCAGTCTACATTGCAATAAATTCCGAATTTATATCCGGCTTTCGTTATCACCTGCTCAAATGCCTCTGCAATCTTTTCCACTCCGGCTGCTCCCAGGGCTCTCTGGCTGTTCCACTCCAGATCCAGAAAAACGGGAAAGCGGATTTCTCTCCCCTGCAGAACCTCAATCACTTTTTCCGCTTCCCTGCGGGATTCTTCCGCAGTCAGGGCATAACTGTATTTGTATACTCCCACCGGGATCCTGTATCGAACGCACCCCGCATAATTATCTTCAAAAGTACTGTCAATTACATTTCCTGCCTCCGTGATCCTGAGAATAGCAAAGCCCATCCCGTAATCCGCCACTGTTTTCCAGTCGATACGTCCCTGCCATGCTGAAACATCGATCCCTTTTATTTCCATAAAAACTTCCCTCCCAGATTCTGATCAAAACTCTTTTCCGCTCTCTTCCTTCTTTTTCCCATCTTTTCGCAGCATATTACGCAGCATTTCATAAAACCCGGTAGACGCAAGTCCGGAAATCATTCCTTCCAGAATGATTTTGGAGCCTACGTCCGGCCAGGAGACCATAATATTGATGACAGTTCCGAGAATCAGCATCGCCAGCGGAATATACTGATTTCCCATCCACTCAAAAAGTTTCGCGTATTTTAACGCAAAGCCTATACAGAGACAGATGCCAAGAGTCACCAGATTCACATAATCCATCAAAAAGCTGAGATCCATTTTCCATCCTTTCCTGCCGTTCCAGGCAAAATTCCCGCAGCTTCTCTGTTATTTTTATGTAAAACCAGGAGCGCGGAAACGCTTTTCCCTTTATCATATGCAGGATTTTCTTTTTGGCCCCCATTGCGCCGGCACAGAAGGGACGGCACTGACGCTGAGTATTTTTACAAAAAAGAAAAACACCTTCGCGAAAGTCTGAAACAGAAATTCCACGAAGGTGTTTACATATGCTTTTGATCATCAGTTAGGCCCGTCAGCTTTTTATCTGATACAGATCCACATTTCCCAGCGTCCTGACAAAAACAGCCTCTGCATTCCTGTCATAGTACTGCCGGATATATGCCAAAGTCAGGTCTATCTGATTGTCGATCAGGTATACTCTGTCATTGTTGATCATATCCCTGTAGGGATTTACAATTCCATGCTCTTCCATTTTTTTTACAATTCCGGGCGTGCGGCACTCCCAGCCTCCCAGCCAGTAAAGATTATCCAGGAGATTTTCCGGCATCCGGTCAAACGGCCCATAGCAGACAATTTCTGATACAGTTCCGCTTTTCGCCAGATACACATGGTCTTTATCTGTTCCGATCGTTTCCAGAACCGCTCTCTGGCTGACCCGGGCCTCCGGAATCGAGGCGGTTGTGATCCTCCAGTCGTCCTTCCACATAAGCTGGCTGGCGGCAAAGACTATAATGCACAGGATCACTCCTGCTTTTCCTGACAGCGACCGTCCGTCTGAGATGATCCAGAGAACCACAAGACATACGCTGCACCATATCCCTACGTCCACCCGGTTCACCATATATCTGCCCTGGTAATAGAGATAAAAATACACAGCGCACAACAGAATTCCCTCAGCCAAAAGAGAAACCGCCGCCCCTGGGCTTTTTCTGGCAAATATCAGCCAGGCTGCCAGAAAAGCCAGGCCAAACCAGGCCATGGAAAGCTTTGACAGATCAGAGGGGAATCTTTTTAAAAAGCTGATAACCTGGGATATATGAAAGGTACGTCCCGCTTTTTCCTGAACAAGCTCTTCCATTGTATCTGCCGTAAATCTTTCCGGATCGTTAAAATTCCATGTTTTGTAAAGCTCATAGGCTTCTCTTGATATCCCCAGTTCCCGATATATTTCCATGCTGCTGTCATAGTCGGGAAATCCATAATCAAGAAGCTTTGAACGAAGCCCGTTAAACTCCTGATAGTCCTTCCATTGGCTTTCATCGTACATGTGAGAATCTACAGCTCCTACGGCAGCCACCGATATCAGAAGGATCAGAAAGCTTCCGGCGCAGATTCCCAGTTTCCTGAGTTGCTTTCCAGGATACTTCTTCCTGAGCGTTAAAAGGAAATAAACTCCGGCTCCCGCCATCAGGGCGCTGCTGGCCCAGAACTGGTCCTCCCGGTAAAGAAATCCCAGAAGTCCCAGACTGATTCCCCAGAGAAATTCCCAGACGGCAAAGCGTTCCCGGCTGACAAGGTACAGAAGAAGGAATACCGCCGCCCCGGCAGCGATTCCGGCAGTCTTGGTAAACTGAATGTGGATATAAGCTTCATAGCCGAAGCAGCACAAAAAGATCACAGAAAGATACAGGCCGGAATATCCCTCCAGCCTGTTCATCAATACATAAGTCACCGCACTGAAAGCAGCCAGCAGCACCGCGTACTGAACTATAGTATACCACGGCAGCCTTCCTGTCACCTGATACAGAAGCCGGTACAAAAGGCCCAGTATGTAATTCTGGAACACCAGATGAGCGTCCTTCACGCCTCTCAGTCCGCTTCCAAATTCCGCAAAAACGATATCGTCGTTTGTCTCAAAGGACGGACGCATCAGCAATACCATGACCGCCATTGCCAGAAGATTGACACAGACGGCAAAGCCGGGGCTTCTTCTCTTCTGCCTGACAGTCTCCGCCCACTGTGCTCCCATTATTCTTCTCCGGCGGTTTTTGGTTCTTCAGCTTCCGCGTTCTCCTCCTTGGCGGACTCCTCTTCCGGCTGCCCTTCCGCATCTTCTTCCATTTCTTCGTTTCCGTCCTGCTCCGGGGCTTTTTCTTCTGCGTTGTTTTCAGAAGATTCCTCCTCCGGCTGTTCATCCGCATCCATTTCTTCCGCCGTATCCTCTACCACGTCTCCGGCTTCCGCCTCCGTCTCACGGGTGGGACATACGGCCCCGCAGTGGGGGCAGAAGGACGCGCTTCCATCCACGCTGCTGCCGCAGGACGGGCAGATCTTTCTTCCTTTTACTCCCGCAAGGCTTTCCTTATAACGGGCAATCTTCTCCATCCGTTGATCGATCTGCTCGCAGAGTACCCTCTGGGAATCCTCCAGCGGCGTCCCGTCCAGGTATCTCCTGTAGATGATCCTGCCAAGTTCCGCCATGATCTTCCGTATCTGACGTTCTTCTCCGGAAATCCTGTTCTTCATTTTCTGCGTCTCATAGAGAGTTTCCGCCCGTCCTCCCAGTTCTCTGGCCGTCTTTGTGATCGCCTCGCCCAAACCGTCAAAAAATTCTTTTCCCATAAAAACCATCCTCCTTATCAGTCTGTTTTATCGTTAAATTCAGCCCTGCTGCGCTTCCAGGAGCGGAACCTCCTGACCTCTCAGCAGGATCTTTGGTCCGCCGGTTCCTTCAATATATTCTCTGGTAATGATCACCTGCCCGATACTGTCGTCTTTCGGAATCTCATACATAATATCCAGCATGTATTCCTCCAGGATAGCCCTCAGGGCACGTGCGCCCGTCTTTTTCTCCATGGCCATTTTGGCAATGGCATGAAGAGAACCCTCATCAAACTCCAGCTTCACTTCATCCAGTGCAAGAAGCTTCTGATACTGTTTCAATATAGCGTTTCTCGGCTCACGGAGAATTTTTACAAGCATCTCTTCAGACAGTCCGTCCAGGGTAAAAATAACCGGAAGCCTTCCAAGGAACTCCGGGATCATTCCAAAAGTTCTGAGATCGTCCACCGTTACTTTTTCCAGAAGATGAGGATCATTGTCGTACTTATCCTTCAGATCTGCGTAAAAACCAATGGACGCCTGTCTGTTCAAGCGTTCCTTGATGATATTTTCCAGGTCCGGGAACGCGCCGCCGCAGATAAAAAGAATATTTCTTGTGTTCACAGTCACCAGCGGCACCATGGCGTTTTTGCTGTTTGCGCCTACCGGAACCTCTACCTCGCTTCCCTCCAGAAGCTTCAGCATTCCCTGCTGCACAGCCTCGCCGCTTACGTCCCTCTGATTTGTGTTTTTCTTCTTGGCTATCTTATCAATCTCGTCGATAAAGATAATTCCATGCTCCGCTTTTTCCACATCGTTGTCCGCAGCCGCCAGAAGCTTTGAAACCACGCTCTCAATATCGTCTCCTATATATCCTGCTTCCGTAAGAGACGTGGCGTCCGCGATAGCCAGCGGCACGTCCAGAAGCTTCGCCAGGGTCCTGACCAGATAAGTCTTGCCGCATCCGGTAGGCCCGATCATCAGCATATTTGATTTTTCAATTTCTATTTCATCCATTGTGTCTGTAGCAACCCTTTTATAATGATTATACACTGCTACAGACATTACTTTCTTGGCATATTCCTGACCGATCACATACTCGTCCAGCGCAGCCTTTATCTTGTGAGGCGCCGGAATCTTTTTCAGGTCAAGAACAGGCTCCTGCTGCTTTTCCTTTTTCTTTTTGGGCGCTTTTTTCGGCTGTGCCATCTGGTTCTGCAGTCCGGTCAGGTCGATCATGCTGACTCCGGGCATATGCAGAAGATCTGTATAATTGAAGTTCCCTTTGTTCATCTGCTGGTTCATCATGTCAAAACTTTTCTGCATGCAGTCTGAACAGATATGTATATTGTTGGGAAGGTCGATCATTTTGCCCGCCTGGCTTTCCGGCCTGCGGCAAAGGGAACAGAATTTTTCCGGCCCTCTCCTGTCCTCGTCCTGATCCTGATCCTCTCCTTCTATGATATCGTCTCTATATTTATCTGTCATATAAACTCCTCTCTCCTGTCTGTCATACGTTCTCCATAAGCTCTCCCGGCTGACGGACTTTCTACAGGCCCCTTCCGCCCGCCAAAAACTTCCGGAAACGTGAAGAACGCACAGGCAGCTTTCCTTTTCCCGGATATCCGCCGCCTATGCGTCCATTATATCATAACCCATGTCACTGTAAACTAAACTTTTTATAAAAAACCCGGAAGCTCTTTTACGCTTTATATCCGCCTGATCACGGCATATTTCCCATGGTCACCTGGATATCCTTTTCCACATACTGTCCGTTCTCAGCTCTTGCAACAACTATGTCCACAGTTTCTCCTGCGGCATAGTACTGCATCTTTTCTGACAGATCTTCTTTTCCGGAAACAGTCTGGCCGTCAAATTCCGTAATAATATCGCGGACCTGAAGTCCAGCGCTTTCAGCCGCGCCGCCTTCCTCCACATAAGAGATCAGGGCGCCTGAAGGCACATTATACATACTCATTGCCTGGGCGGACAGATCCAGGATTCTCACGCCCAGATAACCGGCCTGGGACGTATCCAGTTTATCTCTGTTCATCAGATTTTCCAGAATCGGCTGCGCCGTGGAAATAGGGATCGCATAACCCATCCCTTCTACGGCGTTGTCCGCATACTTCGCGGAATTGATCCCGATCAGCTCGCCGTTCATATTAAGGAGAGCGCCTCCGCTGTTGCCGGGGTTAATGGCCGCGTCCGTCTGTATCAGTCCCGTGCTTGTTCCATCCTCCGTTTCAATACTCCTGTCCAGAGCGCTGACCCAGCCGGAAGTTACAGACTGGCCGTAACCAAGAGCGTTTCCAATGGCAACTACCTGTTCTCCCACCTGAAGATTGTCAGAGCTTCCCATCTGGGCAATCTTTATCTGGCTCATAGTATCTTCCGGGATATCCGCCTTCTTTACAGACACCACTGCCAGATCGTTGGCGCTGTCTGTTCCTTTTACCGTTGCGCTGACCGCGTCCTCTATATTGATATCGTCCGCCGCGCCTGCAAGCTGTTCTGTCTCTTCCGCCGCGTCCGCCACGTCGTTCCCAATAAAACATACGCTCAGCGTATCCGCCCCTTCCACCACATGATTATTCGTGGCGATCAGAAGCTCATCCTCGTTTTCTCCCACAATAATACCGGAACCGCTGCCCTCACTGGAATACTGCTGCGTTCCTCCGAAACCGTAAATCCCGAAGAAACTGGGAATTTCCTGGATACTGACAGATGTGATGGCGACTACGGCAGGCATCGCCGCCTGCGCCACACTGGCCACTGTGCCCGACGTCTGGGACGTACCGGCCTGAACCGTTCCCCCGTCTCCCTGATCAACTGTTTCCACCGACAAAAGAGACGACTGTGTATCCGGTTCCAGATATCTGTCTGTAATCATATTCACGCCCTGGAAAACGCCTCCGGCCACAAGGCCGAAAACAACGGCCAAAGCCACTGTCTCCGGAAGCTTTTTCCAGAATCTGTTCTTCTTCCCGGACTTCTTCTGGGGAAGTCTTTTCTGCAGGTCAAAATTGCTCTGGTGCATCTGATAATGGGTATAGCGGCTGACCTCGCCATGCGCGCCGCCTGTTTGTTGTTCATTTCGGTTTTGTGGAGCATTCTGATCCCATAATCTATCATCGTTCATATTACTGCTCCCTTCTTCTGTTTTCTCTATTATAAAAATCAGTGTATCAGGCAATTGTGTTCAAAATGTGACAACTCTTTAAAAAATAAATGTACCGCCTCTGTATAACCGGATTTTTTATTTCCAGTACCCGGGGCTCATCGTACACCACAAAATCATTTTATCAGGAAGCTTCCTGAAATTTTTACCGGCAAGATAGCCCGCGTATTTACACGCGCTCTGGATAACAAACCCCGGCGCCATCCAGAATTTTTTATTCCGGAACAGATGGCTGAACGTCCTTTTTACAAGGCGCATTCCTTCTCCCTCGGAGGAAACTCCCTCGAATATTTCCGGATGCTCGGCCTGGGAAACTCCAAGATCAAAATTTCTCCGGAACTGCTGCGCCCAGGAGTAATTATGAGAATGGACAACCCGCGCCTCCGCCGCGTAGGCAATGCGGTATCCGTTACGGATCAGGGAGGAAGCGTATATCATATCTTCGTTAAAGATCGTACGGGAGACAAAACCGCCAAGCTTTAAGTATATGTCTTTTTTATATGCCGCGCAGACATTTGAGCAGAAAAATGTTTTTATCCCGTATACCGGCAGATCTGCTTCAGATTTCACAGATGACTGCTCCGGATAATTAAAGGCTCTCGTATATTTTTCTATATAACTGCAGTCTTCTCTGGGAATCTGCCTGGCATAAGCCGCTCCGATCTCCGGCTCTGACTCGAGAGCCTTCTCCAGATTTTCTATAAGTTTTCTGTCCGCAGGCAGAGCGTCCTGGGTCATAAATACCATAATATCTGCGTCAGAAAGCTCCGCCGCCCTTTTTCTCGTCCCGCCGTGATCAAATTCTTCTTTTTTCAGATGATGCACCTCAAGGCCGGGATATTTTTTCTCCCATCCGGTATTCCAGAATTTTTCTTCTGTATTCATGACCAGGACTTTTCTTACAGGGCGGCTCTGCTTTTCCAGACGCTCCAGAAGAGCGGCGAATTCCTTCCCCGGATGATAAGTGGGGATGATCACATCAATTATTTTTTCTTTCATGATAACTTCTCCTGTCAGCAGGAGGGAATTCCTCTCTGCGAGAAATTCCCTCCTGAATAAAGCTTCTATGCTGCCTGTTCTGTTCCGCCTGCGGCTGCCTCTCCGCCGGCGCCGGTATCTCCGCCACTGACGTCTCCGCCTCCGCTGCTGTCTCCACCGCCGACGTCTCCGCCTCCGCTGGTATCTCCACCGCCAACGTCTCCGCCGGTACTGGTGTCTCCTCCACCGCTGGTATCTCCGCCGGTGCTTCCGCCGTCTCCCGTTCCGGGATCTACATAACCGGTATCTCCTCCGGTACTTCCGCCGTCTCCCGTTCCGGGATCATATCCGGTGTCTCCTC
>CBJMC01400__coassemble_598_pt1 | contig 70226 bp, 67 predicted proteins | sample CBJMC01400__metabat2_low_PE_023 | metagenome-assembled genome bin CBJMC01400 | reverse complement strand
TGGCTCTATATAGAAGTTACTTTAAAAAACTAGAACTTACTTTGAAAACTAACCGAATTTTTTCTATAGAAGTTTATTTCTGTTTCTGCTATAATTAAAACGTTTAGCAGATCAGAAAGTTTTTCTTCTTTTGTATTGTTTTGAATTTTTTTCATATACTATTTTAAGTGCAGTCTACAGATCATTCTTATGGAGGATGTATGATGAATAAAAATTCAGACAAACAAAAAGAAAATCCTTATAATATCTCATATGAAAATTATCTGGATACTAACGCCTGTACAGAATGTACCGGTCTTATGCCGAACGCCGCCCAAAGCAGGGAAGAATGGGAAGCATACCGCGAGATTTTTGATTTTTCAGCCCTCCCGGCAGAGTCAGAAAAGCCCCGGGACTGAATACAGAGCCTGGTATTCCGGTAATTTATTCTGCCGGAGGAATCAAATGAAAAAACTACGCATTGTATGCATCTGCCTTTCCTGCGCTGTACTTCTCACCGGCTGCAGTCCCGGAACCGTTCTGGAACAGTTCACATCCGCCGGGGATTCCGCTGTCCAGGAGCCGGTTCCCGACAGCGCCCGCGTCTATATGGACGAAATCCACGGGACGCTGGAAGATTTTGACGGAAGCAGTCTTACTCTTCTGGACGATCAGAGTACCTATGTTTTTGACGTTTCCAACGCCACTCTGGAATGCGAAGGCGGCATGATCACCGGAGACGAGATCAGCGTCATTTACCAGGGACAGCTTGACAGCACAGATACCAGTACTGTCCAGGCGCTGAAAGTGGTGGACGAATATCATAAAAAAACACGGCTTGAGGAAAAGACCACCTACGGACAGGTACAGAATCTCACCGCCAATTCCATTACCCTGAAATCCCGTACCGGCCGGGTGGCCACCTATCCGATCACCGGAACAGAACAGTATTACCAGAACGGTATCCGTTCCGGCTCCTGGGTCTATCTCCATTATAAAGGCAGCTTCGGCCAGTCGGAATCAGATGATCCCATGGTGCTTAACGCGTCTCATCTGAAGGTATTAAGCGTATCGGACATAGATCCCCTTGCTGTTCCTTCCCCCACGCCTACTCCTGCTCCCAAAGAAGGGGAGACTGCCGTTCAGGAAAAAAAGTTTCAGGCAGTCATCCAGAATATCCGGCTGAATACTCTGCAGGTAACCGTCTCGAATTCCAATACCGTTTTAAATCTGAATCTTTCCGGGATTCCATGTTATTTCAGCGGCGGAGCCGCTCCCGGTTCCGGCGTGACCGTCGTCTATACCGGAGATTTTAACGGGCAGAGCCTTGAGGGGATCACCCTTTTAGGCGTTACAGGCGACATTCCGGAAAAGCTGAGCGAACGGGAGATAGGTTTTTCCGTCACAGGCGAGATCACTGCCTCGACGGCCAACACCGTCACCCTTCTCACAAATGACGGAGTGCGCGTTACATGCCGCACTGACGGGGCTGACAATACCTCCACCGGAGGACTGCTTACAGGAAGCTCTGTAAAGATCACGTTTGATCCTGCCGCTTCCAGAGAATCCAATATTTATACCTGTCTGAAAATCGAAGACGCCTGAAACAGCGGAGGGATACAGGAATCTTTTCTTACCTGTACCCCTCCTTCTTTTTGCCTTAATTCCGGCGGAATCTTTTTTTTATTTCTTCTTCTCCCTGCTTCATCCACTGTTTTACCTCAGGGGAATCTCCCAGTATATGGAGAAAGGCTTCATACTCGTCCCTGATCCCGGTTCCATGCATTACCCGGAAGGCTCCGGCGTCGCTTCCCAGAGCTGTTTTTGCTCCTTTAAAAAAAGCAGTTTTCAGATTCTCTTCCGCGCTTTCCATGATCGGTATCAGCACTTCATCCTCATACCTTCCGCAGCCCAGAAGGTTTCTTACCGTTACCAGCGTCGGCACCCAGACGGTATGGCTTTCCGCCAGCATGGAGATTGTTTCTCCATCCATATAGTTTCCGTGTTCCAGGCTGTCCACCCCTGCTTCTATGGCGGCCCTTGCTCCATAAATCCCGTTTGTATGGCTCATTACGGCAAAGCCTTCCTCATGGGCGATATGCACCATTTCCTTAACCTCTTTCCCGTCCAGAGGCGTCCCTGTTACCTTTCCGTGGTTTTTAAAATCAAGAAGCCCTGTGGTCATGATCTTGATAAAATCCGCGCCCTGACTTTTGGCCTCCAGCACCCGGCTATGAAATTCTCTGAGATCAGCAAAACTTTTCCCCACAATTCCACCGTAATGGCCTTCTTTATGTATGGCAAAAACAGGAGTACGGTAATCGATCCCGTATTCCGGCGCCAGCTTCTTTGCCAGGACCGACACTCCCAGGGCGTCTCCCCCGTCTCTTACAAAGGAGACGCCTGCCTGCCTGTAAAGCTTCAGACATCTCCGCACAAGCTCTTCGTCAGCTCCCTGCTCATGCCGTTTTACCGCAGCCTGATAATTGATCCCGTCCATGATCACATGGGCATGACATTCCCCGAACATCTTTCGTCACCTCATATATTTTTGTCGTCCCTGTCTGCCGGAAGACTTCTTCCCGGGACTGCCGCCCGGGATTTCCTCCCGGAAAAGCCTCTCCCTTACTGACGGAAAAATCTTCTGATCTCTTCTTCCTCCGCTTTTACCGAGCCCTGGGCAAAAAACGGCCTGCCGCCGCCCCGTCCGTCCAGCGCCTGGTTCATTTCTTTTACAAACTGGCGGAGATCTCCGTCTTTTTCGCCAATGGCATATTTATACGTTCCGTCCGGGCTTTTAGAAAAGACCGCGCAGCATCCGGCGCATTTTTGCATCACCGCGTCGGCCATCCTCCGCACGCCGTCCGCGTCAAGGCCTTCGTGGAACAGAAGCACGCTTCCCGCTCCCTCCCATCTGTCTGCCTCCGTCCGGCACAGCTCCTGCTCCAGATGGAGAAGCTGGCCTTTCAGACGGTAATTTTCTTCCCAGAGCCTTTCTACCGCCTGAGCTGTCTCTTCTGTTTTAGCGGAGAGCTTAACGGAAATCCGGCTGTTCTGATCATTGATCCTGTTCAGATAATCCAGCACTCTTTTTCCGCTGATCATCGTCACACGGACGCCCTCCCGGAAATTTTCCACTCCCAGGATTTTTACCATGCCGATTTCTCCGGTATGGGACACATGAGTTCCGCAGCAGGCGCAGAGATCCGTGCCGGGAAATTCCACCAGACGTATTTTACCCTCCAGTTCCTTCTTGCTTCTGTATGGAAGACTTTTCAGCTCCTCCTCATCAGGATAAAAAATCTTCACCGGGGCGTTTTCCCATATCTTTCTGTTTGTTTTTTCTTCTATCTCCATGAGCTGTTCTCTTGTCAGAACACCGCTGAAATCAATGGTGATCACGTCGCTTCCCATATGGAATCCCACGTTATGGTAGCCGTAGATACTGTTCACCAGCCCGCTTACCATATGCTCGCCGGAATGCTGCTGCATCAGATCAAACCGCCTCTCCCAGTCAATCTGTCCTTCCACTGCCGTTCCCGGTTCCAGAGGCTTCTCTGTATAGTGGATCAGCTCCCCGCCTTCTTCCTGCACGTCTGTAACCGCTATGCCGTTCAGCGTTCCCAGGTCGCAGGGCTGTCCTCCTCCCTCCGGATAAAAGGCGCTTTGATCCAGGAGGATCTGGTATCCTTTCTCCGCCTTCCTGCATTCTCTGACTTCTCCGTGGAATTCTCTTGTGTATACGTCTTCATAATATAGTCTTCTCGTCTCTGTCACTTTCAGCCGCCTTCTTTCTCCTGTAATTGATCGCAACCGCAGGTTCCGGCAGATCCTGTTATCCGGTCCGCCAAAGCTCTGCTTATTTTTCAGTATAGCACAGCTTTTCCGCCATGAACAGATTTCCTGAAATTTTCACCCTGAAACGCGGACCGCCTGATCCTTCAGGACGTTACAGGTCACACTCCAGGACAGACAAATGCGGCCCCTGAAAGAGCCGCATTTGTCTACCGAATATTTTATTCAAAAGAAAGGTTGTATTTCTCAATACTTACAGTTGCTTTTCCCTCTGCCGAGAAAGTGATCCCGTCTGCTTCCTGGGGAGTAAAATATGTAACCGTCGCTGTCTGGCTTCCGTCGTTAATGAAAATTTCCATACTGAACCGGTCCAGAAGACACCGGAGCGTCACTTCCCCGTTAAGAGGCGATACCTGGAATTCTCTTCTGTGTACGATATCATACATATAACCGCTGTGGCTTCTGTCAATACAGAGCGCTTCTTTTTTCGGATCATAGGACACAGAAGTATAATATCCCTCCCCGCAGGCCACTTTCATCAGGAACTCTTCAAATTTTCCGTCAGCCTGAATACGTACCGTCATATCCAGCACTCTTCCCCGGATTCCTTCCAGCGAAGTCTCTTCTGATATTTCCACCTGGTCGTAGCGAACCGGATCCCGGCGGTATGTCTCCAGCTCCCGGACTGGTTTCTGGATCAGTTTTCCCTCCCGGAAACTCAGTTCTCTCGGAACCGTAAGCTGCCCGAAATATTTCACGCCCCGGGGAACAAACCTGGAATTGCTCCATGCCTGCATCCAGGCAATCATCACTCTTCTGCCGTCCGGCGTTTCCATTGTCTGCGGAGCGTAAAAATCAATCCCGCTGTCAATAGGCTGCACCACCTCTCTCCGGAAGCTGTGCGTCTCTTTGTCATAGGTTCCCGAAATACATAAGGTACAGTGTCCCACATGATATTTCAGTCCCTGGGGCATCATTTCCATGGGGCTTACCGTCAGAAGATGCTTTCCGTCCAGCTCAAAGAAGTCCGGACACTCCCACATTCCTCCCAGCTCTTTTGTGCTGGAATCCAGAACATTGGCAAAATGCCAGTCAAATCCGTCCGCGCTTTCAAAAAGGAGGATCGAACTGTTTCCGTCCTCTGTGGCGTTGGCCGCCACCGCGTAGAATTTTCCATTTTCATCCCGCCAGATCTTCGGATCACGGAAATCCACAGGACTTCCTCCCTCAGGGAGGTCTTTCGCCGTCAGTACCGGATTCCCGCTGTACTTTTCATAATCCGTCCCGTCGCCAGTGGCAATGCACTGTGTCTGATAATGCAGTTCTTTTCCATCAGCGTCCATTACCTTTCCCACTCCGGTATACATGATAAGATGGCGTCCGTCGTTTATTTCCAGAGCGCTGCCGGAAAAACAGCCTGCATTGTCATAATCCTTATCCGGAGCCATAACTGCCGGACGGTATTCCCATGTAATCAGATCCCTGCTCACGGAATGTCCCCAGTGCATGGGCCCCCATTCGTTGGCATAAGGATAGTATTGATAAAACAGATGATATTCACCTTTGTAGAAGGAAAATCCATTGGGATCATTGATCCATCCGCGGCTTCCTGTCACATGGTAACAGGGCCGCTCCTCAGGACGTACCTCCTGTCTCTTTTCTCTTTCATAGTCTCTTGCCTGCTGTAAAAGTTTACTGATCATATGGTGATCCTGCCTTTCCATTATCTATTATTTTTTCTATCGGCCAGCATTCCCACAGTCACAATAAGCAGCCGGAAAAAGGCTTTCTCAGCGAATATCGGCCATATCAGCCTTTAATACCGGAAGACGCGATACCTTCCACATAGTATTTCTGCATGAAGATGAACATAATGATCATCGGTATCGCAGAAACGACCAGAGCTGCCATGATCGCGCTGTAATGAACCGGGTTTGTTCCAAAGAAGGACTGTACCGCAAGCTGGATCGTACGTTTGTCTTCGCCTGTCATAACCAGGAACGGCCACATAAAGTCGTTCCAGTGGGCTACAAAGTCAAGGATGAATACCGTAGCATATACGGTCTTGGAGATCGGAACCACAATTTTGAAAAAGGTTCCGGCCGGGCTGCATCCGTCGATTGCCGCCGCCTCGATAAGATCGTCCGGAATATCATAGAAGAACTGCCGGAACATGTAGATCGAGAAGCACTTCGCGATGAAAGGCACTACCAGGGCTGCCAGAGTGTTGACCCAGCCAAGCTGAGACATCTCGATATACAGCGGCAGCATGATCGCTTCCATAGGAAGAACCATCAGCGCAACGACCAGATTCAGGATCGCTCCCTTGCCTCTGAACTCGAATTTCGCCAGCGCGTAACCGCACATAGAGTTTACAAGAAGGTCAAAAACCAGGATCAGGGCAATATAAAGGAGTGTGTTTTTAAATACCTGGGGCAGGTTCAGTCTGGAGAACACTTCCGCATAGTTGTTCAGAGACGCCTGCACCGGCAGGAAGGTTGTAAGGGAATCCATATTGGCAAAAATCTCTGCCTCCGGCTTCAGAGAAGCGGAAATCATCCAGATCAGAGGGGAAACAAAGATGATGCCGATGATGATGTTCCCGAAATAAAACATAAATTTGCCGAATTTGGCTGAAAACTGCATTGATTTCGTCATGATCTCTCCCCCTCCCTTAATCCGTAGACGTGGTAATTTTCTTCATTGCCATGGACATACATACGACAATGACAAAGAATACCGCCGCGATCGAGCAGGCATAACCAAAGTTACCTCTCTGGAAGCCCTCTGAGTAAATGTAGTATACCAGAGTCTTAGTGGAGTTTTTCGGTCCGCCCTGTGTCATGATATAAGGCTGGGTGAAGAGCTTCATTGCCTGAATCATGGTGATCATGATAACATATTTAATGGTTCCCTTCAATCCCGGAAGGGTAATATAAAGGAACTGTTTGAATTTCGTAGCTCCGTCCACAGACGCGGCCTCGTACTGATCCCGGGGTATTCCCTGCAGGCCGGCCAGGAAGATCATCATCTGATATCCGGCGCCCTGCCATGCGGACATGAAAATGATCGAGTTCATGGCCGTATGCTCGTCATTCAGGAAGCTGATAGGATCAAGTCCCAGAGACGTCAGGATGGAGTTAAAAAGACCCGTGTTGGGGTTCGCGTTATAAAGCACGGACCACAGAACGGAGATAACTACCATGGAAGTAAGCTGCGGGCTGAAATACATGGTCCTGAAAACCGCCACGCCGCGGAACTTCTTGGATACAAGAAGGGCAAGCCCCAGAGCCAGGGCGCACTGGACAGGAACAACGATGACTGTAAAGTACACAGTATTTTTCAGCGCCTGCCAGAAGTTTTTGTCCTGGAAAAGTTCTATATAATTCTCAATACCGATAAATTTCATGGCGTCCGGGCGCATGATCTGATACTTAAATCCAGAAAAGTAAACCGTATAGATCATCGGCACTACCAGAAACGCGATCAGAAGGATCACCGCCGGGGCAACAAAGAAATACGCGGCAATTCTTTCGTCACGCTTTCTGCCAGTAAGTTTCTTTGCTTTCGTCTTAGCCATAACCTTTCCCCCTTTCAAACAAAGAGGCCGCACCGCCATGCGATGCGGCCAGATTTTATGACCTTTTTTTATTCAGCGTAGTAGGTCTCGTAATCATCTGTAAAGGTGTCGGAAACTGTGTCAAGTTCGGACTGGATATAGTCGTTATCCACTTCTCCTGTGCTGGCTGCGTCAGAGAAGATATTTGTCATCGCTTCTGCGTATGCAGAGGAGAATACTGCGTAGGAAGGAGTTCTCGGACGGGGAACTGCTGTGTTCTCAAGCTGCGCTTTGATCAGAGCCAGGTTTCCTTCCTGATAATCCGCCATAACTTCTTCGTCATAAGCAGAAGTACGTGTCGCCGGTTTTGCGATTGCCGCCGCATATGTAGCAACGTTTTCTGTGTTCATCAGCCACTGCAGGAACTGGCCCGCTGCGTCTACGTTCTCACAGTCTTTGCTGATTGCCGCCGCCCAGTCGCCGCAGGGAGAAACTGCTTCTTTAGTATCATCGTTTACAGGATAATATGTTACGCCCCAGTCGAAATCAGCGTTTGCCGTCAGTGTTGCGATCTCCCAGGAACCGCCCAGCATTGTAGCGCAGGCGCCGTTCAGGAACTCGTCTGTGATCGGTTCTACGTTTGCGTAGCCTTTTGCGATCATGTCGGCCAGGTATGCTGTTGTTTCTACAGCTTCTTCGCTGTTTACATAGCCGTCTGCCGTTGTACCGTCTTCGCTGATATAGTCTTTACCTGCGGAAATGTACATTGGCTCCAGCGCGTAGGGAAGCCCTTCGCCGTGGTCCATGATGATGTGAGCGCCTACATAATCGTCTGTAGTACATTTTTCTGCGATCTCGGCAAATTCGGACCAGGTGATCGGATTATCTACAGTACGGGAATCCAGGTCGTCCACGTCTACGCCGCATTCCTTCAGGTAGTCTTTATTATAGTAGAAGGCTACGGAAGACTCTGTTGCGCCGATAGCGTACAGGGAACCGTCGTATGTATTCTGTGCTACTGCTGAATCTACAAAATCTGAAAGATCCTCTTCTGAGAAATAATCATCCAGGGGAACCGTGATTCCGTTTGCCGCATAGTAGGAAACCTGCGGTCCGTCTACATAGAAGATATCCGGAAGATCGTTGGAAGTTACTGCCGTAGCGATCTTGTTGTCATATGCATAGGAATCGGAACGGTCAATGGCCTCACGGCTCACCTGAATGTCCGGGTTTGCTTCGTTCCATTCAGCGATCTTTTCTTCCCACCATGCTTCGATTGCCTCTGTATCCGTAGGACTCCAGATTGTCAGTTCCACCGGATCGTCCGCCATTACCGGAACTGTAGTAGCTGCTGTTGAAAGAGCAACTGTTACTGCCATTGCCATACTAATTGCTTTTTTCATGTTCTCTTCCTCCTTAAAAGATATCATTTCCACCGCGCGCCTGGAAATTTATAGAACCCGTTCCACATTGCTCGAACCACTCCTGTTTTTTTAAAACTTCAGCGGTTCAAATATGGAGCCCGTTTCATATTGTGTCTATATCATAGTTTCATTTTTCATATTTGTCAATAGTATTTCGCAAAATTACCCCCATCTATTGTAATTTTGTATATTTTTACAATTCTACCACACGTTTATTGTATATAATGCACAATTTTGAATTATCGCATTTCTGAAACCCTTATCACCATTTCTATTTTGTTTTGTGACTGTTTCTTTTTCATCAATAAACAAAATCCCACACATTTTCATTCTTATAAAATCCATCTTCTGTTTCCCCAATATTGATCTGTTTTCCCATTAAATCAGTTAAAAAAAGAGACAACTCAATAATTTAAGCCGTCTCTCCTTGCATATTATCTGAATATTTTCTCAATATTTCCCATCCAGTTCCACTGGAAGCGTACTTTGACCCTGGCGTAATTCTACAGATAAAATCTGTTTTTGTGGAACGGGTTCCTTTCCTTCGATCAACTTAATCATTGTATCCGCGCATGTTTCCGCCAGGAATTTAATATTCTGGCAGACACAGGTTACCTCCGGATAGCAAAGTCGTGTAATGTCCATTCCGTCATAAGTGATCACCTTCAGATCCTCCGGCACACGGCGTCCCGCCTTCATAGCCATATGCATATAGCAGAGCGCAGGCTCGTCGGCTGCAAACACTCCGTCGATGCCGTCACATTTGCGGATGGCTTCTTCCGCCGCGTCCCAATAGGACTGGTGGTCAAAAAGGTTCCACGCCATCATCACATCTACCACATCCACTCCGTTTTCACTGAGCACGGCCTCAAAAACCGCATGGCGGTCATTGGCGGCCACGTTGGGAGCCACTCCCGTGATGTGAAGCACCTTTCTGCATTTATTTTTCAGCATCACTTCCGCCGCGATCTTTCCTCCGGATACATGGTCTGAGCCTACCATTGGAATACCCGGGCCGAATTCCTGATCCAGAGAGACAATTTTTCCCTTTCTTTTCAGGTATTCCTCCACATGCAGAGTATGAGAACCGGTTATGATCCCGTCCACCATGTTCCGGTCCAGCATATTCAGATAATCCATCTCGCGGCTGCTGTTTCCGATGGTGTTGCATACCATGGCCTTATATCCTTTTTTATAAAGGGCGATCTCCGTCTCTCTCACAAAAGAAGAAAAAAACGGATGATCCAGGTCAGGGACAAGAACTCCGATAAGCCCCGTCTTATTACGGAACAGATTGCGGGCCAGCTCATTAGGCGTATACTCCAGCTCGCTGATAGCCGTCTCTATTTTTTTTCTTGTATCCTCGGCCACATAGCCGTTTCCATTTAAAACTCTCGACACAGTTCCTACGCCTACTCCGGCTCTCTGTGCCACGTCTCTGATACTTGCCATACTTCTTCTCACCTGCCGCATCTCGGAGCGTCCCATGCTTCAGCCGGCAAAAGTACGCGCCGAAAGTACTTCTTTTTCTTCGATATACATCAGAAATTATAGCACACAGGACAATCCTTTACAATTAACAGGCTGTAAGAAAAATCCCTTTATTTTTCGTTACTCTTTCTTAAAATTCTTTTCAGATCATGAAGTGTTTTTTTCTTTTCCCGCGTTATAATATATGAGCGGGACACAAACCGGAAATGATCCGGCACGGCAATATCCGCCGGAAGGAAAGGGGCTGATCGTATTTCACAGGAAGAATATTTGAAATATCTGCTGGAACAGTATCAAAATCTCATCTATTCCATCTGTCTGAAATCTGTCGGCAATCCTTTCGATGCAGAAGATCTGACCCAGGAAGTATTTCTGTCCGCTTACAAAAATCTGTCCCGTTTCGACGGCACTTATGAAAAAGCCTGGTTAAGCAAAATCGCCGTCCGCAAATGTCTGGATTATCTGAAGGCGGCGGGACGGCGCTGCATTCCTACTGAGGATATGTATTTTTCTCAGATACCGGACAATTCTTCCTCACCGGAGGCCCTCTGTCTGAAGACGGATTCCGAACGGCAGGTATACGCATTGTGCCAGCAGCTCAAGAGCCCCTACAAAGAAGTTGCAACAGCACATTTTTGTATGCAGCTTTCTGTGACGGAAATTGCCCGGCGGATGCAGAAAAATCCGAAAACGATCCAAACCCAGCTTTACCGGTCCAAGGCAATGCTGAAAAAACTTCTGATCCCACCTGAAAATCCAAAGGAAAGGAGCGGTTGATATGCACATTCAGAAAAAAAGCATGGATATTTTTGAACAGAATGATAAAATGAGCACCAGTGAAATGATCGCTTTTCTGGAGCATCTGGAACAGTGTGATTTCTGTCTGGAGCAAATGCTTGAAGGGGAAGAAAACTCTGCTCCCACAGCAACCGCTCCCGCTTATCTCCGCGAAGAAATCCTTGAAAAAGCCGCTTCTTTCGATGCGCAGCCTTCAAAGATCATCCGTACTGCTTCACGCAGGACGCAGCTTTTTCATTACAGGCTCAGAACTGCCGCGGGGGTGGCTGCGGCGCTGGTCCTCCTGTTCCTTTCGGGCCATGTGGATTTTACTCCGCCCCGTCCTGTTCCGGCTGAGCAGACGGCGGATTTTTCATCCGGTAAGCAGGCATGGGAGCGCGGATCCGGTCTGGCTCATTTTTCCAGAGCGATCGGTTCGGGAATTTCCAGCGGTTCCGATAAAGTATCAGACTATCTGAGGAGTTTTCCAAATAAGATATTTAAAGGAGGAGAGTAAAATGACAAAGCAAAAACATGGATTCTTGTTATTCCTTGCGTCTCTGATCCCGGGAGCAGGGGAGATGTATATGGGATTTCGGAAGCAGGGCGTCAGCATCATGCTCCTTTTCTGGGGTGTTCTGGCTTTCGGCTCCATCACAGGCATCGGCTGGCTGATCTTTTTCCTTCCCATCCTGTGGCTTTACAGTTTTTTTAACGTACACAATCTGAAATCGCTGTCAGAAGACGACTTCTATTCCGTGGAGGATACATACATCCTCCATCTGGATCAGTTTATCGGAACTGACGGCGCCATTAAAAAGCACAGTACTGTCGCCGCCGTACTTCTGATCATATTCGGCGTTGCCATCCTGTGGAATAATGTGACGGATATCCTGTACTGGCTGTTCCCCGGCTTTCTGAGGGATTTTCTTTCTACCATCTTTTACCAGCTTCCGGGAACCGTTATTGCCATAGCGATCATCGCCGCCGGCGTTTATCTGCTCCGCAGCGGGAAACAGGAGGCAGACGAGGAGCTGGCAAAGGAAAACCAGGAAGAGCATTACTGGGAACCCTACCGACCCTATCAGCAGCCGTCAGAACCTGACTCAGAAAAAAGCACCCCCCCTACGGAGACTTTCAGAACCCCGGGGACGGAGACAGCGGACGCAGCTTCTTTACAGCCATCCGCCGGGACATCTTCCCCTGCGGAAGCGTCTTCCGGACAGGAAATCCTTCCGGATGCCGGAGATTCTGAAAAGGCGGACTGACAGCCCTATAGCGTTTTAATTCCGCACCACATAAAAAGAGCTGATTTTCCTTGCAGATCCAAGGTATCTCAGCTCTTTTTCATTTATACCGGCCCTTAATGGACTATGATTCTCAGTCTTTTTCGCCTTCGTCTACAATCTCCCAATAGCCATTTTTGGGAGAACCATGCCTGACAAGAATGCCGCAGTCTTTTAATGTTTTAATATTACTCTCTATATTTCGGCCGGCGATACCAATCTTTTCCGCTAATTTAACCGCCGACAATCGGTTATCCTCTGAAAGCAACTTTACTATCTTTTTCTGGGTATCATTAAGACTTATTCCCCGTTCTTTTTCCAATATTTCTCCAATGCTTCTCCGATGTTTCTCCGATGTTTCTCCGATGTTTCTCCGATGCTTCTCCGATAGTTCTCCGATACTTTCGTTTCCACTCATCGTCGGCAATGAATTACGAAATAATTCCACCCGGAACATGTTATCAAATTCCTGAAATCTTGGTTTCGGAAGTCCATACTCTTCCGCTGCATTAAGGATTCGTTTTATTCCACTTCCCCATGACTCTACAAGCCCCATCTGGTTAAATATATTGGCAATACCTTTATTCCGAATCTTCGAATGACCATTCATGATCTCTTCATAGGTCAATCCATTATACAATCCACCCGGAGAAGTCACTTCCAACCGGTCGTCATAAATAGCAACCTGAATACAGGATTCATCCAGCAGATTACGATGACAATGGGCATTGATTATCATCTCTCTAATCGCCTCTACTGGAAGCTCATATTTTTCCTTTCTCACTAATCCATCAATCGTTGCCCCAAGTCTTATATTTCTCAGTACAAACTCCACAGCATCTTCAATCTGTGTATAAATTGGTCCTGTAAATTCTCTTTTATCCAGGAACACTGCCCGGTCCGTTCCCTTAAAAACTGCACATTGAGTTTTAGAAAATGAAAAATAGTCAGATGTCAACAGCACATAAGCATTTGTTGCCAGATATTCTCCGTCACTCTGTTTTAAGATTTTCCAGTTAATAAGCTGTTCTTTTTTCACAGAACGATCTATCATCCCAGCCTTTTTCCGAAATGTTTCAATATCATAACAAAGTTTTTCTGTAGCTTCTTCCGAAACAAAATATCCCACACAAGTGAGCTCGTCCCATGAAATTCTTGCTCCTTCCATTTCCAGTTCTTTTATCTTCTCTGGAAATGCCAGCCTGGATGTACCTGCCACACGGATATACGTGCCATTTTCTTTTCCTTTTGATGCAAGGTAATACGGTCTGTTCTTCCCAGGTTCTATAGACACAATAATGATTGTTTTTCCGTCTACCGTCCGCGGTTCAATATCAGGGATGATCTGCGGCACACAGGAGTCTGAAACAGCATTGGCAATTCTATCCATCAATTGAAACAATATATCATTTTCCACACCTACAACCCGATGTGTTTTATCATCTATCCCTATAATCAGCTTTCCACCCTGCGTATTGGCAAAAGCTATAACGGTTTTCATATACTTTTCGCTTTTATCTGGCAAAGCAGCTTTGTACTCTACATTTTTCGATTCACCGGAAAACAATGTATTCTTTACCATTCTTTCACACCTGCTCTTTCAATCTGATATCATAAACTGTGTCATTTATTCAACTTATCCCTGAATTTATCCGAATCGTTAACAATATTATACCGATTATCCGGCTTATAAACCACCTTTTTTCATTTTATATGTGTGGATTGCGCACCAAATGATATATTGAAATTAAAACAGGGGCTATCCAAAAATAGATAGCCCCATATTATAGCTTCCGCCGCAGTCTTTTATAAATTTTTTGTTACACGAAGTCTTGTCATTGCCCTGGCAAGAGCCATCTGATTCCGGTGATATTCCTGAATGCTCTGTTTCTGACGAAGCTGTTCTTCCGCCCGCTCCAGCGCCTCCTGTGCTCTTCGCACATCGATCTCCTCCGGACGTTCCACTGTAAGACAGAACAGCTTTGCACGATTGTTGATCATCTCTACAAATCCGGAACTTACCGCCACTGTTGTCCAGTTTCCTTCCGGATCCTGATAGCGCATCTCTCCCGGAACAATAGCGGAAATCGTATTGGCATGATGAGCAAGGAACGCCTTTTGTCCGTCCTCTACCGGAATCACCAGGGACCGGGCTCTTCCCGAATAGAAAAGCTTGTCGCTGGCGTAAATCTCCAGGCCGAATGTATTATCCATACGTTTCACTCCTTATTCTTCAAGGGTTTTCGCCTTTTCGATCACTTCGTCTATAGTTCCTACGTTAAAGAAAGCGTTCTCCGGATATTCGTCCATCTCTCCGTTAATGATCGCCTTAAATCCGCGGATCGTTTCCTTCAGAGGCACATATTTGCCGGGAATACCGGTAAAGTTCTCCGCCACATGGAAGGGCTGGGACAGAAATCTCTGGATCTTTCTCGCGCGATATACGGTGTTTTTATCTTCCTCTGAAAGCTCCTCCATACCAAGGATCGCAATAATATCCTGCAGTTCTTTATATTTCTGGAGGATCTCCTGCACACGGCGGGCAACTTCATAATGTTCTTCTCCCACCACGTCCGCTTCCAGAATACGGGAAGTAGATTCCAACGGATCCACAGCAGGATAGATACCTTGTTCCACAATCTTTCTGGACAGTACGGTAGTGGCGTCCAGATGAGCGAAAGTTGTGGCAGGCGCCGGGTCCGTAAGGTCATCGGCAGGCACATAAACCGCCTGTACGGAAGTAACGGATCCGGATTTTGTAGAAGCGATACGCTCCTGAAGCTCGCCCATTTCCGTAGCCAGCGTAGGCTGATAGCCTACTGCGGAAGGCATACGTCCCAGAAGAGCGGAAACTTCCGATCCGGCCTGCACAAAACGGAAAATATTGTCAATAAAGAGCAGCACGTCTCTGTGTTCCGTATCACGGAAATACTCCGCCATGGTAAGTCCTGTTTCCGCAACACGCATACGGGATCCCGGCGGCTCGTTCATCTGTCCGAACACCAGGGCCGTTTTTTCCAGAACGCCGGATTCTCTCATTTCTGTCCAGAGATCATTTCCTTCACGGGAACGTTCTCCTACACCTGTAAAGATGGAATATCCGCCGTGTTCTGTGGCAATATTCTGGATCAGCTCCTGGATCAGCACTGTCTTTCCTACTCCGGCTCCTCCGAAAAGACCGATCTTTCCGCCTTTTGCGTAAGGCGCCAGAAGGTCGATTACCTTAATTCCAGTTTCAAGGATTTCCACCGCCGGACTCTGATCTTCAAAACTGGGGGGATTTCTGTGAATAACCCAGTGTTCCTCCTGCTCAAGAGACTCTCCTCCGTCTACCGTTTCTCCCAGCACGTTAAAAAGTCTTCCAAGAGTGCAGTCTCCAACCGGAACTTTGATACCGCTTCCTGTAGCGGTTACTTCTCTGTCCCTCTGAAGTCCCTCGCTGGCGCTAAGCATAATACAGCGTACTACGCGGTTTCCCAGATGCTGAGAGACTTCCATAACACATTTTTTTCCGTTATTTTCTACCTCAAGGGCTTCCTTGATGTCCGGCAGTCCGCCCTCTTCAAAAACAACATCCACAACAGGCCCCATGACCTGTACGATTTTACCTTTATTCATTCTTTCCTCCTCTTGGCGTCCGTCGCGTCGCTCAGGCAGCTCCGAAATTTTCCGGAACCGTCATTTTCTCTTCTGGGCTTTCGCCCCGCTGATAACCTCGGTAATTTCCTGAGTGATCGCCGCCTGACGGGCCCGGTTATACTGAATCGAAAGATCTGCCAGCATCTTTTTCGCACTGTCCGTAGAGGACTGCATGGCTGTCATACGGGCGTTGTTTTCACTGGCATAGGCTTCTACCAGACAGCCGTAGATTACGCCTGTCAGATAATTGGGGATAATGGTATCCAGTACCGCATCCGCGGAAGGAAACATCTCGATCTCTTCCTGAAGAGTTCCCATGGGTATCTGGGAAGGAGTGAAATTTGCCTTTTTCAGAGGAAGAAGCTGCATATTCACAGGTTCCATTACCGCCGCATTCTGCATCTGCGTGTAGATAATGTGGATCTCGTCCAGTTCTCTCTCCAGAAAAGCCCTTACGATCTCATCGCTGATCACCCTCGCCCGGTGCATGGTAGGCTTCTGTACCGTATACCGGAAGCTGCCGTCCACGTCGGCTTTCTTCCTGCTGTAATACTGGCGTCCTACCACTCCCAGTACATAAAGCTTATGATGTCCGGGACCTTCCATGAATTCGTCTGTCATCTTTGTAATATTATGATTATAGGCCCCCGCCATTCCTTTGTCTCCGGTAACGACAATAGTCCCTATCTTACGATCTTCCCGGGGAACAAGATGGCGCACACTGAAAAACGGATGCTGGAGATCGGGCACATGGCGCAGGATCCTGGCGATCGCCGCCTGCATATTATAGAAATATGGCTCCGTATCCTCCAGAACTTTTTTCGCTTTCTTCATTTTGGAAGAGGAGATCATATACATGGCATTGGTGATCTTCATAGTGTCCTTGACACTTCTTATTCTGCTCTGTATTTCTCTTGCACTTGCCATAGGTCCCTCCTGCTTTTTTAATGAACCGCCTTGTCCGCGTCTGCCCCACGGCTGTTGAACTCGTCGGCCACCTGAAGGATCTTTTCGCCCAGTTGGTCGGAGAGCTGCTTTGTCTCGTTGATTTCTCTCCCGATTTCAGGATAAACATTGTCAAAATATGCAAGCATATCCATCTGATACTGCTTGATCTTTTTCTTTTCCACATGTACCAGCTTCTTATGAGTAGCTGTCCAGAGTGTGATCACCTGCTCATGAAGCTTAAGCGGATTGCAAAGAGGCTGTTTTAAAAGCTCCATCAGGCAGCTTCCGTAAACAAGCTGAGCCTTTGTGGCGTCGTCCAGATCTGAGCTGAACTGGGTAAATACTTCCATTTCCCTGTACTGCGCCAGATCGATACGGATACTTCCGGAAGCCTTTTTCATTGCTTTTGTCTGAGCCGCGCCTCCTACTCGGGATACGGAAAGTCCTACGTTTACCGCCGGACGCATACCGGCAAAAAACAGATCGCTTTCCAGGAAGATCTGTCCGTCTGTGATAGAAATCACATTGGTAGGAATATATGCCGATACATCCCCTGCCTGTGTCTCTATGATCGGAAGAGCAGTAATGGAGCCGCCTCCCGCCTCGTCGCTCAGGCGGCTGGAACGCTCCAGCAGTCTGGAATGAAGATAAAAGACGTCTCCCGGATACGCCTCACGTCCCGGAGAGCGCTCCAGAAGAAGGGAAAGAGCACGGTAAGCAACCGCGTGCTTAGAAAGATCGTCATATACGATCAGCACGTCTTTGCCACGGTACATAAAGTATTCCGCCAGAGCCGTGCCTGCATAGGGCACAATATACTGCAGCGGCGCGCAGTCGCTGGCTGTGGAAGAAAATACCGTCGTGTATTCCATTGCGCCGTGTTTCTCCAGCGTGGAAACCACCTTGGCAACTGTGGAAGCCTTCTGTCCAATGGCGACATAAATACAGATCACATCCTTACCTTTCTGGTTCAGGATTGCGTCAATGGCAAGGGAAGTTTTTCCTGTCTGCCTGTCTCCGATGATCAGCTCACGCTGGCCTCTGCCGATAGGAAACATAGAATCGATAGAAAGAATACCTGTCTCCAAGGGTACGCTGACCGATTTTCTGTCAATGATGCCGGGAGCCGGATACTCCACCGGTCTGTATTCGCTTTCTCTGATCTCGCCCTTTCCGTCGATAGGCGCTCCCAGGGCGTTTACAATTCTTCCGATAAATCCGTCTCCAACAGGAATTCCGGCCTGTTTTCCGGTTCTTGATACCTTTGTTCCTTCTCGGATCCCTGTATCGCTGCCGAAAAGAATGCAGCCCATACTGTTTGTACGGATATCCTGCACCATACCTTTCAGCCCGTTTTCAAAAACAACAACTTCACCATACATGGCATGGTCGATTCCGTAGACTGTGGCAATCCCGTCTCCCACGGAAATGACAGTGCCAATCTCCTGGTTTTTGCTGATTTCGTCATAATTTTTTATTTCTTCTTTTAAAATGGAAATAATCTCATCTGGATTGATTGCACTCAACGCGTTCACCTCCGGGTCAATTTCTGTTCCAGTTTGCGGTAACGTCCCCGTAGACTCCAGTCATATTCCGTTCCTCCCGCCTGGAGAATGAAACCGCCGATCAGACTTTTGTCTTCTATAAGCCGGATATCCGCTTTCTGCGCATGAAACTCCCTGCACAGAAATCCCCGGATATTTTCAAGCTGTTCCTCCTTCGGAGGCGTTACATATCTGAGGACTGCCGTCAGTATTCCCTGCTGCTTTCTGCACAGCTCCTCATAGTCGTCCAGGATTTCTTTTAAAAGCTCTGCCTTATGATGTCTGCAGACTATCTTTACAAAATTCCTGATTTCTTCCGGCAGCAGCCGGTCGATCACTCTTTCTTTCTCTTTAAAGGATACCAATGGATTTTTCAGCGCCTCCGGAAATTCCGGAGCTTTCCCTATCAGTTCCTTCACTTCTCTCACAGAACTCTGGGGAACAGACAGTTCATACAGGACTTCTGCATAATTAACGGCCGCTGTTGTCATCGGGATCACCTGCTTTTTTTATAAATTGATCATATAAGGCCAGATCCTTCTCAGCTCCGCTTTCACTTTCCATGATCTTGGCCGCGGCTTCCATGGCCAGCTTTCCGATCTCGGACTGCATCTGCCGCATGGCGTTCTCTCTCTCGCTGCGGATGTCTTCCCGGGCGCTTGCCAGCATGGCTTCCGCACGTTCTTCAGTCTCACGTGCGCTTCTGTCCGACTGAAGTTTTGCTTCCTTCCGCGCCTGTTCTACAATCTGGAAAGATTCTTCTTTTGCTGATTTCAGAGCGTCCTCATAATGCTGACGCAGTTCATTGGCCTTATCCTCTGTTTCTTTGGCAGTCTGAAACTGCTGCTCTATCATAGCCTTTCTCTCATCCATCACCCGCATGATCGGCCCAAACAAAAATTTCTTCATGAGAAGGTAGAGGATCAACAGGTTAATGATCGTAAAGACAAGATTCAGATTGATTTGGACCATTGCCTATACCTGCCTTTCTTATTCTGTCATAAATAATCAGCCAAGCATAACAACGATCAGAAGACCAACTACAAAACCGAAGATCGCGGTACCTTCGGCAAGCGCGCATCCAAGAAGAAGGTTCTTGCTGATCTTGCTTTCCGCTTCCGGCTGTCTCGCGATAGCCTCGACTGCCTTGGAAGTGGCAAGACCGATACCAATACCTGCTCCGATACCTGTTAAAGCTGCAATACCTGCTCCAATAGCGATTAAACTTGTCATGATTTTTTCCTCCTGAAAATAAATGAAATAGAATGAAGTTAAAATTCCTCTGTCAGTCCATTGTCTCTCTCATGAACATGGATGTCAGAAATACAAAAATATACGCCTGTATAAATCCGTCAAAGAAATCAAAATACAGACTGAACGGGACCGGAAGAACCGTGGGACATACAAACTCTACCAGAGCCATAACCACAAAGCCTCCCAGAATGTTGCCGAAAAGCCGGAAGCAAAGAGCCGTAGGGCGGATCAGAACCTCCATGATATTCATGGGCAGCATTACCGGTATAGGATCAAGAAAACTTCTGAAAAATCCCTTCAGTCCCTTTTTATGAATGCCGGAGTATTCGATAAGGAACATACTCATCACTGCCAGAGCAAGTGTGACATTCAGATCCTTCGTAGGCGGTTTCACACCGAAAATCCCTGAAACATTTGCTACACCCAGATAAATCAGTACTGTCATCATATAGGGGATATAGCGTTCTCCGTCTTCGCCGAGAAGGCCGCGGAAAAATTTACGAAGAAAATCAACGCCTGCTTCCAGAAGAAGCTGTTTTTTGCCGGGATTTTCGACTCTGAGGTTCCGAACCAGGATCAGCGACAGCACCAGCAGCACCGCCATGATCACCCAGGTAACGACAACAGATTCAAAAACCGGAATTCCGTCGAAAACAGGAATGGTAAATACTGTCTGACAGTTCAGTTCTTCTTTCAGCGTTTCTGTTAAACTGTTCGTTTCACTCCCTCCCTTTCTTCAGTCCGTATGTTTGGTCAGACCGACTTATTTGATTTCTTTATTTTGCTCTTCGAACTGTAGAAAGTCAATATCGTACCTGCCTATTTTCTACAAAAAAAGGCGTTTTTTTTGTGCAAAACGCCCATATCTTTTTTCTGTATTTAATCACTATTTTCTTTTTATTTTCCAATATTTGTTTTTTTTGTTCAATAAATACATATTTAAGTTTCTATAAGATCAAGGGGCTAATCCTCGTATTTTCTGAGAGTTTTCTTAAGAAAATCCACATATTCCCGGCGTACTTTTTCCGGTCCGATGATCTCGGCTTCCGCCCCCAGTCCGGCCAGCCAGCCGTAAAACTGTCCGCTGACATGGATAGGCGCCTGCAGGATAAAATGACTGTCGTCGGACTGCAGGATCACCGCCTTCTGTCCGAAGCGGTCAAGGATCACCCCGATCAGGCTGTTGTCAAATTTTATTTTCAGGCTGATCTCCTTTCCTCCGAACATCCCAAAGGTACCGGAGGAAAATTTCCCCAGATCAAAATCTCGGAAGACAGCTTCCCCGCTGCGCTTCCTGCTCTCAATCTCCACCCGCCTCATCTTATCCACTCTGTAATGCTTGACCACTCCGCTGAGTTCATCCAGTCCCAACAGATAATAGTTTTCATTTTTCCACAGAAGTTTCCCGGGGCTGACTCTGTAGCGTTTTCCGTCCCGCTTCTGCACCAGCTTCTTGGAAATCGTCCATTCGCAGTACTGGAAACTGATCTGGCGGTTCCTGGCCACAGCGTCATAGATCGTCTCTATACTGGCGTAAATCTCCTCGTTGGCGGTTTTGATACCTGGCCGGACAATCACCTGGCTCTCCAGATTTCTGGCATGATAAATGCTGGTAAGACTCTCCAGCTTTTTCATAAGCCTTCTGGACTGTTCCTCCGTGATAAATTTCGATGACTGGACCGCGTCCATCAGAAATTTCAGCTCAGGCAGGCGGAACCTCCGGTCAGCCAGATAATACCCTGCTTTTTTCCCTCTTCTGCTGCGGATATCCATTCCGAATATGCGGAGCGTCTCGATATCGTCATAGACGGTTTTTCGCTCCACGCTGATTCCATAGCCTTCCATCTCCGTAATGATATCCCGCACAGGAACAGGATGTTCCGGGTCTGTCTTCTCCTGGAAAATTTTCATCAAAAACAATATTTTCAATTTCTGATTAAAGGATCTCGGCATGATCGTACTCCTTCTGCAATACTCCGGGATTATTTGTCCGTCAGTGAAGCCACTACTCCGCAGTAAAGAACTGCCGCCCCCAGGATCACCGCCACACTGTCCGCGGAGCGGAAATCAATCTTCAGAAGCATGGCTCCTATGATCAGCAGTTCTATGGTAACGATCGCTCCCAAAAGCATCGCCATAATACGGGAAAGCTTTTTTCTGCCTCTGGTGTGCTTCGGCTTTTCCCGCTCCGTATAATATCCTGTATCTGCCAGCACAATGATCTTATCGCTTCTGTATCCTCTCTGTCCGCTCCACATGCTTCATTCCTCCCCTTTTACCGAACATATTTTCCGAACATTTATTCCTTTCAGGATCATTATACCATAAGAAATGTCCAATAAAACGGGATGAATCAATTTTTATCGAATATTTGTTCGCAGAACATATATTCTTTTTTCTGTTTTACTGCTTTCCCGCCGGGATCACGATCTTTTCCACCTTCCAGGAGCCTTTGTCCACCGTCATCACAGCCATAGTAGGCTCCTGTCCAAACCGGCTTCTTCCGCAGCTTCCCGGATTCAGCCACAGGCGTCCATCGATCATCTGTTCAAAATATTTATGTGTATGGCCGAACACCACCACCTGAGCGCTGCCAAGATCCCAGGCTACATCTTTCTTATTATGAGTCATAAAAAACTCCACTCCCTCTATGGTAAAACGAAGGGTTTTTGCCAGTCCCTCCGCCCATTCCCGGTCATTGTTGCCGCGAACGGCATAAATGGATGCCAGAGGCCTGAGTTCGTCCAGGATCTCCGGCTTGTTGATATCTCCTCCGTGTAGAATGCAGTCGCAGGTTTTCAGTACCTCCATTACCTCAGGCCGCAGCAGACCGTGAGTATCTGAAATGATCCCCAGTTTTTTTGCCATGGAAATGTCCTCCTTTCTTAACTTAAGCGCATATTAAAAGTCCCGTTTAGTATTTGAAATCAAACTAAAGGGACTTATTTATTATTTTTCTATATCGGCACAGGGCAGCAATCCAAATTCTTCAAAAAGCCTTTTTTCATATTCTTCATCCGATGCGGCTTTTACAAGCTCCTCAATCCTTCCAAGCTGGGAGAGTTTCAAGATCAGGGTATTCATTTGCGCGGTCACCTCACTTCGCGCCTGCTCTTCTGCCTGCTCCTTCATACAGTCCATCTTATCTTTTATCATATCTTCCACTTTATCTTTCATCATTTCTTCCATCATTTCTTCCAACGCATCGCACATACCGTTCACCTCCTCAAAATAAGCTTTATTCGCACGTACAATAATATCCATCACAGAGCGGTATAACGGATTCTTTTGTTTCCCGCGATAGTCCTTCAGAAGCTTTCGTACCGTTTCTCCGCTGCTTAGACGATCTGTCAGGCTGCTTAGCCAGAGATTTTTCTCAGGAGACAGTTCACTGATAACAAGAAGCTGTATAGGAATGATATCTCCTTTTATATAATAAATCCCCTCGTCTTTTTCTTCTATAGAATATTCTCTGATATTTTCTAAATGCCTCGATAGCTTTCTGGGATATTGATGGCAAACAAACGTAATTGTCAGTTCTCCAATAGAGATACTGTCCGCTGTTTCCGTATCTGCCTTATAAAAACAAGCATAGCCATAAATCTTATAAAAATCATCAATACTCAAATAATCTTCTGGAGATTTATATTCTATCAGATTATATTTTCGGAATATCCGTCCTATATTTTTATGAATCGGATATTCTGCTTCTTTTTTAATGATCACTACATCTACTTCCATCGGTTTTGTGGAAAGCTGATGTTCATTCTCGAACATTAGGTTCGAGGCATTTTCCGCCAACTCAATCTGCACATCAGCATAAAATGCAGGATGCCATTGAAGAATCTGCTTTTGTCCTGGCGCTTTTCCAGCGGTGGCAACGGGCTTTGTCTTATTCATAAAAACCTCTCTGGCATATCCTAAATGTCGTCGCACTTCACCGCGGCTTTGTAAGGATACCTGAGAAGGTACAGAGTGTCAAGAAAGGACAGGCCACGTTACCTGCAAAATGAAATAGAAAAGAAATGATCAGAACAAATAGAACAGCTTTTTCTTTTATAGTATCACGGCCGCAAATAGTCCGCAAGAGCGAAAAATGAGAGGTTTTGTCGAATTTTGGCTCAAGATATGATTATGGGGCCGCGCACAAAATAATCAGTGCAGCGGCCCCAATACTTTCATATTAAATTTCTAATATCCCTCTTTTCTCCTTTGTTTCCGCAGCGCATACCTTTTTTCGCCGCCTATCCACTCAGCTTTTTCGGATTCTGTTTCCACAGCCAGACCGGGAACTTCCAGTTTATTATCGTTCTGGTCGATAGCCACCAGAACCTCATAGGCTCTGTTAATGATCCTTCTTGTCCCGTCCATGTCCTCCACATAAGTATCTACCCGGACCTCCATAGAGGTGCGGCCCACATACGTCATTTTCCCAATAAGAACGACTGTATTCCCCAGATAGGCTCCCGCCTTGAAATTCAGGTTGTCCACACAGGCAGTAGTCACAATGCTTCCGGCGTGGCGGCGCGCCACAGTCCCCGCCACTTCGTCGATCCACTGCATCAGAATCCCACCGAACAGCCGCCCGTACCCGTTGATGTGTTTCGGCATGATCAGGTAGGTGTTTTCCGTGCGGGAATCCTCCACCCGCTTTTGTTTCCGCATTTTTTCACCGCTTTCTTCTGCCCGCCCTGTAAAGGCGGCAGAGATTTATTTCCTATTATAACCTGAATGTATCTGTTTTGCCAGAATTCTGTATTTGTTTCCTTAGAAAATATCTCCGAATATCCAGCATAAAATACTATATTTTAATCGTTTACAAATCAAGGGGTTTATATTCTACTTACATAATTCAAAAAGTACTGCCAGCCCTTGTCCTCCGCCGATACACAGGGTTGCGATTCCATATTTCACCTGACGGCGTACCATTTCATTCATTAATTTAATAGTAATGATACATCCGGTCGCTCCAATCGGATGCCCCATAGAAATTCCGCTGCCGTTTACATTCACTTTTTCAATATCCAATCCCAGTTCACGGATACATGCCAGAGACTGACTGGCAAAAGCTTCATTTAATTCAATCAGCCCGATATCATCCAAAGTAAGGCCCGTCTTTTTCAACAGTTTCCGGACTGCCGGAACCGGTCCGATCCCCATATACGCAGGATCCACTCCCGCTGCCGCAAAGTCTACAATGCGGACGACCGGTTTTCGGCCGCGACGCTTCGCCTCTTCTTCTTTCATCAGAACTACAGCTGCTCCGCAGTCATTGATCCCGGAGGCATTTCCTGCCGTTACAGTACCGTCTTTTTTAAATGCGGGACGTAATTTTGCCAGTTTTTCCAGAGTAGTATTGTCCCGGATATGCTCATCAGTATCAAAAATCTTTGTTTCTTTTTTACTTACCTTAACTTCCACAGGGATGATTTCATCTTTAAATTTCCCCTCGTCTCTGGCTTTTGCGGCCCTCTGCTGGCTCATCAGCGCGTAGGCATCCTGGTCTTCCCTGGAAATATGATAACGCTCTGCTATATTTTCAGCCGTGATTCCCATGTGATCTCTTGTAATAGGATCCGACAGTGCTGTCACAAGCCCATCTTCCAGTTCTGCATGTCCCATACGGTATCCTCTTCTTGCTTTTCTCAGATAATAAGGGATATTGTTCATGCTCTCACCGCCGCCGGCAACTGCAATATCGCAGAATCCATTATCAATTTCCATTGCGGCGGTTACAATAGCCTGCAGTCCAGAAGAACATAATCTGTTTACTGTCAATGCAGTAGCCTCATACGGAATTCCGGCCTTAATAGAACTGACTCTTGCCATAAACGCATTCTCGGCTGCCTGTCCTACGCAACCCATTACTACTTCATCTACATCCTCCGGCGCAACCTGGGCGCGTTTTAACGCTTCTTTGATTGCAATTCCGCCTAAATCTGTCGCTTCCAAATCCTTAAGGGAACCTCCAAAACTTCCAATTGCGGTTCTGGCCCCGGACATAATCACAATATTTTCTCTCATATTCATTCCTCACATTTCTCAAAGTACATAGAAATACCCTGACCTCCACCAATACACATGCTGATCATTGCGTTTTTCTTTTCTGTTCTCATTAGTTCATACATTACCTTAACAGTCAGAATACATCCTGTAGCGCCAATAGGATGACCGATGGAAATTCCACCGCCATAAATATTAACTTTATCCATATCCAGCCCAAGATCTCTGATAACAGCTACTGACTGGCTTGCAAAAGCTTCATTGATTTCAATCATATCTATATTCTTTAAGTCAAGTCCCAACTGCCCTGCAAGCTTTTCACTGGAAATCTTCGGAGAATATCCCATCAGTTCCGCATCAAATCCGGCCACTGTATAACCTTTAATACAGAGCTTAGGAACTACTCCCAGTTCTTCTGCTTTTTCTCTGGACATTACCACTACTGCTGCGGCCGCATCATTAAGACTTGAAGAATTTCCCGCCGTAACAGTTCCATTTTTTACAAAGCACGGACGAAGTCTGGCAAGTTTTTCCATTGTCTGCCCTTCTCTCGGGCCCTCGTCTGTATCAAATACCGTTACATTTCCTTTCCGGTCTTTCAATTCCACCGGAACAATCTCATCTTTAAATTTTCCGGCCTTAATTGCGGCACAGGCTCTCTGATGGCTCTGCATCGCAAACGCATCCTGCTCTTCTCTGCTTACATGATACGTTTTTGCTACGTTCTCAGCAGTAACCCCATTATGGTTTCCATCTAAAGGCCAGGTAAGAATATCAATTACGCCGTCCTCAAATATCTTATGTCCCATTCTTGCACCCCAACGGGCGTCTTTTACATAATAAGGCAGTTGAGAAATATTTTCCGCACCGCCAGCAACAACAACGTCTGCAAATCCTGTCTGTATCTCCATAACCGCGTCCGCAATGGCCTGAAGGCTTGAACCGCACTGCCGGTTTACTGAATACGCCGTTGTTTCTTTTGGCATTCCCGCCTTTAAACTGATGGCTCTGGCCACAAAACCACACTCTGCAATCTGTCCTACCTGCCCGATAATCACCTCGTCAACGTCAGACGGCTGGATTCCGGCTCTTTTTACAGCCTCTTTTACTACCAAAGCTCCCATATCAATAGCCGAGACTCCTTTCAGGCTTCCTCCAAAAGAGCCTACAGCCGTTCTGCATCCGCTTACAATCACTACATCTTTAAACTCACTCATAATGATTCCCTCCTGGTATTATTTACTTCTGCTGCACAAACTCTACTAACACTCCAAAACCAAATCTTGGTCTTAAAAAATTTACAATAATCCCTCCGGCTCCGGGAACCGCTTCTTCTTCCAACATGTTTAACCCTTTTTCTTCAAATTCACGTCGGGCTTTTTCTACATCTTCTACCTCAAAGGCAATATGGTGGAGCCCGCCTTTTCCATTCCTGAATTCTGTAAGTACCCCCTCTGTGGGAATCACCAGCTCTATGGGAGATTCTTTTTCTCCATATTTGGTGAAAAGGCAGTATGCATGGTATGCTTCCACATATTCCATGTAGTCTTTTTCCAGGCCGAACTGCTCCAAAAAAGCTTCCGCTTTATCCATAGAAAGCAATACGATTCCCACATGATGCAGTCTCATTGGTTTCATTCTATATCCTCCCAATTACATTTCTTTTCTGGAATTTTCCAGGAAAAATATTTTAAATATGGTGTTCTTATCCTCGATTGCAATCTGCAAATATCTTCTTCACTCCAGTCGTAAATTCCCTTTGCAGTTTTCACCCCGTATTCTCCCCTCTGACAATGCCTCCTAATCATTTCCTGCGGTTCCGTTTCCCGAGACAGATCCGGATACAGCTCTTTTGCTATCTTATCAGCCAGATCAAGCCCGCAATTATCAAAATGTTCAAAAATCCCGATTGAAGTATATCTTGGGGCAAAACTGTACATTAAAACTTTATCTATATCTTCAGGTTCAGCAATTCCCTGTTCTACAATATGTACCGCTTCTCTGAGCATCGCATACTGTATTCTGTTCGCTATAAATCCGTTTGCATCTTTTTTCAGAAGAACCGGTTTCCGGTTCAGATATTCCAAAAGACTTATGAGGATATCCTCCGTCTCTTTTGATGTATAGCTATTGGGAACGACTTCCACACATGGAATCAGATGCGGCGGATAAAAAGGATGTGCAACAATAATCTTTTCCGGTGCTTCACTTTGCCTTGCAAGTTCTTCAGAGGGAATTGCAGAGGTGGTTGATGCAATCACCTTCAAAAACGGGCAATTTTTTATCAGTTCTTTATAGATCTTCTGTTTAACTCCCAGTTCTTCTGAAACACACTCAAAGGCCACCTCAGTATCCTGCAATTCCTCATAGGAGGTTACCACCTGTAAGTAAGAACTACATCTTTTATATTCTTCAAAAGAAAGTAACTTCTGATCTTTTAAATCTTCCATCATCTGATGATAAAGTCTTTTCTTCCCTGAAGAATTTCTCCGGACATATAATTTCGTTTTTATCCCATTTCCAGTCAGCAGCAGACACATACTCAATCCTATCATGCCAGCTCCGATCACTGCCGTATGAATTTCATTTTTCATCTGTATTCTCCTGTGTTCTGATACTTTACGCTGTCCGCCTATATTCCCAGATATGCAGCCTGAATTTCTTCATTCTCCAGGAGTTCAGAAGCTTTCCCTTCCATTACAATCTGTCCTGTCTCCAATACATACCCTCTGTCGGCTACTGCCAGCGCCTGATTCAGATTCTGTTCTACAATCAAAATACTAACTCCCTGTTTCGCAACATCAGAAATAATGTCGAACATATCCTTTACTACAATGGGCGCCAGTCCCAGAGAGGGCTCATCCAACATCAGCAATTTGGGACTGATCATCAAAGCCCGCGCGATTGCCAGCATCTGTTGCTCGCCGCCGCTGAGTGAACCTGCCATCTGATTCTGCCGTTCTTTCAGAATAGGAAACATCTGAAACGATTTTTCAATATTTGTCTCCATAGCCGCTCTGGCTGATTTAGGATATGCTCCCATCACAAGATTTTCTCTTACAGTCAGACTTCCAAGAATTCCTCTTCCCTGAGGAATATGCGCGATTCCATGATCCGCTTTTTCGTATGGTTTTATTTTTGTCAGATCCTGCCCCTGATACAAAATACTTCCGGATTTTATTGGTTCTAAACCGGAAAGAATACGCAGCAGAGTAGTTTTTCCAGCGCCATTGGAACCAACCAGAGATACTACCTCGCCTTCATCTACTTTCATGGAAATATCGAAAAGTACCTGAAGATCGCCATACCCTGCGCATAAATCTTTAATTTCCAGCAACATTCGACTCACCTCCCAGATATGCGGCAATTACGTCCGGATTATTCAGAACCTCCCTCGGATCTCCTTCACAGAGCAGTTTCCCCTGATTCAGCACGATCGCTCTTGTGCACACTGATACAACGGCTTTCATCACATGCTCGATAAACAGGATTGTAATCCCTTCTTTATTAATAGTTCTTACAAGATCAAGACTGGATTCCATCTCGGAAGGATTCAATCCGGCCATAACTTCGTCCATCATGATAATCTGCGGTTTTGTAGCCATACATCTGGCCAGATCCATCCACTTCCGCTTTTCTATTGACAGTTTTCCGCTTTTTGTATTGCGAAGATCATACAGTTTTGTCAGGTTCAGTATCTCGTCGGTAAGTTCCGCCGCCTGAGCCTTGGAATTCTGCTGAAGGGCAATCGTATAAATATTGTCGTATACAGAAAGATGCGCAAACGGCTTCGGAGTCTGGAACGTCCGGGAAATTCCCATTTTGGCTCTCTGCGCTATCGTCATTTTGGGAGGAATCTCTTTTCCGTTAAATGTGATCGTTCCTTTATTCTGAATATAAACGCCGGATATCATGTTTACAGTTGTAGATTTTCCGGACCCGTTCGGCCCGATCAGAGCAAGCACTTCTCCCTTATTAATATGAAAATTCAGATCCTGTACCGCCTTGATGCCGCCGAAGGAAATCGACAGATCCTTTACTTCCAGCAGTTTCTCCATTATGCTCCCTCCTTCTTCCTCCGGAAACGCAGACCGGATTTTTTATTCACGGTATTATCCTTCTGGAAAAATCCAATGATTCCTTCTGGCTTGAAGATAATCACAACCATCAGAAGAATTCCATAGACCATCTGGCTTCCGCCTGCAGCTCCGAACAATACACCTGTCGCCTCGATCAGAAGAATAACAACGAATCCTCCAATCACCGGTCCCCAGAGACTTGCCACACCGCCGACAATGGCAACCACGCCGATCTTCATAGACAGGTCAAAGCTTGCCGTACTGGTAGGCGCAATGTACGTAAGGAACGAAGCATAAAAGCATCCTACGATCGCCGCCATCATGGCGCTGATCTGAAACGCTCTCAGCTTAATTTTGAACGTCTCTATTCCCAGAGATTCTGCTGCCGTTTCATCACCTTTAATCGCGCTTAAATAATATCCTGTTTTGGATTTTGTAAATAAATAAGTGACAAGAACCATCAGCAGCATGATCACCAGCGCGATGTAATAAAACGGTATATCGTTTTCAAAGGTAAGCGCCCAGAAATCCGGTTTTTTATAGGTTACATAAATGCCAGCCGCACCCTTTGTTATAGTGTCAAAATGCTGAAGCAATACCCGGACCGCTTCGCCGCAGGCTATCGTTGCAATGGAAAAATACGGGCCGTGCAGCCGGAAAGTGGAATATCCGATCACCGTCGCAATAATAACTGCGATCACCATTCCAACCGGAAGGGAAATAAAGGGAGAAAGTCCCAACTCCGTACTCATGATAAAGTTGGCATAGGCTCCCATCGCTACAAAGGAGGCGTGGCACCAGGAGACCTGGCCTCCATAACCGCCGATTACATTCCAGCATCCTGCCATGGAAGCAAAAAACATACAGTTTACAAGATTGGAAATAATATAGTTACCGGTCGTCACTGCAGGAATCAGCAGGAAAATCACCAGAACAACATAAGCTGGAATATATTTCTTTTGCAAAAATTTACTCATGCCTGTCTTTCTCCTTTCCCGAAGAATCCCTGTGGTCTCAGGTACAGGACAATCAAAAGCGCCACACAGACACCCACAGGTCCAAGGTCGTTGGAAATCATACCTGTCACAAGTGCTTCGATAATACCAATCGCAAGTCCTCCGATCAGTGCTCCCTTGATATCTCCCAGACCGCCGATGATAACTGCGATATAGGCCGTCGTACGGAACATGGATCCCGCCGTAGGAGTCACATAATATATCGGTGTGATCAGCAGACCGGACAGGCCGGCGAAAATAACGCCGATCATAAATGCGATTGTAAAGGTCTTCTTTGTATTAATACCGAGCATCTGGGCCACTTCTCTTTTTTCCGAAGTCGCTCTCATGGCCCGGCCTAACGTTGTTTTATTCAAAAGCAGATACACGCCCAGTACCAGAACGATCATGGCAACAAATGCGATCAGCCTGGGAATACCAATGCTGTAGTCACCAATAAAAATAGAAGCCGTCTTGATATCCGAAGGAACCGATTTCGGATCTGCCCCGAATACAAATTCTGCAAGATTTTGAAGAAAATAAGACAAGCCTAATGTCACAAGAATAAACGACGTGTCATCGGAACCGATCAGCGGCCTGACAATAAGTTTGAAAATCACCCACGCCATAAGCCCCATGCAAATTACCACGAAGGGGATCGCCCAATAACAGTTCAGACCTGTCCAGGAATAAAACAAATATGTAAAGTACATGCCCCATACCAGCTGTGTGCAGGCGGAGAAGTCTACCATTTTCATAACTCCGAAAATGATCGTTATCCCTACTCCGAACAATGCATATACGCCGCCAGCAAGGATCCCGCTGATCAGGGACTGAAAAAATACCCAAGTCATGTAGTAACCTCCTTTATATAATACGGGATGTATCACATATCCAATACATCCCGTATGAAACCCTATATCGGCTTACTTCTGCATTGCCTTTAAATCTTCTGTCAGTTGGAATTCTGCTCCTGCTTCATCATCCGGGAATACGCAGCGTGTTCTGTAAACGCCGTCGTCGCCTTTCTGCCACTGTACAATTACCGCATGAGCATTGACATTCGCACCAGTTTCATCAAAAGCCACTTCACCTCCCGGAGTCGCAGACAGACAGGTAAGCGCCCGGATCGCATCCGCTACCGCGTCATGATCTGTCGTTCCGGCATTTTCCAGCGCCTGGGCGATCAAATAGATCGCACTGAAAGCTGACGCACTCTGTTCCGGCATGAAATATCCGTATTCTTCTTCAAACTGCTGTCCGATATCAGCAATAGCCTCATTATTTGTGATCGTCTGGATATCATAATTATGCCCTGTTACAGAAACAACACCGTCTACCAGATCGCCAAGCTCTTCACCAAATGCTGGATACAGGAATCCGCCGCCTCCGCCAATGATCAGAGGATTGTAATTCATACTTTTCATGGTATTAAAGAGTAGTTTTGCGTCCTGTGTATAACAGGTCGGGAATACTACTTCGCACCCTGCCTGTTTTAACCCCACAACGATATTCGTAAGATCAGAGGATCCTGCGGTAAAGGATTCATTATAGGCGATTTCCAGTCCGGATCCGTCGGCCGCAGACGCTTCGATCGCTTCTACCGCGCCTTCTGTATTGGAAATGCCGTACTCTGTATCTTCATAGACGATACCGATTTTGGAAATTCCCAGATCATATTCTTCATTTAGCCAATCCAGGAATTTTACCTGATATTCAGAAAAGCTTCCGCCCGTAGATCCGAAACGGAATACGTACTGATATCCCTGATTGGTAATGGACTCTGATACCTGCGCAGTCAGGAACGGCATACTGTTTTTCTCAAATACCGGAAGCATGGGAAGTACGAAGGAACTGGACGCCGCTCCGGTTACCGCCACAATGTCGGGATTCTCATTAAGAAGACGTTCCGCCGCAGCTTTCGACTGGTCTGCATCGGATTGATTGTCGTAAGTTACAAGCTCCAGTTTTCTTCCGCCAAGAGATTTAATGCCACCGTTTTCATTAATATAGTCGATAGCGAACTGACATCCGTCCACGTTAAATACACCCTGATCCGCATTGATTCCCGTGATGGGAAATACACAGCCGACTTTAATCGGCTCATCCTCCGCTTCTGCCGATACAACGGAAACCAGCGACATACTAGCCAATACACCAGCCATTAATCCCGCGATTATTTTTCTACACTTCATAAGAAACCCTCCTTTTTATTTTGTATAGTCGTAAAAACCTTTACCTGTTTTTCTTCCCAGCAAATGCGCGTTTACCATCTTTTTCAAAAGCGGACACGGTCTGTATTTCGGATCCCCCAAATCTTCGTACATCTGCGTCATAACTGCCAGTACTGTATCAAGCCCTGCGAAATCTGTCAGTTCCAAAGGTCCCATTGGGAAGTTGGCTCCAAGCTTCATAGACTGGTCGATATCCTTTGGATCATTTCCTTCCATTACCAGAAAAATCGCCTCATTCTGCATGGGCACCAGCATCCTGTTTACAAGGAAACCCGATGTATCCGGTGCTTTAATCGCTGTCTTTCCAATGATTTCCGCAAATTCATAAGCAGCTTTTTCCGTTTCCTCACTTGTCAGTATTCCCGGAATTACCTCAAGAAGTTTCATTGCAGGCGGCGGTACAAAAAAATGTGTTCCAATTACCCGGTCAGGATGTTTCGTAGCTCCTGCGATTTTTGTGATGGAAATCGTAGATGTATTTGTTGCGAGAATGGCGTTTTCCTGTACGATCTCATCTAACTGCTCAAAAATTTTAAGTTTAATGGGTACATTCTCCGTAGCCGCCTCAATTACAAAATCGGCGTCCGCACCCATATGATAGTCCCCGGCAGTTGATAATAATGCTATAGCCTGATCCTTCTGCTGCTGGGTTATTTTCCCTTTTTCAATTTTTCTCTGCAGAAAATGATCAATTTTTGCTTTTCCTTTGTCCGCCAGTTCCTGCGAGATGTCTGTGAGAACCGTCTGGATGCCATGCTCTATGCAGACCTGGGCAATACCGCTTCCCATAATTCCAGCGCCCACAACCATCACTTTGTTTACATTCATTCTTTTACCTCCTTTTATCTTTGATTTTGTATTATCTCCTTCAACCCGCCCCATGTTTCCAGGTATATCCGGGTATCCGTATATTTGAGATCTTTTGCAATCAGCGGTTCAAAGTCCATCTGATCCAGAATATCCTTCTGAATATCTACTCCTTTCGCAATTTCAACCAACATTGGACCTTCCGGTGTAAGCTTAAACACGGCTCTTTCTGTTACGTAAACCATATTCTGACCTGTGTCTCCCGCAATTTTTCCATTATAAGAAATCTGCTGTACGGCTTTAACCATTTTACGGATTTTTCCTTCTTCGACAATCCGGAGACCATTTTCATCAAACTCTACTTTCAGTCCTTTTCCCGTAAAAGTAGAACAGAAAATAACATTTTTCGCTCTCGCGGTAATATCGATAAAACCTCCTGCTCCCGGCGCTTTATCTCCCATTCTTGTGGCATTTACATTGCCTTCCTGATCCATCTCTCCAGCGCCCATAAAAGTAAAATCAATTCCGGCGCCATTATAATATTCAAACTGTCTGTCATGAGGGATCAGGGCCTGCGCATTTCTGGAAATACCAAAATCAATTCCTCCCGCCGGAACCCCTCCATAAATTCCTGATTCCACAGTAATTGTCACATCGTCTGAAATATTCTCTTCAGCAATGATCGCTCCGATCACATCGTTAGGGATTCCGGTCCCCACATTGATCACTACATCTGGTTCCAATTCCATCATTGCTCTTCTTCCAATAACTTTTCTTACATTTAATGGAATTGGTTCTGTTTTAGATTCAGGAGCCCATGCCTGACCGCTGTAGGCCGGGTCGTAGTACCATGAAGAAGTCTGCCGGTGATTCTCTTCCGGTTCCTCACATACTACCACCGCATCTACCAGGACGCCCGGGACAACGACCTCTTTCGGACTGATTGTCCCCGCTTTCACCACTTTTTTCACCTGACAGATCACCTGACCTCCAAATCTCTTTGTTGCCATTACTGCCGGAAGAAGTTCCAAAACCATAGCTTCTTCCTGAGTAGAAATATTCCCATTTTCATCTGCATATGTTCCCCGGATCAAAAGTGTATCAATAGGAATTTCCCGATAACGGAGATATTCTTCTCCGTCAATTTCTACCACGTCTACAATATCCTCCAAAGGCTTCGTCCTATCGTTCATTTTTCCGCCTTCAATTCTGGGATCTATGAATGTTCCAAGCCCTACCTTGCTGATCTTTCCCGGTTCTCTCAGAGCCATACTGTGAAACATATTTGCCATCTGTCCCTGCGGCAGATTATACGCCTCTACTTTATTAGCGGAAATCAACTCCATCATCTTTGGACAAAGTCCCCAATGGCCTCCGATAATGCGCTTTGTAAGCCCCTCATGAGCTAAATGGAAAACTGCGCCCGCTTTTCTGTCAGATTGTCCGCATGTATGCATATATGTAAGCTGATTGGGACTCCCTGTTTCCAAAAATCTGTTTTCCAGTTCTTTTAATATAGACTCACAGGCAGATACAAGAGTCATCCCTATCGTACAGATAGTACTCCCGCTTTTAATCCTGTCCACTGCTTCTTTAGCCGTAATAAATTCAGGTTTTCTCATTCTTTCCTCCTTTATCCGCAAGCTTTTTTTCAAAGATTTCTCTTAATTCCCTCTTTTTTACCTTTCCATTTCCTGTAACAGGGATATCTTCTTTTTTCCAGAATTCTATATATTTAGGGATTTCAAATTTCCCTAATTTTGTCTGAATCGTCATCTTCAGTTTCTCAATATCAATTTTGTTTCCATACTGCGGAACAATTACTGCTGCCGGTACTTCGCCGTAGATCTTATCACCTACGGGGAATACTGATACCAGTTCGATTCCCGGATACTGAGATATTGCGTTTTCTATAAAAGAAGGAAACAGCTTCTCTCCTCCACGATTAATAACATCTTTAATCCGGTCTAAAATGTAAATGCTTCCGTCTTTTTCTTTTCGTATAATATCTCCTGTATAGAGAATTCCATGTTCTGTATCTTCTCTGCCCCAGATTTTTGTGGTAACGATTGTTCCGCTACATATCGCTTCCCCTTCTCCAAACTCTGAAATCTTTCCATCTGCATCCAGAATACGAATTCTGCAATTAAATACCTCTCTGCCAGGATCTCCATGCCGGAAGGACAAAACGCCAGAGCCTGCTGTTTCTGTCAAACCATATGCGATACGAAAAGATGCCTTCGGCGCCATTTGATAAAACCTTTGTTTATCTTCCTCGCTGATTAAAGCGCCTCCACATACGGCGATACGAAGTGAATCCATATCATATTGTCTTTCAGCTTCAGCCATCATTTTTATATATACAGCAGGTACAGAATGAAAGTGTGTTCCACGATATCTTTCTATTGCTGCCAGAATCTTATTTGCTTCAAATTTTTCAAAAACAACGATTGTGCCGCCTATGTATATGAATAAATTAGAAACGCAGCTCAGTCCCAGAATATGAAATACCGGAACAGATAAAACAGACACGTCTTTTTCTGTGATACGCAGAGCCTCTTCGTAGCCATATGCCGTTCCCATCATGTTTTCATGAGTCACCATGATTCCTTTCGGTTTTCCGGTGGTTCCGGAAGTATGAAGTATTACCGCAGGTAAATTGCTCTCCTTAACACTTAGAATTTCTGCTTTCTTTTCCGGACTTTTTTCAAGAAATATTTCTTCCATAGAAGATATATATATATTCTCCAAATATATGTCGGATTTTTTCTCTGTCAGGATCCGGTTGATTTTTAACTTTTCCAGGATACTTTCCACTTTCCCGAACCATCGTATGTTCATAATCAAACAGTGTGTGTCTGTGTCCTGAAGAACATAGGCTATTTCTTCGCTTTGCATCTTCGTATTAACCAGAACCGCAATAGCTCCCAGCTTTACCACTGCGTAAAAAGCAATATAAAAATCAATACTGTTTACGAATAAAAGTCCTACTCTGTCTCCTTTTTTTATACGAAAATTCTGTTGCAGCCATAAAGACAGCTTATCTGCTCTTTCTTTTAATAACCGATATGTGATTACACCGCTTTCCTGAATAACAGCAGTTTTTTCCGGATATTTCTCCGCTGAGTTCCTCAACGCATCGTAAACATTTAAATATTCAGGGTATATTCCCCAGTTTTTCTTTCGCACGCTGTACCATCCTCCTGACAATCCGCTGCTCACTGAATTGTCCCACCCAAAATACTTTCGTCCTATGATAGCTGTTCTGGTCAGATTTCAGAAATTTTCTGACCTATACGAACCGCCCGCATAACTCTTTCCACAGCATTTTCCACTAAAATGTCGGCATTTCTGACTGCTTCATCTAATTGCATTGTTTTGCATACAGCAGCTTCCATTGTTGAGACCCCTTTGTCATACATAACTTCCGCCCCATATTCAATTGCTCCCGAAACCGCAATAACTGGAATGTTCTTTTTCTTTGCCATTTGAGAAATTCCGGAAATCACTTTGCCAAGTACCGACTGTGTATCAATCTTTCCCTCTCCTGTAATTACAATATCGGCCCATTCCAGTTTCTTTTCAAAATCCGCCAACTCCAAAACTGTTTTGATTCCCGACCTTATATCGGCTCCTGCAAACGCCACCAATCCTGCTCCCAGGCCTCCTGCGGCTCCTGCTCCCGGCAGACCCTCCAGATCGATTCCCATCTGCGCTTTTATAATTTCAGCCAGATGTTTCAGTCCTTTATCCAACTCATCCACCTGCCTGGGAGTTGCTCCTTTCTGAGGACCATAAATCGCCGCTGCCCCAGATTCCCCACACAGAGGATTGATTACATCGCTCATTACAATAATCTGTTTATCTTTTAATCTCGGATCTGCTCCTGACGAGTCAATTTTTTCTATTCTTATCAATTCTCCGCCGCCAAATCCTACTTCATCCCCGTTTTTATCCAAAAAAGAATATCCCAGTGCCTGCGCCATACCTATACCGCCGTCATTTGTCGCCGAACCGCCTACCCCTATGTAAATCTGACTACAGTCTTCTGAAAGAGCTGCTTTAATAAGCTCCCCTGTTCCATATGTCGTTGCTGTCATGACATTTCTTTTTTCTTTCGGTATTATAGGAAGCCCGGATGCGGCAGCCATTTCTATAACAGCTATTCCACTATTCAGTATCCCGTATTTTGCCGTGATTCTGCTTCCGTCAGGGCCAGTCACTTCTACTGTACGGTAACTGCCGCCCAGATTACTGACCATGGTATCCACTGTTCCTTCGCCGCCATCAGCAACCGGTACACACATAAACTCTGCTTCTGGAAAAACTTTTTTAACTCCTTTTTTTATTTGTTCCGCAACCTGCAAGGTGCTTAGACTTCCCTTATAGGAATCTGATGCCAATAACATCTTCACGATTTGCCTTGCCTCCTTCGAGTCATTCTTTGTATGTTTTTTATATTTCTTTTGTATATTCCCTTTTTTATTTGTGCGTTTTTACTAATTAGAATTGTACAAAAAGCCCTGCGTCGCAGCAATATTACACATAACAAATTAATTTTGTTTTTTTCGTTATCAGAAACATTTGTATCTTATTCCTAAAAATTCTGTTTTTTACAATCTATTTCAGAGCAAAAAAATACCTCCGGTTAAAATCCCGAAGGTAATAAACGTCACACCGCATGATCAAACTCATAAATCAGCATGGCGATATAAAGAGGTATCGACTCGTTGATATTGCGCGGGTCGTACCCGGTGACTTCTTTTAGTTTTGACAGACGGTACTGTAAAGTATTTTTATGGATATAGCAGTTCTCCGCCGTTTTGGTAATGGAGCCGTTATTCTCTGAATAGCAGCGCAAAAGCTGTACCCACCGGAGGATTTCTCCCTCCTGGCAGTCTTTAAACACACGTTTTACAAAAAGCTCTCTGTCGTGCTTTGATATATTTTCCAGCAGAAGCTCCATATCTACGTCGCTGTACACCTTGATCCTGCGGTTTCTCAGCCGCATGGCAAGATTGCAGGCCGTATCTGCTTCCCGGTAGGAGCGTCTGATTTCCGCCCGGTTGGTTCCCACAGAGCCGATCCCGCCGTACATACGGCAGTCATACTGCTTTTCCACATTGTCAATAATCTCCTGAACAGACCGGAGGATCTCCTGCATATCAGAACTGTGGAAAAAAATAATCACCTTCATTCCAATCTGGAATATCAGATGACTTGCGTCCTTTTTCAGGCACCTGTTTATTTCTCGCAAAATTCTGTCGTAAAGTTTCTGTTCGACTTCTGCCTCCTGAAATCTTGATTTTTCGTTTTTGTGCGAAACTCCCAGAACCACCACAACCCTGTCAAGATTTATATCTATTCCAAGCAGTTGTCCCCTGAGTTTCATATTTTCCTCTGTTTCTCCGTTATCTTCACTGGCGAACAGCCAACTGAAAAGGAAATTGTTTCTCATATTTTCCATGATCTTTTTCTGGTTGTTCTGATAGCTTTCCATTATAAGGATTTTCGTCATCTTCTGGATGATCTTCCCCAGGATCTGCACTTCTTCCTTTTCCCCGGTTATCCCCACAACTCCTATAATTTCATTTTCAATGATGATCGGAAGATTAATGCCGTTTTTGGCTCCGGCGTACCGGTCTTCCTCACTGATCACCAGCTCTTCCAGTCTTTGGCTGATCACCCGCTGGGCGCCGGAATGGTAAGTACCTATTCTTGATATATCCGAACTTGCGATTATGCAGCCCGTTTCATCCATAATGTTTATTTTCTTCTGAATGGTTCCCTCCAGTTCCTCCACAATTTTCTGCATCTGTTTTCTTGGAATGATCACAGGCATTCCTCCCTTTTTCTGCTGCTGCCCCTTCATCTGTCCTGCCGCATCATCGAAAAAATATCGTCGCCATTACGTCTGTATGCAGGAGCCTTATCCAAATTCCTATTCTGTAATACAAGAATTATATAGGAGGATTCTTCCGGCATCAATGTTCCTCATAACATTTTTTTCTTTTTTTTACTGTTTATCATACCAATTATTCAGAAAAATATGCAGATGAATCTCTAAAGAATATTTAATTTTTTAAGGGATATATGAAAGATAAAACAGACAGGGCGGCTCTGCCGTAAGCTTCAGATGTTCTTACGGCAGATATCGCTGAGACAGCACCTGTCGCAGTGCGGCGCGGTTCTGGCAGTGCAGACGTCTCTTCCATGATATACAAGACGGTGGCAGAAATCGCTTCCTTCTTCCGGGGGAATGATCTTCCACAGAGCCATCTCCACTTTCTTCGGTTCTTTAATATTGTCCACCAGGCCGATCCGGTTGCTAAGCCGGATACAGTGTGTATCCGTTACGATGGCCGGTTTTCCAAATACGTCTCCCATGATCAGGTTGGCGCTTTTTCGTCCTACTCCCGGAAGCTTCAAAAGCTCATCAAAAGTTGTAGGGATATTATCATTGTACTGCTCATGGAGGATCCTCATACATGCGCTGATATCTCTCGCCTTGCTCTTTCCCAGCCCGCAGGGCTTTACAATAGCCTCGATATCCTCCGGCTCCGCTTTTGCCAGCGACTCTACATCCGGATATTTCGCGTATAGATCCTCCACTACCACATTCACTCTCGCATCCGTACACTGGGCCGCAAGGCGTACGCTGACAAGAAGCTTCCACGCCTGATCATAGTCCAGGGTGCATCCTGCGTCCGGATACTCTTCTTTCAATCTCCGGATAACTTCCAGAGCAAGTTCTTTTTTCGTCATTTTTTCATTCCTTTTCTCTTTTGTCTCCATGTACACTGACGCTGCTGTCCCTTTGTACATTAACGCCATGTCTGTCACTGGGCTGTTTTGCACACGTCCACCCACTCTTTATAGTGTGAATATTTTTCAAGCTCCGGAATCGTCAGCTCTATGGCGCTGTTGGAACTTCCGCAGGCGGGAAAAACTGTCCCGAACCGTTTCAGGGATTCGTCCAGATATACCTCCACTCCCTCGTTTACCGCAAAGGGGCAGACGCCTCCTACTCCATGTCCGATCAGAGGCTCCGCCTCCTCGTAAGCCAGCATCTTCGCTTTTTTTCCAAATTTATCCTTATATTTACGGTTGTCGATCTTTGCGTCGCCCGCCGCCACGATCAGAACCACCCTGTCGTCCACATGGAAAGAAAGGGTCTTGGCGATCCTGCAGCCTTCGCAGTTAAGGGCCTGCGCAGCCAGCTCCACTGTGGCGCTGGAAACATCAAATTCCTGAATTCTGTCCGCGATTCCTTCCTTCTCAAAAAAATCCTTCACTCTCTCAACTGACATTTTTCCACTTCCTCTTTTTGTTTTCTGCTGTTTTTCCACCGGAAAACTTTCTTCTGTTCCGGCTTATTTTGTCCCGAAGATCCTGTCGCCGGCGTCTCCCAGTCCGGGGCAGATATAAGCCGCCTCATTCAGTTCTCTGTCCACATGTCCCACATAAATCTGCACGTCCGGATGAGCTGTATGAAGACGTTTCAGACCCTCGGGCGCGGCGATGATAAACATGCACTTGATATTTTTTCCGCCATGCTGCTTGATGAAATCCACAGCGGCCACTGCCGACCCTCCTGTGGCAAGCATGGGATCTGTCACAACGATCAGTCTCTGGTCAATGGGATCCGGAAGCTTACAGTAATATTCATGGGGTTCGTGAGTTACCGGATCCCGGTAAAGTCCGATATGTCCGATTTTTGCAGACGGAACCAGGGTAGTGATCCCGTTTACCATTCCAAGCCCCGCGCGGAGCACCGGCACCACAGCCAGTTTCTTTCCGGATATCATCGGAGTCATGCATTTTTCCAGTGGAGTCTCTACCTCCACATCCTCCAGCGGCAGATCCCTCAGCGCCTCGTATCCCATCAGTACGGCGATCTCCTCCGTCAGTCTGCGGAATTCATTTGTTCCTGTATTTCTGTTCCTCAGTATGGAAATTTTATGCTGGATCAGCGGATGATCCATAATATAAATATTGTCCATATCAGCCTTTTTCCTTTCCCGATCGATTTCATTATTCACGCCGGACCGAAAGTCACGCCAGACTGAACGCCTCGCCTGTTTCGAGATTATAAGTGTCCCGGCCGTTGCAGAACAGGTTTCCAAACACACTGTCCGTTAAGCTGTCATTCGCGCCGTTTGAATATTCATGTATCACCTCGCCGTTGGCGTTATACTGGTATACACTGTATTCCGGCGTTTCCCATCCGGTATCCTGCTGCTCTTCGCCGCCGTTTTCCGACTGGCTTTCTCTGCAAACAAGCAGGCCGTATGGGGTAAAACGGTACGGTGCATTTTCTCCTGCTTCTGTTTCCTTATTCTTTTTTTCGTTTTTCAGATCATAGGTATAAAACAGTCCGCTTCTGGTGAAAACCCAGAGAAGATCGTCTTTACAGTACCAGCCTGTAAGCTCTCTTGTTTCCCCGATCCGGTTCATAAGCGCTTCCTGATTGAATTCCACGCCTCCGGTATTGACGGGCGTCGTGCTGTAGTCCTCTTCCTTATTGTCAAAAGTTCTCCATTCGTAAATGCCGCCGTCCCCGGAAAACCATACCCATCCGTCCCTGGGGCTTCCTTCTTCACAGAATGGCGCGTTCTCCGCCCCTGTCTTATCTACCTCGTCGGCGCACATCTGCATAAACTCCTCCTCCGGATAAACCTCAGCCGACTCCAGATTTATGACGACGGTAAGCTCCTGATCTTCATTTTCAAGAGGGATATACTCCACCCGCGCATAATTACTGCAGTAAATGGAATTTTTCCAGTACATTCCACTTCTTTCTCCACCATACTCAAGACCGGCTTTCACCTCGTCGGTATCTTTGCAATCCCGCATTTTCAGGACTTCTTCAGCTTCGCCGTCTGCCCTGACGACCTCCAGTACAAAATAAGTCCCGTATGTGTCGTCCTTTACTTTTGTCTCGCGAAGCGCGACTCCTTCCGGACCATGGGTATAGATTACAGATTCTCCCACCGGTTCCTCCTGTCTTTCCCAAAATGCATTTCCTTCAAACAGGATATTTCCGTTACGGTCAGACACGAATCTGTCATACTCTCCGTTCACCATTAAACTTCCATCGCTTCCCAGCCCCAGCTCATAGCCGTCCCAGCTTTCCGGATTACCCGGCATCCAGAACGCGTGCAGCACTGTTCCGCTCCTGTCTGTCAGCATATAGAGTTTGGAATCCGTACTTTCCTCACAGTACTGTACTCCTCCGCATGCGATTGTTGTCATCGTCTCGGCCAGCAGAGTCTCTGTCTCTGCCTCTCTGTCCCGGTTTGCGGCAATCCTTCCCATCACTGCCGCATACTCGTCGTCATTTGCGGCGTCTACCGCTTCATTCTCCAGTGCATGGATCCGTTCCTGGGCCGCCCCTGTCCGCGCATCATAAGACAAACTTTGAGTCACAGTTTTATAGAAATCATTGTAGGTTCCATTGGACCGGATCAGAGCATAATCTCCGTTGACCTCATAAACCTCAAATCCAAAAGGATAATCAGTGGTTGTATAATCCATCAGGTAAGAATAAGCCGAACCGGCGGCAAGGATTACTCCCTTCAGAGCCGTCTCCCGGACTTCTTCACTGGCAAGCGCCTCTCCTGCGATGTGGTCAATGATCGTAAAACCGGTAAAACTGCCTGCGTTGGACGCGATATCCGCTGAGATCGCGTCGGAAAGCCCCGGGATCTCTTCGTTCAGATCTTCATACAAATCGCTGAACTGCCCTGCGAGTTCATCCACATTCTCCATATATTCAACATTGCTCTGCTCACAATAGGCACGTACGGTTTCCTCAAAGGAAGCGTACTCTTCCTCATAGGCTGACTGATAGGCTTTCGTATCCGCCCACTTTGCGTCTTCCGGATCGTTCATCCCAGGATCATACGGCTCCTCGTAAGTATTATCTTCCTCATAATCCAGCTCTTCGCTGACCGGCTCCTCATTGGCTGGTTCTTCGTTGGCCGGCTCTTCATAAGTATCCTGACTTTCATACGTGTCCTCTGCAATGTTACTGCCGTCGGACGCCGTATCCGCAGCAGTAACCTGAACCGGTTCCTGCGCAGGATCCTTTTTTACGATATTATTTCCAGCAACTACCGCCAGTATGACAATAACAATAACCGCCGCTCCTGCGATCAGTTTCTTATTCATATCTGGTTTCTTTTTTCCGGAGCCGCCTGTCCGCTTTTTTCCTCCTGTTGTCTGACTTACCGGTTTTCCGCACCTGGGGCAGAAACGCATCCCGTCTTTAATTTCTTTTCCGCAGTTCTTACAATACATCCCTGTTCTCCTCTACTTCCGTAGCTGCTTTATCTTCTTCAGTCTCAGTTGAAAACGCAGTTCCGCAGTAGACACAGAACACTGCGTCCACATCGTTGGATTTTCCACATTGGGTACAGATTTTTCCTGTTTCTTCTAATGGAGGCTGCTGCTCTTTGAGACTGGCCTTTTCCTGCTGTCTGGCAAGCTGCATCTCCTCCCGGGCCTGACGGCGTTTCTGTTCTTCTTCCGCCTGCTGTACCTTCAGCTCCTGTATCTGCGTGGACAGACTCCTGTTTTTGTCCTGCAGCAAACGGATCTCTGCAAAAAGATCTTCATATTCCGTATCGGTTTCATGAAGATGCTTTTCCACGCAACGGCTTCCCGTCTGATTGATCAGTCTCCTGATTTCCGATTCATTCGTCTTAATCTCCCCGGCAAGTTTCCGTATACTGGTTCCGTAGGATATTTTTTCTGATATATCAACGGTGATCACTTCTTTCATTCTGTCAAACAGTCCCAATTATTCTTCCTCCCTTTCTTCCAAATCCGCTGTAACCTTATTCTCCGGCCTGCTGAAACCAGGCCGCGCGTCATGTCCGGCGCGCAGCTCACCCGCGCCGCCCTGATTCTTATTATATCCGTCTGTCATCTTATTGTAAATACGAAGAGAAGCGAAACCGTGAAAGCCGTTCTCCATTCGTTGCCGGAAGTCGTAATCTGGAAAAAGCACAAAAAAACAGAAAGAGCAAAAGCCCTTCCCGTTTCTCTTTATCCGCTGTCATATTTTACAATGTATTTTCCCTGCTGATCCTCTCCGGTACCTTTCTCCGCGCAGGCCGCTTCGCCCTGCCAAGAAGCACCCTGTATTCGTCTATGTACATGAGCATCGACATCATCATACACACCGTACTGGCGCCGATGAGAATGTTGGCTGTGGAAAGCGGGATTGACGGCCCGATCAGCAGGATCATGGCTACCGCATAGCAGACCGCCGTATTCAGCTTGCCGTGCCACTGGGTTCCCCACTCCGCGTCCGTCTCGGCAAAAATTTTCCAGACTGCCATCAGCATAAGGCTTTCCTTCAAAAGGAACAGGATGAGCGCCATTTTTGCCAGATCATACCGGGAGCTCAAACAGATCAGGATCGCTCCCTGCATAATCTTGTCGGAAACAGGATCCAGAATCTTCCCCGTCCTGCTGACCTGGTGAAACAGCCTGGCGATCTTCCCGTCAAGAAAGTCTGTAGCCGCTGCCGCTGTCAGAAGAACCGTCAGCATCATCTTCTGCTCCTCAAATCCGTGCCTTTCAAAAAATCCCAGAAACAGAACCGCCAGCACCAGCCGCACTGCGCTTATGACGTTGGGTACTGTCACAATCTCTTTCCTGGTAAGAATCTGACCGATCTTTTCCTGATTTGCCGGTATGATCCTGTAAAACACCTGATAGCAGACAATATTCAGGATCAGGGCGGTCAGTACATCCGCCACGCTGTGCTGCTTCAGGAACATAGTGGAGAGAATGATAGAGATCGTAAGGACCAGGATCCCTCCTGAAAAAATCTTATGTTTCCTGCACTGTCTGTTCTGGAGAAGCGCGACGCAGCTTGCCGTAGCGTTAAATACATGCATACTTGGAAAAATATTCGTGGGCGTGTCTATTTTGTACAAAAACTGTACTGCCTGGATGAAAACGCCGTCTCCCGTCAGCTCCGGGCGCAGGTTCTGTCCGTTGGGATATACATAGGATATGATCAGAAAAAGCGTCATTCCCACTCCCAGCGTGCCCAGGAACTGGTAATATTCCTTATTGCTGCCGCACGCGAAAGTAAAATACAGGACTGTTCCCAGCAGGAAAAAATACCAGATCACATAGGGGATGATAAAATATTCGCAAAATGGAATCTTATCATCCACAAGGGAATGGATCAGATGCGTCTTTGCTTCGCTGCTCTCCATGAGCATAAAAGCAATCATGTAGAATACGCCGTATGCCGGAATGATCCAGATATGTTTCGATTTTTTTAGCCAGTTCAAATTATCACCTTCTGAATAAACCGGTTTTCACCGGAAATTCCCTTCAAAAAAATTTATCTGTCTGTTGCTAATAGTATACCTTATTATATTATTTAATCAATGCTCAAATTGCTGAAAATCACTTGTTTTACAAAAATTTCATATTTATTTTATACAGTTCTGATCCCCCGGCGGTCCCGCCTTTTCCCGAGCTCTCTGGAAAGGTCTTCTATCTTTATAAACGAACCATTACAGGGATATGCTTCATTTCCGGGATGATTTTTTTCATCATGTCCTCAGTCCGGATCTTCAGGCTGGAAGTATTGATACAGGGATGACATCCGATATAGGGTTCTTTCAGCACGTCCTCGTCGATCAGAAGCTGCACTTTCTGTTCTTTGTCGTTCATAAGCCCCAGAACGCTGAGAGATCCCGGGGTGATATCCAGGAATTTTTCCATATATTCCGGTTTTCCAAAAGAAAGTCTTGAGGAATTGATCTGTGCGGAAATATCCTTTGTCTTAAATTTTTTGTCTCCGGGCATCATCAGAAGATAGAAGCTGGTTTCCTGGCGGTTGCATAAGAACAGATTTTTACAGATAGATATTTCCAGTGTCTTATCAATTTCCTCGCAGGCCTCTATTGTCATAGCCGCTTCATGGTCCACTCTCTGATATTCCACGCCCAGAGAATCAAGAAAATCATATGTTCTGATTTCTTTTTCCAGTCTTCCTTCGGTATTTTGTGGTCTGCCGTTATATAATTCCATTCTCTTTATCCTCCGAAAAATATTTCCCTCACATTATAGCATATGAGAATCTTTTTTTACAGTATGACGTGGATAACTCTGAAATTCCCACGGTTTGAAGTGTGCCGCCCCTTGTACGCCGTCCCTATCGACAGAGAAAGGGAAGCGCCTCTTACGCTGCGCTTCCCTTTCTTCTGCCGCGGCCCTGCCGCATAGCCTGCTCAAACTCTCTCAGTTTCATTCTTGCCTCCGGACTCATGGTCTTCGGTACCTGGATCTGTATCGTCACATACTGATCGCCATGGACAGAAGCATCCTGCATAGATACGATACCCTTTCCTTTCAGACGGATCTTCCCGCCGGACTGGGTTCCTTCAGGGATCCTGCATACCACGTCTCCATACAGAGTGGAAACCCTGGCCTCTCCGCCGAATACTGCCGTCGTAAACGGAATCTGGGCCGTTGTGTACACATCCATGCCTTTCCTCTTAAATCCCGCTTTTGGCTCCACATGAACTTTCAGAAGCAGATCGCCTGACTGGGCTCCGCCGTATCCCGGCGCGCCTTTTCCTTTCAGACGGATACATTTGCCGTCGTCGATTCCCGCCGGAACATGGATCTGCAGTGTCTGGGTTCTTCCGGTTCCTTCCGGATCGGAAATTCTCAGCATCTTTTCGCATCCAAAGGCGGCTTCCTCAAAGCTGACCGTTACCTCTGACTGAAGATCGCTGCCCCGTCTCTGACGGCTGCCTCCATGGAAGCTGTTTCCGTATCCGCCGTAAAAATCTCCGTTCTGGCTGTCGAATCCGCCGCCAAAACCTCCGCGGCTTCCGGATTTTCCGCTGAAGCTTCCGTTTCCGCTTCCGTGGAAGATATCTCCGAAAATATCCCCGAAAATATCGTCCATATTTCCATTGCCGTTTTCAAAATGATATTCCCGGTAGGTTCCGCCGTTTCCGTCAAATCCGAACCCGCCGAATCCCTGGCCGAATCCGCCGCCCTGGTTATTTCCGGCGTTTCCGCTGTAGGCGTTTCCTCCAGCCGTTCCGTCAAATGCCGCGAAGCCAAACTGATCGTATAGTTTCTTCTTTTCTGTATCGCTGAGCACGTTGTACGCTTCTGTAATTTCCTTAAATTTCTGTTCCGCCTGCTTATCTCCCGGGTTTGTATCCGGATGATATTTTTTCGCAAGCTTCCTGTATGCACGTTTGATCTCTTTTTCATCGGCATTTTTTCCGACTCCAAGGACCTCATAATAATCTCTCTTAGCCATAATGCCACCTCCGGTTAAAACTCCGACTTAAATGCTGCTCTCCCGGAAACCGTGCTTCCGACGCTTCGGAAACACGCCCCCTCTTATTTGAACACTCTTCACAAAAAAGAGATGCCGGCCAGTTACCATCGCATCCCCTGTCTGTCTCCTATGTTCTATATGTAATATAACACTTGTTTTTGTTGATGTCAAGCATATTTCTGATTTCTTTGCGGAAGAATACTCTTTCTCTCATTCAAAGCCGTCCCTGTCTTCAGTGTATAAAAGGCAGTTTGCTCCAAACCGGATAATTTTCAGCAGACCAGACCCGGGCGCCAGTTGGCAGACACCCTTAATTCTGTCTGCCAACTGGCGCCCGGCCTTCTTTATTCCGCAAAGGGAGATAATTCCAGACGTATGAAATATCCTCTGTCGTGACTGCAGACCGGACATTTTTCCGGCGCTTCTTTTGATTCGCAGATATAACCGCAGTTCAGGCAGATCCAGCCCTGAGCCGCGTCGGAAACATAAAGCCTGTTTTCTTCCAGCCATCTGGCAAATTTTCCAAAGCGGTCTCCGTGGTACTTTTCAATTTCCGCAATGTTGTAAAAGGAGCGGGCCACTTTGTCAAAGCCCTCCTCCTTCGCTTTGTCCCCAAAGGCTTTGTACACCACGTCATGTTCTTCATATTCATTATGCTGAGCCATGCGTAAAAGCTCCGGAAGACTGTCTGTGATATCCACCGGGTAACTGCCGTCCACATGGATCGTTTCCTTTGCCAGTTCCTTTAGATGCTTATAAAAAATCTCCGCGTGTTCTTTTTCCTGATCTGCTGTATAGAGAAAAACCTGGGCCACAGCCGCCTGGTTTTCTCTGCGGGCCTGGGCCGCGCCGAAAGTATAACGGTTTCTGGCCTGACTTTCTCCTGCAAAAGCTCTCATCAGATTTTCTTTCGTTTCGCTGTTTCTGAAATCTACCGGCATATCCGCTCTCCTTTTCATTTATTCTCTGTGACAGATTTCCGCCGCAGGATCAGCGGCAGTGTTCTTCGTTAGAAAAGTATTCGCAGATATGGGCATAAATATACCTGCCGCTGTCAAAAAACAGCGGCAGGCGTCTTTCAGACTTCCAGAATCACCGGTTTTCCGTATGTTTTCATACGCTCCGCCTCTACAGTAACTGTGCTTCCGTCGATCAGGTTGGTATATTCGCCGTCCTTCAGGTCTACCTTCACCTTTGCGTCCTGGCTTTTAAGCGCGAATACGCCCACCATTTTTTTCCCGTCCATTTCATACACGCCGATCACTGTATCTGTAAGATCATCTGCGTATAAGCGGTAATCCCCATATGCCATGATTTCTTTTTTCTTAATTCCGGAGAGGGTTGTCAGTAAACTGCTGATATCCTTTCCTGTGTTCCAGTCTACTTTGTCTATGTCAAAAAGGCTGGGCGTATGGTCGTTCTCCGTTTCCTGGCCTCCGTAGATCAGCGCCGCTCCCTGCTGGAAAAACATAAAAGCCGTCCAGTTTATAAGATCGCTCTCATTAGGAACCGCCGCCTTTGCCCTTCTCTGGTCGTGGTTTTCCAGGCACCGCATCTTCACATAATTATCAGGATAAGTGATGTGCTGCTGGTTTAAAACCTGTACGTACATATCCAGGCTGATTTTCCCGGCAAGGTACTGGTCGCGGAAACTCCAGATATCATAATCGTATTCCATATCGAACGCCTGGTACATTTCTCCGTCGGACTGTCCTACCTGTCCCAGTCTGCGGTTGTCACGGATGAATCCAGGTTCCACGCTCTCCGCCAGCCAGATGAATCCCGGCTTCACCTTTTCCACCGCTTTTCTGGCTTCTATCCAGAATTCCAGCGGCACAAGGGGAGCCACATCGCAGCGGAAGCCGTCCGCCAGTTCCGCCCACTGGCACAGCGTCTCGATCTGATAATCCCAGAGATCCCTGTTCTTATAGTCCAGGTCGATGACGTCTCCCCAGTCTCCCGTTTTGTTGCCGAAAGTGCCGTCCGGTTTTTTGTAGAAAAACTCCGGTTTGTTCTCACTGAGCCAGGAATCCGGGGAGGTATGATTATAAACAATGTCCATCATAAGCTTCATCCCTCTTTTATGGATTTCGCCCGCCAGATGTTCCAGCTCTTCTCTTGTACCGTATTCCGGATTTACGCCTCGGTAATCGGAGATCGCGTAGGGACAGCCCAGGGATCCCTTTTTATTTTTCTTTCCAATAGGGTAAACCGGCATCAGCCATACAATATCCGTTCCCAGCGCCCTGATCCTGTCCAGATCCTTTTCCACTCCGGCAAAATTCCCTTCTGCGGAATGGTTTCTTACATATACTGAATAAATCACCTGATTTCTCAGGGTCTTTTTTGTTTCTTTTGCCATAATTTCCTCTTATCATTCTTTTTGTGTTGATTCCCGTTCCTCCAATTCACAGGAAAACACGCAGTGTTGATTTGCTTCTCCTTTATGGAGCATGGAAAACAGTATCCGTACCGCCTCTTCCGCCATCTCCTTTACCGGCTGCCGCATGGTAGTAATAGAGGGATGATAATATACCGTCTCATCCAGTCCGTCAAAACCTGCCAGCCCGCATTCCTCCGGTATCCGGACGCCGCTTTCCAAAAGGGCTTTTCCGGCTCCAATGGCTATAGAATCGGCCACGGCATATATGCAGTCAAAATCAATTCCTGATTCCAGCAGTTTCTTTCCCATCCTGTATCCATTGGCCATACTGAACACGTCCTCCGCCCAGTCCTGGCTGTACCATATTCTCTCCTCGTCTGGTTCAATGTGGTGATCCGTCAGCGCGTCACGATATCCGTTCAGGCGGAGTCTTCCCACACTTTCATCTCCCCGGCTGCCGCTGAAAATAACAATCTTTTTGTAGCCTTTAGAGCACAGATAATCCACCATCCGGTAGCTTTCCTGATAGCTGTCCACGGAAACAGAGGAATAAATATTCTTCGGAACTTTTTCGTCCATATCCACCGTACACATCACAAACGGCACAGGGACAGCCTTCAGTTCTTCCTCCGCCCTGTTATGGTTCCCTCCCAGGAAGATCAGGCCTTTCAGCCGCTTTTCCTTCACAAGCCGCAGGGCTTCGCGGATCTCGTCGCCGGAAATACTGATGTATTCTATGTCAGAATCATAATCGTACTGGGCGATCCCCTCCACCAGCACAGGCCGCATTTTAGCAAACAGTTGGTTGTCCGCTCCCTTGACCACGACTCCTATCGTCTTGGAGACGCTTTTCTTCAGATTCTGCGCGCTGTTGTTTGGAATATAATGATTTTCCTCGATCACCTTCATGATCTTACGCCGCGTTTCCGGATTAATGTCCGGATGATTATTAATGGCTCTGGATACTGTACTGACCGCCACATTACACCGTTTTGCTATATCCTTAATCGTAACTGATTCCATATACTTCATCCCTGTCTGTATGCTTTTTCTACTGTTTACACAATTTCTTTTTATTACCTGAACAGATATATTTTATCAACTACAGGATAAAAAAGCAACAATCAGGGGAATCTCCGAAAACGGCTCAGCCTTTTACGGCGCCCGCTACTACTCCTTCGATAATATACTTCTGGCAGAGCATATAGAATATAACAATCGGGATAATGGACAGTACCAGCGTCGCCATCATCGCTCCCATATCCACAGATCCATGTCCGCCCTTTAAATACTGGATGGCAATGGGAATGGTCTGATAATCGCTGTCCAGCACCAGAAGCGGAAGGAGGTAATCGTTCCAAATCCACATGGCTTCCAGGATCGCCACTGTAATACAGGTGGGTTTCATAATGGGAAGAACGATCCGGAAATATGCCTGAATAGGATTACAGCCGTCGATCATGGCCGACTCCTCGATCTCCAGCGGAATGGACTGCACAAAGCCGGTAAACATAAACACGCAGAGGCCGGCTCCGAAGCCCAGATATACCAGCACCAGTCCAAGGGGAGTGGTCAGTCTCAGCATGTTGGCGATCTTTGACAAGGTAAACATTACCATCTGGAAAGGTACGATCATGGAAAAAACGAATCCGTAAAACATTACGGAAGAGATCACGCTTTTTACCCGGACGATATACCATGCGCACATGGAGGTGCATAAAAGAAGTACCGCCACGGAAAGGACAGTAACCAGAAGGCTCAGGCCGAACGCCCGGAAAAAGTCTGTCTTCTCGATTCCGTTTATGTAGTTTTTCAGCCCTTCAAACATTTTTCCGGTAGGAAGGCCGAAGGGTTCCCTGCTGATATATGCTTTTCTCTTAAAGGAGTTCAGCACTACCTCTACGATGGGAAAGATCCACAGAAGGCTGATCAGGGTAAAAAGAACTGTCAGAACTACATTTCCTTTTTTATTTTTTACCATTACTGCTGCACCTCCTTACTCTTTGTGGCGCGAAGCTGCAGAAGGGCGATAGCCGCCACGATCAGGAAGAATACCACAGCCTTCGCCTGTCCAACTCCCTCAGTACCGGGCCTGTCATAAAACGTCTTATATATATTCAGCGCCAGCATCTGTGTTTTATTGGAGGGAGCTCCTGCTGTAAGCGCAAGGTTCTGGTCGAACATCTTAAAGGAGTTCGTCAGCGTCAGGAAAGTACAGATAGTGATGGACGACATCATCATCGGTATTTTCACCTTGAACAGAGTAGCCCATTTTGACGCTCCGTCGATCTGGGCCGCCTCGATCAGTTCTCCGGGAATATTCTGAAGTCCCGCCACATAAATGATCATCATGTATCCGATACTCTGCCAGTTCATCAGGATGATCATTCCCCAGAAGCCGTAGCTTGCGTCAAAAGTGATAGTCTTTCCGAAATAACTCAGCACGCCGTTGATGATAAGCTGCCAGATATATCCAAGGATGATACCGCCGATCAGGTTCGGCATGAAGAATACGGTACGGAAAATATTCGTTCCTTTGATCCCTCTTGTAAGGGCCAGGGCGATCACAAAAGCAAGAACATTAATGGTGATCACCGCGACGATGGTGAACAGTACTGTGAAGCCGAGCGCATGAAGAAAATCACCATCGGAAAAAATCTTTGTGTAGTTAGAAAATCCAATCCACTGTGCGTCCGTCACGGTTGTAAATTTACAGAATGAAAGATACACGCCCAAGATGAACGGAACCACAAATCCAACGATAAATGCGATTAAGGTAGGAAGGGCAAAGATTGGAAAATATCTTTTCATTGATCTGTTGTTCATTTTGTTTCCTCCCTTATTCTGGGACACCTGCGTCCTTGTGAGATCATTTGGACAGAGAGGATAAGGCCTCTTCTGCTCCCTCATCCTCTCTGTCCGGAACGCAGGTTATTCTTCCGCGTCCTCCTGAATGTTCTGTTTCTCTACAGCCCAGTTGTCAACAGCCGCTTCTACAACAGGCTCCCACTCGCCGGTTCCCTGCGCGTATTCCAGAAGCGCAGCTCCGAATTTATCTTTGTAGGACTGGTTCGGGATTGTATTGAAAGCCCAGGATACGGTTTCCTTGCCGGAGTTGGACCATTCCATAACCTGTGCGGCAAGAGGATTGCTGGGAACTTCGTCTTCGCTGAAGGTATCGTACGGAGAAATCCATCCAAGTTTATTGATACAGAAATCTTTTCCGGTCTCGCTGTTAAACAGCCAGTGGATAAAGGCCAGAGTCGCTTCCTGGTCTTCCTCGGAAACCTGATTGTTGATACCAAGGTTTGCCTCGGAGCCAATGCAGAGTCCCTGGTTCTCTTCTCCGTCTACGCCGATATAGATCGGAAGGAAGCAGATATCGTCAGCGGAAAAGTCTTCATTGTTCTCTGCGATAGTCGTCCATGCCCAGTTTCCGTTCTGCACAAAAGCAACTTCTTCCAGCGCGAATTCCGCCATGGCGTTTTCAATAGTCATGCTGGAAAGCATTGCCGGCTCAGTGCAGGAATTATTGATGTACAGATCAAAGATCTGTTTGAAATTGTCCATATAGGTTCCGTCCAGAGTATCGGAATCATCTACGCCTTTGTCCTTGTACTCATAGTACAGAGGCATGTTGAACAGGTGGTTTGTCCATCTCCATTCCTCTCCCGGTGAGAACGAGGTGGAAGCAAAGGCTCCCAGGATTCCCAGATCGTCCGCCTTGGCCTGAATATCCTCCGCAACGGCCTTTAAAGTGTCAAAATTATTGATATCATCAATAGACTCGATCACCGCTCCGTCCATTGCGCAGTAGTCTTCGATGATTCTCTTATTGGTGATAATGCCGTATCCTTCAACAGTATAGGGAATAGAGAATACGCCGTCGTCGTCAGAAATAGCCAGGCTCTTGTCTGTCAGACTGTCGTACCACTCCGTATCGCTGAGATCCAGCGCGTAGGATTTCCAGCGTTCCAAGAGCCACCTTACTTCCAATCTGGAACAGTGTGGGAGGTTCGTCCTTGGCGATCTCCGAACGGAGCATGTTCTCATATGTATTGGCTCCTGCAGTTACCACCTTTGCCTCAATGCCTGTCTCCTCGGTAAACGCCGGGATCAGCTCCTCCTCCAGGATCGTGCCGTCCTCAGGCTTCTGGTTCAGCCAGTAAACTTTACCTGTGATAGAGCTGTAGTCAAAGTCGTCTCCCGACTCTTCTCCGGCATATGCCGGAACTGCCATTGCGGAAACAGCCATCATAGCTGTCAGACCAATCGCCGCCCATTTTTTCGCTTTTTTCATCTCTCTTACCTTCCTTTCATTTTAGCTTTTCTTGTTTTGGAAACATTTCCGGTAATGTATCCGGTAACGTTTCCGGTTCGTGAAATAAACATAGCACATTCTGAAACAAATAGCACGATTTTTTCTTATCCAATTTTCAGATTCGTGATTTTTTAAGATTTTGATGTGATTTTTTTATATAGATTGCACAAATTCAGTTTTTGCAGAAATCAACAAAAGAAACGTTCAAAACTAAGATATGTTTTGCAGCTATACGGCGTCCAGGACTGCCTGCCCGGGAAAATCATGCAGCCATGATTTTCTCTTAAACAGTCCCGGAGCCTGCCTGCTGCTAAAAATAATCAGAAATATACGGGGTCTGCTGCTCGATAGCGTCCTCAAGCATGTCGATAGTCCACTCCGCCGCCTGGATACGGCCGATCTTTGCCAGATATTCCGGCCTTTTGTATCCCATAAGCATGGTGGTCATAGTCTGAATACTGATCTTGTCCTCACAGGGTTCCATGATCCGTCTGGCCTGCCCGTGTCCGTCTCTGGAGATTGTCAGAAGGAAACTGCCCTGGTTACATTCCATTACCGGATCCATCAGGGTAAACTTCCACTCTCTGTCCAGAACGCTTGGCCGGAATGGGTAATCCTCCACAAAAGCTTCGAAATCCACGATTCTTCCCATAAAATAGGGCGAGATCACCTCTTTTATGCTTGCATCCTCCAGCAGAAAGGCAAGGGGCTCGTCCGTATAGGTATCGCCCTCCACCTGGTCGATCATGGAGAAGTGCGCGCTGACAAAATTCCAGAGCCCTGTCCTTGCGTCCTCATTGTTGAAGATCATATCTTTTATGTGAAAAACGTCGTTCGCGATCCAGTAGATCACATAGCCGTCCGGCTCGTTTTTTTCGTTGTAATAAATCGCCGCCATCACATCGTCGGAGTCCCACAGCCAGTATTCGTTCCAGGCAAGATCGTCCCTTAAGACCGCTCCGTGAGTATGCATGGCATACCGCTCATAAGTCTCTTTCAGTTCCGCGCTGTCCGTTTTTACCCGGCGGACGTCTCCGGGAACCTGTCTGTTTTTCGGAAGCTGATAGTCCTTTATTTCATAGGATATTTTATCAGAGATAATTTCCCAGCCTTTCCGGCGGTAATATGGGATAGAATAGGGATAAAGATAACAGATATGCTGGCCTTTTTTCTTCATATTTTTCAAGGCCTGCTCCAGAAGCTTATGCATCAGTCCCATGTTGGAATATTCCGGATAAGTTCCTACGCCGGTCAGTCCCCCCATCGAGTAGGTTTTTCCAAAAATCCGCGCCTTCATGGGATAAACCGCCACCTGGGATACAAGGGTGTCGCCGTCGAACCATCCGATCACATCGGCCTTTTCCATGGTAGGGAATTTGGCCCGGATGATCTCCCGCTCCTGCCATCCGATGGAACTCAGCTCCTGCTCTGTCACCTGAAACACATACCGGAGAAGTGCGTTGTACTGTTCCATATATTCGCTGCCTACTGTTTTTATTTTCAGATTCTTTTTATTCATTCCAAACTTCCTTTAATCATTCAATGCGCAAAATCTATTCTCAGATGCCTGTACTGTAAAACCTCCGCTTTTCTCCGGAAAAGAACAGGCCCCATCCTCAAGATGAGAGATGGGACCTGGGGTTATACCCGTTTTTTGCTTATACTTCCGGCTCGATCAGACCGTAGGTATTGCCTTTTCTCTTATACACAACGTTTACCTGATCTGTCTCGGCATTACAGAATACGAAGAAATTATGTCCCAGGAGCTCCATCTGTACGCAGGCGTCTTCCGGATACATGGGTTTAATGTCAAATTTCTTTGTACGGATGATCTTAACCTCTTCATCCTCATCATAATCCTTGTCCAGATATTCCTTCTGGAAATTTCCGGCGGACTGTTTTCTGTCTACGATCTTGTTTTTGTATTTCCGAAGCTGACGCTCAATAACCTCTTCTACCAGGTCGATGGACACGTACATGTCGTTGCTGACCTGCTCAGACCGGATGATACTTCCCTTCACAGGAATCGTAACCTCGATCTTCTGTCTTTCTTTTTCCACACTTAAAGTTACTACAACTTCGGTGTCAGGAGTGAAATAACGTTCCAGCTTTCCAAGCTTGTCTTCAACGGCTGTTCTGAGCCCTTCTGAAACTGTGATGTTCTTTCCGCTAATAATAAATTTCATACTTCCATCCCCTTTGCTGTTTATTTTGGGTCTTGCTGAATTTATAAACAGGCGTATCTGTAAATCTGACCGCTGCTGCTTATATGTTCATTATATCACATGGCTGTGAATTTTAACAACACTTTACATTTTTTTTATAATCTTTCTGACCTTTTCACTGCCGGCCTGTCACGCACATCTGTAGGCTGCTGTCAGTCGGAAATTCTCCTTCTCTTTCACTGGTAAGAAGTTCTTTTCCGCCTGGGTCTGTCACACAGTAAAGTCCCAGGCCGCTGCCCGCCGGAGCGTCGCTTGTGATCTCAAGCTGGTAGGTTTTTCCGCTTTCCACCTTTACCGGATCCTTCAGGAAAGAATAGAGAGCCGTATTTTCTTTCAGCCCGTAAGTATCTCCTTCGCTTTCATATACCGCCTTATCAGAGCCCTTTTCGCGGATCGTTACCTTTAAACTGTGAAGGGCGTCGGAAGATCCTGGTTCCGTATAAATCCGTATCTTGATATCCGAAAGCGTTGCGCCGTCTGCCGTAAACTCCTGGACAATGGGCTTTCCGTCCTCAAGCATGGCTACGTTTTCCATTTCCATATTCTGACGGCTGTTGTCATAAAAAATCACTTTTCCCTGGAGAACTCCTGCGGCGCAGACAAGAGCCGGAACCATAAAGGCCGCCGTGCCGAAGAGAAACGCCGCCCTCATCTGCCAGATCAAACCCCTGGCGATCTTTGTTCCCGCCCTGCCGTGATAGCGTGGATGTCCGAACACCACGTAAAGGACAAGCACGATCCACATGGCGGTGCAGAGAAGCTCCTGATCGTGAAAGCCGTAAAGATCCCACATCCGGACGGCAAATTCTCTGTCCTTCAGCGCATATTTCAGAATTCCGCCGTTCAGGACTCTTTCATCCACCATACTCTGGCTGCTGAAAATATACATGGCCAGCATAAAAATATTGGTGATCATCAGCATCAGATTTCCATTTTCACTGATAAAGATATTCAGTACCAGAAACGGAGCCATAAGGAGGATCCACTGGGGATTCCAGGTGGAAAATCCAAAGATGGAAAAGCTGACGGCCACGCAGAAAAACACCGCCCAGGAGGCAAGAGTTTCCTGATCCTGCGCCTTTTTCTGGTACGCCCATACCAGCACAAAGGCAGCCACTGCCGCCATCAGGTTGATGCCGCTGAAAAATCCCACGGAAAAGGATTTCTGCACATACTCCAGAGCGCCGAACCCGAACACATTCCTGCGGAAAGCCTCTGAACCAAGATTCGGGACGATCTCCACCAGAAGAGGCAGCGCCATCACCACGGTATATTTGATCAGATTCCGTATCTTTTTTTCTTTCAGAAGGATCAGGGCCAGGAAATAAAGGATCGCATGGTATTTGAAGGTAGCGGCGATCCCGAACATCAGCGCCGTTTTCCACAGTTTTCCTCTGAGATAAAGCCAGAAGCCCAGAACAATAAAAAATACGGTAAAAATATCGTACTGACTGAAAATAAACTGGCTGAACACTCCCATAGGGAAGATCAGAAAAGCGAATTTACACAGCAGGGATTTCTTTTCTCCGAATCCCATTTCTTTTCCGATCCGGTACATAAGCTGGGCGGTGGCAAAATAAAGGATCACCGGAAGCAGTTTATACCACATGATATTGACAAAGCTGTTGGTAAGGATCTGCTCCGGCACATGGCCTGTAAGGTACAGAGGGAGATTCCACACCGCATAGGCAATAAAGGTGCTGGGAAGATAATTTGCCCAGTATCCTCCGGACTGCTCGTAGCTTGCCTGATAAAAATCAGTAAAATGCTCATACATCAGAAAAGAACGGTTTCCCGTAAGCTTCACGTCTGAATGAGCGCAGGTTATAAATAAAAAGGCAAGGATCAGAATAGAAAGGATCCAGTCCAGGCGGCAAAGCTCATTCCCGCTGAAAAACCTCATTCCCTTCCACTCTGTCCTCAGTCCCGCAAAAAAACCGGGAGATTTTGTCATTGTTTTCTTCTTCATTTTTCCGCTCCTGTCGTTCATCCCCGAGCTCCTGAAAAAGCGTCTTCCTTTTCTCCCGGGGCTTTTCCCGTCTTTTCCGGCTCCTCTACAGAAGCCGTTTCCGCCGCGCTTTTCGCCGCCTCTGTGTACTGCTTAAGCAGCATTCCAAGCGCCGCCAGCGTTTCCGGTGTGATCTTTCCTGCTTCTTCTTCCTTTGGCAAAACGCCGGAAACCGCTCTTCCCTGACGGTCGTAGGCTCTGGCGGCCTTCATATCTTCCAGAAGCTTCTGCACATCCTCTTCAATCTCTTTGTCCTCTTCAAAGTTCAGCCGCTCCTCTTCCACTACAAGGGGCCTGTCCAGCACTCTTGTATTGATGCTCAGCACATACTCTCCAAGGAAACCGATAAAGAAAAGCTGCAGCGCTCCCAGGAAAAACACTCCGATCACCATAGGCGCAACCCCGGCTGAAAAACGGTCCCAGTACATCAGCTTCAGCACCAGATATACAAGACCTGCCAGAAAGCTTAATCCGCCGATCATGAAACCTGCGAAGGTTGCCAGCCGCATCACAACCTTGGAGTAGGAGGTAATACCGATCATGGCGTAGTCATAGAGGCTGTAAAAATTGTTTTTGCTCTTTCCTGCCCGGCGCTTCGGCTGGGTATAGGGCACCGCCTTGTAGTCGAATCCCAGCTCCGCGATGATCCCTCTTAAATAAGGCATGGAATCATGAAGATCCCGCACCACATCCACAAATTTTTTGTCGTAAAGCCCGAAGCCTGTAAACTGCTCGATATGGTCGATATCCGTGATCTTCCGGATCATCTTGTAATACACGCCGCGAAGCCAGTACATCCGCTTCTTTTCCTGACTGGCGTTTTTTACCCCGATGACGATTTTGTGTCCCTTTTCCCATTCTCTCACAAAAACGGGTATCATCTCTACCGGGTCCTGAAAATCCGCGCACATACGCACCACGCAGTCGCCGTACGCCTGCTTCATTCCATAAACCGGTGAACGGGCCTGCCCGAAGTTCCTTGCGTTAAAGATCGCCTTGATCCTTTTGTTTTCTCCACAGAGCCCCCGCAGCAAAGCCTGGGTGTTGTCTCTGGAGTGATTGTCGATGAACAGGATCTCATAATCATAATTGCTGAGATCCCTCTCCATCACCTCCACAATGGCTTTTGCCAGAGGAACCACGTTGGCCTCCTCGTTGTAGGTGGGAATCACCACTGAAATCTTCTTTTTCATCTTTTTATCATTCTCCTGTAAACTGCCTGTATCTTTTTGTAAATCCCCCTGCGCAGTCCGCAGAGATATTTTCTTTATCTTTTATCATATGGCTGAGCATTTTTCTTCTGCTCTCCGCCCTGTCCTTTCAGCCACGCGATCGTCTCCCGGATCCCCTGCTCAAAGGTGTGCTCCGGCACAAATCCCGTATCCTCTGTGAGACTTTTAATATCCGCGCAGAGATTCATGACGGCTCCCGGGGGATAGGGTTTCGCCCCGATCCCAGGCGCTTCTGCATTCGTAAGACGCGCCATTTCCTCAATATATTCCTTCAGCGGTCTTGCCTGACCGCTTCCAACACAGTAAACCGCGCCGTCTCTGCCTTTTTCGCCGATCAGATAATAGGCCCGCCCGGCGTCTTTGCTGTACAGGTAATCCCATCTCTGCATTGCCGGCGTAAACTCCGTAGCTTCTCCGGCAAGCATCCTGCGAAGGCCGGAGGCGATCATTGTTGTTTCTTTCTCGTAAATCCCATAAACACTGAAAATCCTGGGCCAGATACATTCCATTCCCAGTTCCCTGCAGAGCATCCGGGCAAGCTGTCCTGCTGCCAGCTTGCTGGCGCCGTAGGGGGTTGTGGGATTCACCGGACTGTCCGGAGATATTTTTTCCACATCCATGGGGCCGTATTCCGCCTGGGAACCTGCTCCGATAAAGCGCCTGCACCCCAGGGCTTCCGCCGCCCGCACTGCCTGAAGGGTGTAAAAAATATTCCGGCTCTGAAGCTCCGTGCTTTTGTTCCGGCTTTCTCCCGTATTTCCCCATGCAATATGATAAAAGGTATCGCATTTTTCCGGAATCTTCTCCGGCAGACAGTGCAGATTCTCAAGGTCACAGTCCACCAGATGAAGTTTCGGACAGGAAGGCAGACGGCTCTGCTTTCCGGAAAAGGCCCTCACAACCGCGTATACTTCTGTGTCATGTTTTATACATTCTTCGATGAGAGCCGCGCCGATCATGCTGGTGGCTCCGGTAACAACGATACGTTTCATTTCTTTTCCTCGGATTTTAAATTTTTCATTCGGATTCTTCCGGTTCTCTCACGGCTGCAGTTCTCCTATGCCGCGGCAGAGATTCACCTTCCGCCCCGGGAGATCCGCATATTCTCTTCCATTTCCTCCGGAGGAAGGAAAGGATACATATCCTCCAGAGGAGCGGACGCCATCCTGCCGTCGGGAAGCTTTTTGGAGGAAGTCTTGGGTTCCGTTTTCTGGTATTTTGTAACAAACACCTGGCAGATAAAAGCGCCTTCCTGCTTTAAAACCTCCCGGATCGTTCCGGACAGTTCCTCCGCGCAGTGGATCTCCCGGTAAGGAAATCCGTAGGCAGGAGCCAGCTTCCCAAGATCCGGAAAGCTGAGGTCTCCGCTTTCCTCACCCACTCCCACCAGCGGTTCACCGAAGTAACTCTGCTGGGTCTGTCGGATAGAATGATAGCCCTGATTATTGATCACAAAAAGTTTCACCGGAAGACGGTTCTGCCGGATCGTCTGAAGCTCCTGAATGTTCATCTGCAGGCTTCCCTCTCCGGTGACGCAGACTACCGGCTTCCCGCCGGATGCAATACACACGCCCTCCGCTCCCGGAAGGCAGAAGCCCATGGACGCGGTGTTGGGATTGGTGATAAAGCGCTGTCCCTTCTTTACCCGGAAAGCCTGGCTTCCCGCAACACGTGAGGTTCCCACGCTGACGAGAAGGTTCTGGTTTTCTTCCATAGCTTTGGAAAGCTCCTCGTAAAAGGCATAAATATTGGTGCAGCCCTCTTCTATGGTTTCATAATGCTTCGCCGTCACCACCGGATATTTTTCTCTCCAGAGGCGGCACTGCTCTATCCATTTTTCTCCCCGGAACAAAGGATGCTCCCGGTCTGCGCCTCTCTCCCCGGCGGCTTTCAAAAGACCGCGGATCAGCTCTCCGGCGTCGCCGCAAACCGGAAGACTTACGTGAAGGCTGGGCTTTTTCAGCTCGTTTTCATCGATATCATTTAAGATCGTATAGCTTTCTCTGGCCCAGTCCTGAAACTGGAAACCTGTCTGGGCGAAGCCCTGTCTGTTTCCGATGGACAGAAGAAGATCGCTGTTCTGAAGGGCAAAATTCCCCGGCCTTGTCCCGGTGCTGCCGCTTCGTCCCACAAAATAGGGATGATCCGATTCTATAGCGTCCACGCTGCTCATTCCCGTGATCACAGGCACTCCCAGCACGTCTGCCAGACGGTGAAAATCTTCTATCGCGCCGGAAAGCCGGACGCCGTTTCCCGGAAAAAGCACCGGGCGGCTGCTTTCCACAATCTTATCCAGAATTTTTTTAATTGTCTCTTCCGGAATCTCCGCCGGAATCTGCTCCGGATTTTCCGACGGATCGTAGGCTTTCAGATCCTCCGTCTCGATCACGGCTCCCTGCACGTCCAGAGGGATATCCAGCCATACCGGGCCCGGTCTTCCATGGGAGGCCAGATAAAGAGCCTTTTCCAGATGATAGCGGATCTCTTCCGGACGGATCACCATTACGGCGTATTTTGTCAGAGGCGTGATCACCGGAACGATGTCGCATTCCTGAACGCCCATACTGCGAAGAGGAAGCCCGGAAGAAGGAACCGTGGTGGCGTATCTTGCCTGTCCGGAAAAAACGATCATGGGGATGGAATCCATCCAGCCGCCAAGAACGCCGGTAATGGCGTTTGTGGCTCCCGGTCCGGTGGTAACGCAGACCGCAGCCATATGGTTGTCCACTCTGGCGTAAGCCTCCGCCGCCATGGCGCAGGCCTGTTCATGATGCTGGTAGGTGCAGTGAAGCCCCGGATGGTGCCCGAAGGCGTCGTTCATATGCATGGCTCCCCCTCCGGTGACGGTAAACACGTCCCGGATTCCCCATTTCACTATATAATCCGCAATATAATCTGATACTTTCTGTTTCATTTTCTTTTCCTTACTCTGTTCTTTGCCGCTGGCGGATATCCTCCGTTTCCGGCAGCCTTCTCTTTATTTACTTATTCCGGCTTTGCATTTGTCCGGAACAATCGCTCTCAATTTGCCGCTGTCCGGACGCTTACATATAGTCCGGGCATTTCTGTTCGCATACCATCCGCTTGCCGGAGGCCTCGATGGGGATTTCGTCCACATAGGTGACGTCGATCTGCGCTTCTTCCCCAAGATACTTCCGGTAGGAAGCCACCACCGCCGTCTCGTCTACTCTGTCGCGGTCGGCGTTGAGAAGAAGCTCGTACCGTTTCTTCTCCCACTGGATGCATTTCGCCTGATGAACGATCCCCTCCAGATTGATGAGCACGTTCATAAACACATGGATAGACAGAGGTTCTCCCGCGCAGTTGTACATCATGGATCCTCTGCGGCCGTAGATTTCTGTAAAATATCCGTGTATCCTTCCCTTTTCGTCTGTAACTTCCTGATAAATCCCCGTATCTCCGGTATCATACCGGATCATGGGGAAGGCCTTATTATAAAAATCTGTAACCACGATACGGCCCAGCTCTCCCGGCTTTACAGGATCGTCGGAATCCAGGCTCAGCATTTCAATATAAAAATTGTAAAGATCTACCGTATAGCGGTCTTCCTCTCCCACCTGGCAGGCCAGGAAGCCGTTTTCATTATTTCCATAGGAGCGCACTGGAGAAAATCCGAAGATCTCTTTTACCAGATCGTAAGTGGGCTGGGGAAGGGCCTCTCCCATGGCGAACACCATCTCCACATCCCATTTGCTGATATCCACGTTTTTTCTTTTCAGATAATTGGCAAGGACGATCAAAGCACTGGAATAAATAACAAGCACCTGTATTCTTTCCCGGCGGATCTTCTCACAGATAGACGCAAGAGCCTCGTCCCCCATGTTGGAAATATCGATCATAATCAGATTGTTCTTAAATGATTTCCATTTGGAGATCACGTTTTTTCCGGGGATCCACACGCGGAATTCCCCTCTTTTCATGCCCATGCGGAAACCGTTCAGCTCCATAAAGGAAATGAAGTTCATGTTGACACGGTTCATCTTATCGCCGTCGCAGAGTACGGTAAAAGGAGCTCCTGTGGAACCGCTGGTGCTTAAACGGAACAGGCTGTCCTTTTTATCCTGAAAAGTATCGCAGATGATCCTGTCCTTATTCTGGTTATATTCCATCTTCGTCATGACAGGATATCTGGTGATATCCTCCACGCCTTTCAGCTCCCGGTAATATTCCGAGTGCTTTCCCGCGTAATCCAGAAGAGCGCCGATACGGCGATCCACATATTCCTTTGTCACGCCCTCTACGATTTCACGCTTATTCACTTTTTTTATTTTATCCAGCTTTCCGCCCTGAATCTTATCCAGCGCCACAAAAGCCGTCCTTCTCAAAATTTCGCCTGCCTGCATATTTCCTTCCCTTCTGTTCTGTAGTTTCCCTTTTGTTTTGCAAACCCTCAACTATGCTCTTTCGTTCCCGCGCTTTCACCTTTCTGTCTCCCGGACTTCCAGACGCCCAGAAGGATCACCGCCGCCACCCGGACCACGTTTGCGATCAGCACCGCGTATGCAAACCCCATAATACCGCTGTTATTTGTGAAAATCAATACAAGAGCTGTAATCAGGGCCAAATGTAAGATCTGAAGGATAAGCTGCCATTTTTCCTCTGTAAAAGTCAGCGCCACAATAAAAAGATACGCTGACAAAACGCCGAGGATCTGGCTGAGGTTTACAACCGTCATCATAGGCTTTACCGATTCAAAAAGATCACGGTAAAACAGCCACACAAACAGCGGCGTCCCGATCTGGGAACCGATAAAGAACACAAAACTCACGCCCAGTCCGATTCCTGTAAACATCAGAAACTGTTTCCTTCCCATCCTCTCCTGCCGCCTTGTCAGATAGGAAATAATGATGGTATTGACAGGGGCGACCAGAAGAACAAGTGTCTTTCCAATCAATGAGGCGACATAATACTGCGTTACCGCCACATGCCCGATCAGATGCTCCAGCGCCAGGCGGTCGATATTCAGGGTCAGATTGGTGATAAGATAAGAGAATACAAGAAATCCTCCCCGCTGCAGCGCTCTCCCGAACCACCGGCTTTTTTGGAAGAAGCCGTGAAACACCGTTCCGGTCGCCGCCAGATACACAAGGCAGGCCGCCTCTCCTGTCAGAAAAACAAGGAACCAGTTTTTTGTAAGAAGATACAGGCCGAATCCTGCCACATATCCTGCGGTGAGAACGGCATAATAGCAGAAATACTTCCTGTAGTTCAGGTTCAGACGGTACTCCACGTCCCCGTAATAGCGAAAAATCGTTGTCATCAAAAGCAAAACCGTCCAAAAGACCACCATTCCCGAAGTCATGGACTCCTTTGCCACCGCGAGAGAAACCAGGGTCCCAATCCCGCCGAAGCCAAGAAGAAGGATGTTGTAATCCCCGTTTGAGACCTGGAAATCTCTGCGTACAACAAGACGGCTGGTGTTCAGCGCCTGTCCCACAGAAGGACAGAGGATCGCCACCAGCCCCATAAGATACAACAGCTCCCCGAGCTGGCCGCTTCCCATGGACCGGTTCAGCAGAGGATAGATCAAAATCTGCAGGACTCCGTTCATAAGAAGGGCGCCGCCTATGGTATAAGCCGTATTTGATACAATTCTTTTCTGTTTCTCTTTTGAAGCCAAAGAGCTTCCTCCTTCTGTTTTTGTTCCGGTTTATTCCTTCTCCGCAGTCTGTTCCCGCCGGGGTTCCGCTTTCTTTGCAGTATATTTTTCACAGCGGTTCTCAAAGGATTTCCGTTTTCCTGAATTCAGCACGGGAATCTCCTCCACATACTCCATGGTGATCTCCGCGTCTTCACCGAAATATGGCTGTATGAAATCAAGAATGGCTTTTTCGTCGATCTTTTCCCGATCTCCGTTCAGCCAGAGCGTATATTTTTTCACATCCTCTTGGATAAAGCGGTACTGATCGATCCCTTTCGCCATGGAAAGACCGTTGAGCAGGACAAAAGGCGACACGATCCTTCCCTTTGTATCATAAATCATGTCTCCCCGGCGTCCGTACAGCTCTTTCAGATACAGCTTGAATCTTCCGTTTTTCTCTTTCCGTTCCGCCACAGCCAGATCACCGTTGTCATAACGGATCAGAGGGATCGCGTAGTTATAAAGATCGGTAATGACGATCCTTCCCAGCTCTCCCGGTTCCGCCGGCTGGTCGCTGTCCAGCTTCAGAATCTCGTAGTAGTAGCTTTCCGAATCAATGTAGTAGCTTTCGTCCTCTTCCCGCTGAAGACCCATGATACCGTTTTCTTCATTGGAATACCAGGAGCGCACCGTACAGTTAAACTGTTTCTCCAGCTTTCTCCTGACCTCGCTTGGCATACTTTCTGAAATCGGAAGAATAGATTTTACACAGAAATCTTTTGTGTCGATCCTGTATTTTTCAATATAGCGGCTAATCTCGCCCAGGGCGGCGGAATAACCGATAAGACATTTTACCTTTTTCTTTTTTATAATAGATACCATCTCGCCCAGTTTCTCATCATCCAGGTTGGAGCAGTCCATCATGATCAGATTTTCCGCTATCCGGGCAAGGCGGCTTTTTTTTGCGTGATCCCCCACCCACATCCGGATAAAAGCGTCCTTCATGCCGATATAATAACCGCCTGCGGCTCCCAGAAAGATACTGGCCGCTGTGTTGTGAAGAATCTTATTTTTGTTCTGGATCATGGCAAAGGGCGTTCCTGTGGAACCGCTGGTATACATGACGCGGTTGTCCGAAGCGTTTTTGTACACACTGGACTGGCACTCCTCATAATGACTGCGGTAAGCGTCCTTGTTCATCACAGGCATTTTCTCCAATGGAGTGTCCTCCGGAAAATCTTTATAAAACTCTGTGGTCCTCACCGCATGGGCGATCAGCTTCCTGATCTTTTCCTCCGTTTTTGCCACAGAAGTTCCTCTTTTATAGCTTTCCCGGATCTCCTGATAGTATTTGCGCACTTTTCCGCCTTTCAGACAGTCTGCCGCCCAGAAGCCGTACCAGCGCAGCTTTTCATCCAATACCATTTCTTTTCCTCCGTTATCTCCTTCCGGCTTCCCGGATCACTTTTGCCATATAATCGATCTTTTCGTCCGTCATTCCCGGATATACGCCTACCCAGAAAGTGTCTCTCATGATCCTGTCCGTATTTTCCAGATTTCCCACTACACGGTATCCGGTTCCGGACGCCCGCATCTGGTCGAAGCAGGGATGCTTTGTAAGATTTCCGGCAAAAAGCATTCTTGTCTGGATACCTTTGCTCTCGATATAAGGAACGATCTCATTTCTGTCCACGCCCTCCCGGCAGGTCAGAAGGAAGCCGAACCAGCTTGGGTCGGAACCGGGACATGCTTCCGGAAGGATAAATCTGTCCTCCATTCCCTCAAGGGCGTTTCTCAGCCGGGCGAAATTATGCCTCCTGCGCTGTACAAAGCCGGGGAATTTCTCAAGCTGGGCGCAGCCTACGGCAGCCTGCATATCCGTTGCCTTGAGATTATATCCGAAATGAGAATAAACATATTTATGATCGTATCCCAAAGGCAGTTCTCCATACTGCCTGTCAAAACGGTGGCCGCAGAGATTGTCCTTTCCGGACGGACAGATGCAGTCGCGTCCCCAGTCGCGGAAGGAACGGACGATCCGGTGGAGCAGGGGATTATCCGTATAAACGGCTCCGCCCTCGCCCATAGTCATATGGTGCGGCGGATAAAAGCTGGAAGTTCCGATATCGCCGATAGTTCCGGTAAGCTTTTTCTCTCCGTCGATTTCATACTGGGAGCCCAGCGCGTCGCAGTTGTCCTCGATCAGCCAGAGCCCATGTTTTCTGCAGAAATCCCTTACAGCCTTCAGATCAAAGGGATTTCCCAGCGTATGGGCGATCATCACAGCTTTTGTCTTTGAGGAAAGCGCTTCTTCCAGGCGGGACACATCAATATTGTACTGAGGGATCGTCACGTCCACAAAAACAGGAACTGCTCCGTACTGGATCACCGGAGCCACTGTTGTGGGGAATCCTGCCGCCACTGTGATCACCTCGTCTCCCGGCAGCACCTGACGTTCCTTCAAAAGGGGAGATGTCAGCGCCATAAATGCCAGAAGATTGGCTGAGGAACCGGAATTTACCAGGGAACAGAAACGGATCCCCAGGTATTCCGCAAATTTTTTCTCAAACTGGTCCGCATATCTTCCCGCTGTCAGCCAGAATTCCAGGGCGGAATCCACCAGGTTCATCATCTCCTGGGAATCATATACTCTGGAGGCGTAGGGAATACGGTCCCCCTCTTCAAAAGGTTTCTGCTGATTGTGATATTTTTTGCAGTAGCCGTCCACCATTTCCAGGATCCGGGCTTTTGCCTGCTGTTCTGTCATATTATCAAACATAAGAGTTCTCCTTTGTTTTTTCATCATCTATTCAACAATAATAATCTATACATCCGAAATCAGATGCGCGGTTGATCTGATAATTTCTTCAAATTTTTGAATTTCCGCTTCCAAGAATTTATATATATCTTCCCATTTATACTGGGGAAGCCAGCATGTGGCATGTCGAAAACCATATTTTTCATCTGGTTTTTCAATGTATACTTTGACCCTTCCATCATCCTGCATATCAGAATGCACAATCTCTGTTTCATCTTCTAAAGTCATAAACGGATACATCATGCTATCATACCTCCCTCTGTCTTCCTGTAAACTCCCGGATCTGGCGGTCCATCACCAGATTGACGTTCTCTCCGGCCTGCCATGCTTTCGTCCATTCCACCGTTTTTTCAACGGCCTCCCGAATTCCCCACACAGGCTTCCATCCGAAGACCTGTCTCAGACGGGAACAGTCCAGCTTCAGAAAATTAGCCTCGTGGGGGCCGCCTGCGAAATGGTTCTCCCATGTCTGGCCTTCGCCCCAGGACTGGCAGAAAAGCTCCACCAGCTCTCCGGTTGTCACGCAGTCCTCATCTCCCGGTCCCACGTTATAGTATCCGGCAAATTTTCCATCCTTATATTGCTCAGCGGCGATCATCAGATAAGCGTACAGAGGCTCCAGCACATGCTGGAAAGGTCTGACGGAATGAGGATTCCGCACAGGAACGGGCTTTTTCTCCAGAGCGGCGCGGATACAGTCGGGAATGATCCTGTCTGCGGCAAAGTCCCCTCCTCCGATGACATTGCCAGCTCGCGCTGTGGAAACAGCCGTGCTGCCGTCTGCAAAGAAGGAGTTTTTATAGCTGTGCGTCACCAGCTCGGAGCAGGACTTGCTGTTGGAATAAGGATCGAATCCATCCAGGGGGTCTGTCTCCCTGTATCCCCACTCCCATTCCCGGTTATGATAAACCTTATCTGTAGTCACATTCAGAAAGGATTTCACAGAATCGGTCAGACGGACGCATTCCAGCACGTTCACTGTTCCCATTACATTTGTCTCGTAAGTATATACCGGGCTTTTGTAGGATTCACGTACAATGGGCTGTGCGGCCAGATGGAGTACGATCTCCGGCTCCGATTCTGCAAAAACAGCCTTCAGCTTCTCCAGATCCCGGATATCGCCGATCACAGAGCGCATCTGGCTTCCCATATCCGCAAGAGAAAAAAGAGACGGCTCCGTAGGCGGCTCCAGAGCGTATCCCGTCACCTGTGCCCCTGCTCCCAGAAGCAGGCGGCAGAGCCACGTTCCCTTAAAGCCTGTATGCCCTGTCACCAGAACCTTTTTTCCTTTATAAAATGTGAGATCAAATTTGTCCATATATTTTCTTTTCTCCTGTCATCGAACACAGCTCCTGCCTTTATATACAGATATTCCCCATGTTCTCATAATTATAAACATTATACTCTCCTTTACGCCGGCAGGCAAGAAAAAGGGGAAGTCGGTTAATACCGAATTTTAATCCCTAACACACAGGAAAGAGACAA
>CBJMC01400__coassemble_589_pt1 | contig 76644 bp, 66 predicted proteins | sample CBJMC01400__metabat2_low_PE_023 | metagenome-assembled genome bin CBJMC01400 | reverse complement strand
CTCAAGCGAGTCACAACTGCCCCTGTTTTGGACTATCTATTTCCCGACAGCCCCAGTTTTTCTTTACTTATTCCTGATATATATAAAGAAACAAAACAAACTTTCCCCCTTTCGTTTCTATTTTCATCTCCCCTCCATACTTTTTCACACATTTTTCAATGCTTTTAAGTCCGTATCCATGGGCGCGGGCGTCCGGCTTTGTCGTCCGAATCCTCCACAGCCGGATTCCGGATAATTCCCCCTGTATTTTTTCCGCAGGTTCTTTACCGGTGTCTTTCCCGGAGAAAGGACATGGATTTTCTATCCGCAGCACGAACATCCCTTTTGCAAGCCTGGTCTGAAGCCGCACATACCGTTCCGGCTCAGTAACAAGTTCCGCCGCCTCCGCCGCATTATCCAGAGCGTTTCCAAAAATAGCGCAGATGTCCGGCTTCTCTATAAAAAGTGTTTCTGGGATATCTGCTTTCACATGAAAAAGGATATTTTTCCGCTCCATAACAGAGGCTTTAGCTGAAAGAACGATATTCACCGTCTCATCGGCACAGTAGCGCATTGTTCTGTACGCGGCAGGATTTTCCAGAAGTTTTTTCACATATGCGTTCTTTTCTTCTGCCGGAAGAGACAGGATTGTCTGAAGGTGGTTGGAAAGATCGTGCTTCATCCTTCTGATCTCAAAATTCTGTTCCTCCACAGCTTTATAGTACGTTTTGTTCATCTCAAGCAGCGTCTGCGACTCCTCGAGTTCATTCTGGCGGGCCAGAACAGCCGTGGTTCCCAAAAGTCCGGCAAAGGAAAAAAGCGCCAGAAAAAGGAGCATCAGATTCTGTAAGTCGTTTCCGGTCTGATCGTTTCGGGACAGCAGCACCAGAGAAAACACAATTCCCACAGGAGCGGCGGTAAGGAGCAGAAGTATATTCCACAGCGGGCGGGAAAGTTCAAAATCGCTTTTCGGGGCAAAATGCCGCGCGCAGCCGCAAAGCGTCATTCCCGCCAGAAGCCTCAGCCCGGACTGCGCCGGATAAAAGGTGGAAAATCCATAGTCGATCAGAGCGTTATAGGTAAATACAGTTCCTGCAATGATCAATCCCATTACCCCTCTCTTGTGCCTGCTGCCCCTGCAGCAAAACCAGACTGCCGCCATGAAAAAAAGAAGAGTGGGCGGCAGGTTCTCCATATCCGCCAGTAAAATAACCATTTCACCGATCAGCGCGCAGGCGGCAGCCAGAAACAAACGGGCAGAACGGGTATTTTTCACTTCAAGGAAGCATTCTGTTGTTTTATAAAGTAAGAATATCATCGCCGCTGTCTGAAACAGGAAAACTGTCCATTTCACAGCCGGAGCACGCCAGAAAAATCCTGCGGCACAGAGATTGCAGAAAAATAAAGACGGACTTCTCATCATCATTCCTCCAGTACCGATCTTGCAAGAGCGGCCAGCGCGTCCGCCTTCATGTTTCTGCTGACAGGCAGAAGAATTCCTTCCACCTCCACTTCATTCTTTCCGATCCGTTCCACTTTCCGGACATTTACAAGATATCTCTGATGGATACGCACAAAGTTCTTTCCTGCAATCGTCTGGATCTCATCCAGCTTTCCATAAAACGGATACTCTTTTTCCCTAGTAACTGCCGATACCTTTCTTCTGTCGCTGTAAAAATACAGGATCCTGCCGAAAGGCAGACGGTAGGCCCCGTCCATATTTTTGAAAACAAAAGTTTTTTCCCGGTTTTTCTCCATGATTCTCCTGACCCTTTCCAGGATCCGCTTCAGCCTTTCCGGTTCCGCAGGCTTCAGCACATAATCCAGCGCGTCCGCCTCATATCCGTCGAAAACATAATCTTTATGCCCTGTCACAAAAACGATAAGAATCTCTTCATCAAAAGTACGGATATATCTGGCTGTTTCCATGCCGTTTGGTTCTTTCATCTCAACGTCCAGAAACAGAAGGTCAATCTCCCCGGGATGTTTTTTCAGCCAGCTTGCCGCGTTCTTTCCGGACACAAACTCGTACACGATCTCTTCCCGGCCTTCTCTTAAAACTTTCTCCAGGGCGAACCGAAGCCCGTCTCTGGCTTCAGCCTCATCGTCGCAGATTCCGATTCTGATCATATGATATACTGTCCTCCTTCTTCTTTCCGCATACAAAAGCGGATAAAAATCGCGTATAGCTTTGGACTTCCTGCCCGGAAGTCTTCTTTGTATTCTCATTATACGCAGCCCGCAGCGAAACATCAATTTTCCGCTGCGCTATTCTTTACAATTTCCATACCGGATTTTACATTTTTCGCACAGCCGTTCCAGATTTTACAAAAAAGCGTCCCTTCGTGACATGTCCTGTTCCGCCTCCGTTTTTTTCTGCTATCCTGTTTTTAACGCCAATATGCAAGGGGCAACACTTCATAACAGCGTCAGTGTGCAAAGAGCAAGAAAGGAGGCCGTTTATGCTTTATGTAAAAAATCTGAAAAAATCATATACGGTGGGAAAAAACATTTATCCTGTGCTGAAGGGAGTCAGCCTTTCCGTGGCAAAAGGAGAATTTGCCGCGGTAATGGGGCCTTCCGGCTCCGGAAAAAGCACTCTTTTAAACTGTATCTCCTGTTATATTCCTTTTGACGAAGGCCATATTGCCCTTGGAGGCCAGGAGCTGAAAGGACTGGATGAAGCCGGACTTGCCAAGGTACGAAATGAAAAGCTGGGCTTTGTCTTTCAGGACTTTATGCTTTTAGACGGGCTTACCATAAGAGAAAATATTCTTGTTCCAAGAATCATACAGGGAAAAGCAGACAGATCTGCAGAGGCTCTGGCCGACCGTCTTCTCCGGCTTTTCGGCATCACACATATTGCGGGAAAATATCCTGCGGAGGTATCCGGAGGCGAGAGGCAGCGCACCGCCGTTGCCCGCAGTCTTATCAACCGCCCTTTGATGATCCTGGCGGACGAGCCCACCGGAAATCTGGACAGCCGTTCCAGCCGTACAGTGATCGAATCCTTTGAGAATGCCAGGAATCAGATGGGAGCCACCATCTTCATGGTAACTCACGACAGCTTCTCCGCCTCTTTCTGCGATAAGGTGATTCTTTTAAAAGACGGACGTATTTACCGGCAGCTCAGTAATTCCGGAAACCAGAAGCAGTTTCATAACATCCTGCTGGACGCTGTAGGTGAGATGAGCCAGGACGAAAACGAAATGGAGGTTTTATGAACATATCAGTTTTAGAACGAAAGCTGCGAAAAGCAGACAAAAAACAGGCAGTACTCTACCTGTTCTGCAATTTTATCTCTCTTATGCTGATCACCGCCTACTCAGCCATCATGTTTTCCTCCACTGTTCAGAATATTTTTCCGGAGGGAGGAGACAGCCGCCGTCAGATGTATATGATCTTTGTGCTGGCTCTTGCCGGATGCCTGATCTTCACCGTTTATGCTTCCTCCCTGTTTTTCCGCAGAAAATCAAGGCAGTTGGGAATCCTCATGGCTCTTGGCGCTTCCAGGAAGCGCCTTGCGCCGGGACTTTTCTTTGAAGTCCTGATTTTAAGCTGCTCCTCCTCGCTGCTGGGAATCCTGGCAGGCGTTCCCGCCGTCATACTTCTCTGGAAATTTTTCCGTACCTTTCTGACAGACAGTGCAGAAATGGTACTTGTCCTTGACTTCCGTTTTCTGCTCGTCCCGGCCGGAATGTTCCTGACCGCTGCGGTCTCCGTGAGCGCTCTTGCTTTTCTGTATCTTAGAAAAACGAATATTATCGACGTAGTGCAGGAAGAACACAAAAACGAGCCTGTAAAAGAACCCGGCCGGTGGTGCGGTCCCGCCGGAATCCTGATCCTCATCGGCGGCGCTGTCCTGGGATATTATCACTCCGCCATCTACGAAGCGGTTTTTCACAGATATTCTCCCGGCTGGATGAACGTTTCCTACCTGCCTGTTTTTATCGGACTATATATGATCATGCTCCATACGGTGGTACACGGATGGGGTTCCCGCAGGAAACATCCCTACAAAAATATCATTGCCAGAAGTATGATGAAATTTCAGGGAAAGCAGACGGTCAACAGCCTGATCGTCTGTACTGTGCTCATCGCCGGAGGCTGCTTCGCCATGTTTTACCTTCCTGTTCTCTACACCTCTTCCTTTCTGGACGCCAAAAGCCAGCAGTACGATTACTCCTTTCATTACCGGGCGGATCAGACGCTTTCCAATCAGAAAGAGATCGCCGATATCGCTGCCGGTTATGACGTTTCCCTGAAAGACTGGACGGAAGGCTCCTATATCACTCTGGCGCTGGACGGCAGAAAAGAGATCGAGGGAGAGGACGGCGCGATCCATCTGGAATATCACAGAATGCTGGCAGAAGGAAAAGTTCTCTCTGAAAGCGCCTTTAACCGCATTACCGGACAGAACACCGATGTCCCCCGTGGAAGCTTTTCCGCCATATCCAATGATGAAGAAACAGCCACCTACTGGGTGACTTCCAGAGATTCTGTTTTTACTAATCCGGAAACACGCCGGGAGCTGCCGCTGAAATTTCATGGTTTTCTTCATTTCTCCCTGCTTACGGATCAGATCGGTTATTATGTGATAGATGATACTGATTACTCTGCTATCTCCCAGGGAATTACGCCCTACTGGAGCGGCAGTCTGGTATTCTTTAACGTGGACGGAAAAGACAGCTATCCCTTTGCAAGCCGCCTGTACCATATGCTCATTGCTTCCTTTGACAAAGACTGTCTGACCTCTGTTTATTATAACCGCGTCAAAGAACTGACTGATTCCTCGGAAAGCGCTGATTCCGGCGCCGGAGGTTCTCAGGAGTTTTTAAAAAACGATATGTCCGGCCTCAGTCCGGACGCTGCCGATTTCCGCCTTTACTGGACCTATATGCCGAAATTCCGCATCCTGACCGCCAGTGACTTTATGCAGACATTCTCGGTCTTTCTCATGACTTTTCTTTTTATCTGTATCATCTGTCTCACCGCCGCTATGGTGATCGCCTATACGCGGTGCCAGACCATCGCCATTAACAACCGCTATGTTTTTGACGATCTTAAACGGCTGGGCGCGTCGCCTGCTTTTCTCAGAAAAGAGGTGCGGCTGCAGTGCGGAAATGTGTTTAAAATACCCGCTGTTACAGGCATGAGCGCCATGTCCCTGCTATACGGAATGATACTTTTCGCCAACGACGGCAGGTTCAGCAGATCCGAAATCCTTGGATTTCTTTTGTGTATGGCTGTCATGGCGGTGATCGCCGCTTTCTTTTACGGCATTTACGTCCATACGCTGCGGATTGTCTGTATGGAATTAGAAATCCCGGAATCAAAGACGTTTTGATGGATTATCCCGGCAAAAAGAGCAGGCTGCAAAAAAGCGTTTTATCTCTTCATGCACCTGCTCTGTAATATTTTTCATCAATCTCTACATATTCCTGCAGCATCTCTGCTAAAAGTCCAAGGTCATGCGTCTTCTTTATCATAACGCCTTTTGAAATAAGAACGCCTTTCAGCAGATCCTCATTTTCATATAAGAGCACACCCTCCTGTTTCACAACCTTTTCAAGAGTATTTTCCTTCGCCCTTATATCAAAAGAGGATTCATATCCTACCACAATATCTACCGGACGTTTCCTGATTCCACGGAGCGATTTATATGCTTTCTGGGACAGCTCGATCTTATTTCCGGCATCATCCGGTACTACAACATAAAAATCATAGTCGCTGTCCTCGTTATAGGTATCTTTTGCAAAGGAACCAAACAGACTTGCTTTTTTCTGCTCACATTTAATATCACAAAACCGTCTGCTCATCCAGTGACTCTATGAAAGCTAATGCGGTTTTCCCGCCCCTGCTTCACAAATACATATCTGCTGTCATCGGAAAGTTTTCCACAATAACTCAGGCCAAGGCCCTGAAAATCCCGGAGTTTTTCCACATCTTCCACCTGATTCTCCGCCATAAACCGGACCATCTCTCCCCGGGCCATTTTCGCAAAAGTACCTTTCTGCTTTACCTTTCCCTCTGTCAGCTCCCCGAATTCCACTGTAATAAACCGATCCTCCGGGGACAAATATTTTTCCACCGCTTTCGCGTACTCTTTTGAGGCAAGATTGACAATAGTTCTGTCTCCGTCTTTTGTCAGTTCCCGATACAGGCTGTCTCCCCAGAAATCATACAGATCCTTTTTGCCGTTTACAGAAAGCTTTGCCTGCATTTCCAGCCGGTAGGGCGTCACTCCGTCAAAAGGCTTCAGGACGCCGTAAAAACCGGACAGTATCCTCAGATGTTCTTCTATGTACTGCAAAGCGGTTTCTGAAAATACCGCCGGAGCCATATGCTGGTACTGCAGACCCTCGTAGGAAAGGACAGCGGGAGTCAGCCCCCGTTCCAGATCCATGGACTGAAAGCGTCTGTAATTCAACTGTGCAAGCTTGTCGTTACATTTCCATACCGCCTTTGCCTCCGCCTGGGAAAGCTCCCGCACCGCCTGCATCAGTACCCTTGTTTTATCCAGAAATACAGGGATCCTCGGCGCTGCGGGGAAATCTGTATCCGTATTCATTTTTTTCGCAGGAGAAATTATGATCTTCATAATCCTGTCCCTTCTTTCCCTCCTTTCATCCTGGCAGCATCAGATTTCCGGACTGCCTTTTTTATTTCCTCCTTAATTTTCATCCTCTGAAAGCTCCGCCAGCATCTGCGCCGGATTATCCGCGGCTTTTACTTTGCCGAAGGCTTTTACGATCACACCCTCTTCGTCGATCAGATAGGTGGTGCGCACAACGCCCATGGTCTTTTTGCCGTACATATTCTTTTCCTTCCAGACATCGTATGCCTGGATACAGTTCAGCTCCGTATCGGACAAAAGCGTAAAAGGCAGGCTGTATTTTTCCTCGAATTTCTTATGGGAGGCTACGCTGTCCTTACTGACTCCCAGTACCACCGCTCCTTTTTCCATAAACTGAGGATACAGCTCCCCAAAACCGCATGCCTGCTTTGTGCAGCCCGGAGTGTTGTCTCTGGGGTAAAAATACAGGATCACCTTTTTCCCTCTGTACTCTTCCAGTGTGTGCATTGTTCCGTTCTGGTCCGGCAGTTCAAAATCCGGCGCCTTTGTTCCCACTTCCAGCATAATCTTCATTCTCCCTTCAAACTCTGCTGTTTTTTCGTTGTTCCAGTTTCTTTTTCACTGTAGGATATTTCTCCATATCCGTATGAGGAATAAACTTCGCCGCCTGCATGCGGACAATAAAATCCGGCATGGAAGCAAACTGAACGCTGTATACGTTTTCTCTCAAATACGCGATATCCTCCATGCGGCTTCTGTCAAGAAGCAGCGTCCTTGCTCCGTCAAGAGACGCGTTGCTGAGAGCGGAATACCTTTCCAGCGGCACGTCCGGAAAAATCCCCACCGTAATGGCCGACTCAAGATTTCCGTGGGCGCAGAACGCGCCGGACAGATAATAATGCCCGATGTCTTCTTCCGTACATCCGGCGCTTTCCAGAAGACAGTCCAGCATGGTATGAGCCGCCGCCTTGGTATCTATATACTGGCGGATATCCGTCTGAGAAAAATAAAGGGGAATTCTTTCTTCTGACTCTTCTTCCAGCGCATAAACAGCGCCGTACTCTCCCTCTTCTTCCAGATACCTGATCCTGGGGGAAGCCTCCGGAACCAGGTTCCCGGCAATGTCCACCCAGCCGTTCAGTCTCATCTGCGCCAGAAGGTCGATGATTCCGGAGCCGCAGATCCCAACCGGCTTTTTCCCGCCAATAGTAGTAAACGTCAGCTCCTCCCCTTCAATGCGCACAGTGTCGATGGCGCCCGGGCAGGCCCGTATTCCGTAGCGGCTGATATCTCCCTCCAGAGCGGGACCGGCCGCCCCCGCTCCGGCAAGCAGCCACTCTCTGTTTCCGATCACCAGTTCTCCGTTCGTACCGATATCAAAAAACAGCCCTGTCTCGTCTTTTTTGTAAAAGTCCATCAGGAGAAGCCCACTGACAATATCCCCGCCTACATAGTTGGATATTCCCGGCATAAAGAACACCTCCCCGGAAAAATCCAGTCCCAGATCTTTTCCCCGGAAAAAGCCCGGTTCTGTTGTCACAGGGGCGTAAGGCGAAGAGAATACTGTCCATGCGTCCAGCTCCAGAAGAAAATGTACCATCGTAGTATTTCCTGAGACCACCATAACAGGACATTCCTTTGTCCGGATGCCTGTTTTCTCTGCCAGCCCTTCAAGAAGAATGCAAAAAGTCTTTGCCGTAACCTGGCGAAGCTCTCTTTTATGCTCCGTGCTTTCCATACCGTAGGTGATCCGCGTAAGAATATCCGCTCCGCAGGCTGTCTGTCCATTTATCGCGCTTTCCTGAGCCAGCACCTTCCCGCTGTTCATGTCCACCACCTGCATGACGATCGTCGTGGAGCCGTAATCCACAGCCAGCCCGTAATGACAGTCTGTTCCGTCGCCCTTTTCCAGAGAAATCACAAGATTCTCCCCGCCTTTATGAATAAGCGTCGCCGTAATCTTCCATCCGGCATCCCGGCAGAGAGGATAAATCTCTCTGAGCGCCTCCAGTGATAAGCGAACATTTCTGTATCCTTTTTCTTCCAGGCCCCGGATAATTCTTAGCTGATCGCTGGCGTGTTCCTCCTCTGTGGGAGCGTCCAGACAGAGATAAACTTTCTCGCTGAGTCCCTGGGTATTGATCGTCTCCATGTCGTTTCGTTTCCTTTCCGTCATCTGTCCTCTAAATCTCCCGGATTCTCTTCACAGCGGATTTCCAGAATATTGTCAAAAGATATTTCCGCGCCGTCTGTCAGAACAAGCCGCCGCCTGTATTCGTCAATCTTTTTCAGCCTGCCTCTGACCTCCACGTAAGAACCTCCGTCTTTTCTTTCATCCGCCTGAAAACAGGTAAGGACCACAAATGGACGCTCTTTTATTTTTTCCCGCAGAAAGCGGACGGCCCTGTCAAGCTTTTCCAGCCTTTCCTCATCAGGAGCCTTCTTCTTCTCCGTATATCTCGCCGTTTCCCTTACAGCCTCCCCGTAGCCTGTCAGCGCGGCAAAAGGGGCAAACTGAGCCGCTCTGTCCCTGACCGGCATGGGAGGATGCTTTGTTGACACATGATGAGGCAGGTCCATGATCTCTTCATAACGGCTGGTATCTCCGAAATAATTCTTCATTTTTTCTCCCCTTTACGCTCTGTGGCCGCCAATCTGCCGGTTACGTTCTCTTGCCGTGGCGCCCTCTTCAAAATTCATTCCCTTTAAAACTGCATTTTTCCCGAATTTCTTTTTAATATCCAGAACCGCTTCCTGCATCCTTCTCTCTCTTTGCAGGCGTTCTTCCTCTTCCTTTTTCTCCTTTTCCCTGGCCTCGTAATCTGTAAACAATTCAAGCTGTTCAAAATTCTCTTTTTCTTTCACGGAGTCTTCGCTCACCACCCTGCCTGCGGTAACGGAGATCCTTCTGACCAGAAGATTTTTGTCTGTGATTTCGTCGTAAAGTTTCAGAACAGCATTTATGATCAGCTCTGATGAAGACGTCTGTCTGTCCAGGTTGACGCTGCCGTGGGCGTGTTTTGGAATTCTCCGTCCATAACGGTCAACAGTAACTTCACCTTTATACTTCTTCCGCCGGACAGGGTCCGTCAGATTTTCAATGTCATATCCTACAGTCAGAGTCATCTGGTCTGTCACAAGTCTTTTCTCTACCAGATCCAGCGCCAGCAGATCTGTCATCTCATGAACTACAAGTCTGGCCTTTTCACAGGTGTAGGCGCACTGCAGCACCTGGCCGGAGCCCACGCTGTTATTTTCCGGGCGATATGCCTTGATATCCGCAATCGTACAGGATTCCCAACCCCAGGCATGGTCGATCAGAAGCTCCGCGTTCACCCCGAAAAGCTTATACAGAAGCTCCTCATTATAATATTCTCCCGGTTTTCCCAGAGAACAGGCGGCAATATCTCCCATGGTGAAAATCCCATGGGCCTTCAGCTTCTTCTCATATCCTTTTCCCACGCGCCAGAAATCCGTCAGCGGCTGATGGGCCCAGAGAATCTTCCGGTAAGACATTTCATCCAGCGCCCCGATCCTCACTCCGTGTTCATCCGGCGGAATATGCTTCGCCACAATGTCCATGGCGACTTTGCAGAGATAGAGATTCGTGCCGATTCCCGCAGCGGCAGTAATTCCCGTATTCTGAAGCACATCCAGGATCATTTTCCGCGCCAGCTCTTCCGCTGTCATCTGATATGTTTTCAGATAATGAGTGGCGTCGATAAACACCTCGTCAATAGAATACACATGGATATCCTCCGGCGCAATATATTTCAGATAAATTTCGTAGATTCTGGTGCTGTATTCCATATAAAAGGCCATTCTGGGCGGAGCCGCAATATAAGTCAGCTCCAGCTCCGGATACTTTTTCAGCTCCTGATCCAGATATGAGGCTCCCGAGAACTTTCCTCCCGGCGCATGCCGCCTTCTCCGCGCGTTGATTTCTCTGACCTTCTCCTCTACCTCAAAAAGCCTTGGCCTCCCGGGGATTCCATATGCCTTCAGAGAGGGCGAGACCGCAAGGCAGATGGTTTTTTCCGTACGGCTTCTGTCCGCTACCACAAGATTCGCCGTCATAGGGTCAAGGCCCCTTTCACGACATTCTACAGACGCATAAAAAGATTTCAGATCAATGGCAATATAAGTTCGGCGCTCCTGTTCCATGACGGTTCGTCGAGTAGACTTTGTCTCGACTTTTCACTTCCTTTCATTTCAAATTTCTCTGCGATGAGAGGTTCAAGTCTCAAAAGCCCCTCACAGAACCGCACGTGCCCTATTAAGGCATACGGCTCTTCAATAAGTCATTTGCCTAATAAGCACTTTTCAGATATATCCTCGGATACTCCAACGGATGTAACTTCAAGATATCCCTGTATTTCCGCCATGTCAGCCAATAAGTCTGGTCTCTGCGCCTTTTGCTTTTCCATAGTTCTTCTCGGACATATTTATAATACTTTTGCAATCCTATATAATTCCCGTATATCCCGTAATATCTGTAATGTCCGGCCAGTTTCACATTCAACGTTTCAATCGTGTCGCTTATGCTCTCGTGCATATGCTCCCATATCCATCTCTTTATGGCTTCGCGTTTCATTTTCAGCTTCTTCCTGCTTGTTCTATGCAGTACGCAGTACTTACCCCAGTGGCTGGCTGCATTGTAGTGTGTAAATCCAAGGAAATCAAAACTTTCCTTTGTTCCCTTGTATCTGCCAAAGGGCAGTATTCTGCTTTTATCCTCTGCAATTTCAAGACCAAATTTCTTCAGTCTTTCTATCAGAAGCTGATAAAACTTTCGTGCTTCATTCTCGTATTGGAACAGACATACAAAGTCATCCGCATAGCGTACCATATACATTTCGCCTCTGAACTCACGTTTCTTTACATAGTCAAACCATGTGTCCAGTGTATAATGCAGATACACATTTGCCAGCACTGGCGATATTAATCCGCCCTGAACTGTTCCCGACTCCGTTTCCAATCGCTTTCCATCTTCCATAACTCCGCCTATCAGAAACCTCTTGATATACCTGATGAAGTTCTTGTCGGCTATGTCATGTTCCAGAAATTTAATCATCCATTCATGGTCTATGTTGTCAAAGAATCCTTTAATATCAGCATCTAAAATATAATTGACTTTGTCTGCCATGATATGCTTGTTTGCTCTCTGGATTGCATCGTGACAGCTTCTGTTTGGGCGAAATCCAAATGAAAACTCTTTGAATTTCGGCTCGTATATCGCTTCCAGTATCTCCTTGAAGACACCCTGCACGATTTTGTCCTCAAATGACGGAATCCCGAGGCCTCGCATTTTCCCATTTCCTTTTGGTATATAGGCTCTGCGCACTGGATAGGGCTTATAGGAAAACTTCTTCATTCTGACTAATAGATTTCCGATATTTTCCTCTAGATTTTCCCCGTATTCTTCCTTTGTTATCCCGTCTATTCCTACCGCTTTTCCTTTCGGCTGTTTGCGGTAGGATTCCTTGAGTGTGTCACTGTTGACGTATTTCATTAACGACTGAACCCTGCCATATTTCTCTACGAGTCTGGCTATTTCTGCTTTCTCTTTTTCCATAGAATGACTGCCTCCTGTGCTTTCTATGTTTTGTCAGCAAAAGCAACTTATTGTCCGCCCCTTCCCTCCAGAGTCATTACTTCCTTCATCGGTACTATGGGCGAATCCGACTCCTCGATGGTCTTCGTTCGTACTCACCATTGCATTGGCCGATACTCCCTACTGGCTCATGTCCAGAACCATCCAGGTCTCCCAGGTACGCTAGATATAACAATATCAAGTATGCCGTGCTCTAGGACTCCGGTGCGTTTTCATAGTCTCGCTTTAACGACTACTCCTTATTGGTGACCCAAGGAGGTACCAGACCACCCCGCACAATCGATAACTCTAACGAAGCTCAATCACTTCACGCTTTCGCATTACGGCGTTCCTGTTCCCTGTCCTACGCTTAAACACCATTGTTAGCCTTTGGCACTCCAAGGACTCGGTACTGGCGGCTTGCTAGGCCTTACCAGACTGGATTCTCACCAGCTATATATCCAGCGCCGAACTGGCGCACACCTCCATTTTTTCTTATTATACGTCAGAACATCCGTTTGTACAATCGTCTTATTTTTCCTCTATATTTATCAGCACAGATACCTCAAAATATTCTTCCGAATAACAGAAACTGATTTCTCCTTTATATTTTTCCACTATATGTTTCACGCTTTCTATTCCCCAGCCATGCCTTTCTTTATCTTTTTTGCTTGTCAGGAACCTCTGTTCCTTTGTTTTTGGCTGATGTTTACAGGCATTTCTCACTTTCAAAAGGAACATGGAATTAATATTTTTCAGTATCACCTTTATTTTTCTTTTTTCTGTCCTGCACTGCTGCGCCGCTTCTATCGCATTATCCAGAAGATTACTGAACATCACTACAAAATCCGCGTCGTCCATCGGGATCGTCTCCGCCTGACATTCCATTTCCAGCTTTATAAAAAGATCGTCCATCTGCTGCTTTTTAATGCTTAAAATAAAATCCATATTCTGTATACCTGTCCATCTGCATCTTCCGGCTTCGTTTATATTGGTCTGATAACTGTCTATGACCTTTTGGGCGCGCGGGATGTCTCCGTTTTCCAGACACTCCTTAAGATACATCAGCATATGTTTTTCATCATGTACCACGCATCTGTATCTTTCATATGTCTTCTTCATTTCCCGGTACTGCCTCTCTATTATCTCGTTCCTCATGTCCAACAGTTTTCTTTCCGCAAGATTTGTCTTTGTTACGAATCTTATATATATCACCAGCATACAGGACGCCATGATTCCGGTAATCGTCAGCGCCGCGGCAAAATTATTTGTCTCAACTTTTCCTATCCCGAATTTTACTATTATTGATAATATCAGCCATTCGGCCGCCGTAAATGAAAACAGCACTCTTTTGTGATCCTCCAGTACAAAAGCAACCGCTTTTTTCAAAGGCATATATCTGTTTATTAAGATCAGTCCTATACAGAGCGCCAGCAGATAGAATACTTCCGGATATGTATGGCTTCTCGGCCAGTAAAAAAAATCTTCCAGTCTTCTGTTTTCAAAAATTCCCGCATAAGTAATGTATATATTTTTCAACATTCCCAGATTGGTGGAAAAGAAAAACTGCCACAGATACGCCTGCACAAAAGAGCATCTGTAAAATGCCCATAAGAAAAACACCGGATACAAGTTCCCTGCCAAAGCCATATTATAGGACTCATATGAATCCCAAAACTGGCATGTCACGCACAGGCTCATTCCTGTAAACAAAAGACACTGAATAAAACCAGATTCCATTTGGCCCAGTTGCTTTCTGACCATTCTGTAAATCACGTAAACAGCAGCAACCGCAATGTGAACCGCCATAAGACCGCCGATATATTTCTCTTTATCACTTATCCCCCAGTAAAAGTTTGGGAACGTATAGGCGCATAATGTAATCCAAAAAAACACCATCCACTCGCTGAATCTGTGTCTTTTTTCCATTTTCTCTCTTTTCGGGAATGCCTGCCCGAAAATCCATATCCCGATCCCTGTCTCCAGAAATGCCGCAAGACCGTACAACAGCTTGATCCCCATATTTTTTACCTCCAGAAATCCAGGATTTCCTTTTTTACTTTTCCGATTCTGGCCGTTCCCACAGGAACGGCGGCGCCGTCCCGCATGATAAGGTCGCAGCCTTTTATCTGCATCACATGCCGGATATTTACTGCATAGCTTTTCTCTACTGGAAGAAATTCTTTTCCATCCAGTTCCTGCAGGATACCGATCAAAGTTTTCCTCAGCTTTGTTATACCGCCCCGATGTACCAGATCCACATATTTTCCGTCTTTTTTCAGATAGTAAATATCGGAATAAGGAATTTTATCTATCTCTCCTCTCTTCTCAACCATGTAACAGCGTTTTTCTTTTTCCAGTATTTTCGGAAGAAGACTGTCTAACGCCTGGGGGAGCTTTTCTCCCAGATTAGATTTTGGAATATACCGATAAGTGTTTACCTCATATGCTTCCACTGCATAATCTATATAATTCGTCACAAATATGATTGCCGGATCCGGATACAGTTTTCTTATTTCTCTCGCTGCCTCCAGACCGTTCTTAAACGGCATTTTTACATCTAATATATACAGATCGAAGACCTCTTCCTTCAGTCCCATGAGAAACCACTCTACATTCATGTGAACGGCGATATCATAAGGTATTCTTTTTCCAACAAAATACTGCTTTATAATTTCTGTTTCCTTTTTTATGCAGTTTTCTTCATCCTCAACGATGGCGATCCTTATCATACCTGTCTGCCCTCCCCCTGTCGGTCAAACAATTTTGACGCGCTTTTTTCTACAACACAGGTATTATAGCATATAATTTTTTCATCTTTGTTAAAATTTTTCGACATTTTAGAACAGGCAAAAAGCAATTCAAAGAGTCCTTGCTTATTTTTAACGTCAATGTACAAAGGGAAAGACTGTTGTTTCCAACCTTCTTTCCCTTCAAAAATCACTTAAAAACTATTCGGCACTGTTTTCAGAAGAGCTGTCGTTGCTGCCGCTGTCATCCTGCGTCTCTTCACCGGATCCATCCAGGCTTCCGTCGTTTTCCTCCGCCTGATTTTCCTGTACCATGGCCGCTCCATCTGCACCGTAGCAGTTGCCTTCTGCATCATACCATAATCCGTCGTCGCCGCGGCTTATTTCTATGCTTCTTCCATATCCGTCGTCTATTACCTTTATATTACTTCCGGGAATATTCGCCGGAGAAAAATAATAAGTTTCCCCATTTTCGTTCGTAATACTTCCCCGCTCAATCGCATTGTCTACATCCTCAAAAGTACCGTAATAAACGCCGCTTTCGTCATACCAGTTCTTGTCTTCTGCCGCTCTGATAATACGTTCGTTCCCATTCTCATCATATACTGCGCACTGGTTAAATCCCTGGAATGGGATCTCAGTCTTGTCCTCTCCGTTTCCATCGGAAGAATCCTCGTCACCTGCGTTTTCCTCTTTTTCAGAACTGTTTTGAGCGTCTGCATCAGAATCTCCGGTATCCTCTTTCTCATATGAACTTCCGGAGTTCCCGTTTTCTTCCTCTTCGTCAGACAGATCCGGAAGCTCCAGATAGTCGGCGCTCACATATCCGTCCTCATTGTCAAAATTCGCTTTCACCCAGTCCTGTTCCAGATTTCCGGTGATCCATATTTCTGTGTCGGAAGGGATCACGTCCAGGATCTTACCGGACATGGAATCTTTTTCCCGAAAATTTACTTCTGTGACAGTATAAGCAGGCGCGCCCGGATTTTTTGTCTTTACATTTTTGCAGATTTCCTCTACCTTTGCGGACATTTCCTTCCACTGTTTCAGGATTGTTTCGTTCTTCTGGTATCCGTGAAGATCTCCCGGAACGGTTATATAGTAGATCCCTTTTTCGCCGCTTCCCACCAGATAATAGTTCGGCAGGTTCTCCGCGAAATCATAGTCGGCGCTGCAGTGAATGGTAAACAACGCCCCGCATCCAGTCTCGCCGTCCTTCTTTCCTGCCTCCAGCGAATCCTTTTGATAAAATGTAATACTGCCTTTTTCAACTCCTGTAACGATTTTTCCCTCCCAGTCTTCCGGAATGGAAAGCTGTAATTCCTCAAAAGTATACAGAGTATCGCCGTTCTGCTGCTTCTGTGTATACTGCCATTTCTCTTCCGGCTGCTCTTTGGCAAAAACAGGTACGCTCGCCGTCAGGCTGCCGCAAATCAGCATGATCCCCAGTTTCATCAGATACTTTCTCTTCATGTCCCATCGTCCTTTCCTGTTTTTTCGCTTTCCAACTGGTTCAGCAGGAACAGGAGAATACCTGCCGCTTTCCCAGACCGATAAAGCTGTCGGTTTTATCATATCATCTCTAAGAAAAAATGACGCTTATGGGGCATAATCCAGGACAAACTGTCCTTTAAAAATGTTTTTCTTCTACTTCTATATGATACAGCAGCTTTTCATTGCAGCAGTCCGGCCCGCGCCAGCGCCGCTGTTTTTCTCATGTACTGCCGCTCAGTTCAGGATGAATTTCCGGACAATCTCCGCCAGCCCGTCATGATTATTGTCGTGCTCCGTCACATAATCTCCATGATCTGCCACTCCCGGAAAGGCGTTGCACATCACGGCTCCCACATGAGCTGTCTCAAGCATTTCCACATCGTTCTCCGCGTCCCCGGCTGCCACAGAGTTTTCCAGAAGCACATCCAGGTACCTGCACATCCACTGGATCGCAAAGCCCTTGGAAATCCCTTCCGGAACGATCTCAAGGTACGCGTCATTGGAAAAGAAGCTTCTGACAGTTCCCGCCAGGGGATCTACCGTCTCCCTTTGAAACTTTTCAATCTTCGGACGGTCGTCAAAGCTGATGGCAAGTATCTTGTAGGGATCCATTGGAAAAGCCGCGTCCAGATCCTTAACAACCCGGTACCGCATCTCCGTTCCCTGGACGTACTTTTGGATCTCCATGGAGTCCTTCAGGACAAGCACTTCTGTATCCGAATAAGACTGGATATGTAATCCCCTGTCTATAGAGTCCTGAAAAATATTCTTTGCCAGCTCCCTGGGCAGCGTTTTTCCAAAAATCGTCTTTTTGTGGAAGGGATCGTAAATCTGGCCGCCGTTAAATGCGATAATATAACATCCTTCCTTTACCAGTCCCGCCCGTTCTGCAATGATCAGCCCGCTGGCAAGAGGCCGCCCGGTGCTTATCACCACCTTATGCCCCGCTTCCAGAGCCTGGTTGATTGCCTCCTGATTTCCCGGCGTGATCTCCTTTTTATCGTTGAGCAATGTCCCGTCAAGATCTGTAAATAAAATTCTTGTATTTTCTGCCATAATTATATCTTCCTCACTTCTTCCAGTATCCTGTCCGCAAATTTACAGTGGCCTTCCTCTGAAAAATGTACGCCGTCAAAAAGTACCGGAATTTCCCATTTTCCTGTATCTGTAAATTTAATTCCCAGCCTTTGCGCAGCTTTCTGATATTCCTGTCCCATTTTTTCCGATTCCCGGCAAATCCGCTTTTCTTCCACCCAGGCCCCCCGCTTCATGCAGGGCGGAGAAATCAGCCAGAGACGAAGGAATCCACTTTTTACCGCCTCTGTCTCACCCAGCTTACACAGAAAATTTTCCATTCTCATCGCCGCATCCTCTGCTGTAAATCCCGGTTCCTGAAGGAGATCGTTCGTTCCCAGCATAACCATCATCCACACAGGCGGTTCTTCCCTTCCCCAGTTTTCCACCTGTTCACAGGCAAAGCGGTTCTGGAATGAAGTGTGGGGAATACACCTCCCGTTTATGCCATGATTCCTGATGTTCCAGTCTGTACGATCTTCAAGAATTCCCGTCCAGCGGATATTTTTCTCATATCTGCCGCCTGCAAAAGAACGGGGATCGTATCCATAAGTATTGGAGTCTCCATAACAGATAATCGTACCAGACATAACTGTTCTCCTTTCTTTCCGAAGAATCCTTTCCCGGGGTTCCGAAATCCTAAGCGTACAGGGGGCTGCTTCATATAAATTCCCTGCCTCGGATCTTCAGCTCTTCTCTCCTTTTCCGGTAGTCCGGAAGCTCCTTTTCCACCACTGCCCAAAAGCTCGGCGAATGATTCATCTCTTTCCGGTGAGCCAGCTCATGCACCACCACGTAATCAAGAAGCTCCGGCGGCATCAGCACCAGTTTCCAGTTAAAGTTCAGGTTCCCTTTCTGGCTGCAGCTTCCCCAGCGTGTTTTCTGTTCCCGGATAGTGATCCGTCCATAGCTCACGCCCATCCGCGCGGCAAAATATGCCGTCCGGCGGGGAATGATCTCTTTTGCCTTCTGAAATCCTTCCCGCCGTTCTTCCCCGGTGATCCTGCGGGCATTTTCTCTCTGCCGTGAAATTCTCTGTTTCTGTTTTTCCACCCATTCCCAGTGATCCGCTGCAAAAGTTTCAATCCGGCGCTCCGTTATCCGAAGCGGCGCGCGCACAATTACGCTCCCATCCGCTTTTACCTGCAGCGCAAGGCTCTTTCTGTTGGAACGGATCAGCTCATATTCGAGTTTTCTTTCCTGCTCTTTTTTCATTTTTTCCATAAATTCTCATTGTTCGTATACATGGATACAGTACGGCTGTAAAAATCCGGCTTTTCTCTGTCTTCTACTCCCATATCTTCCACGGCGCGTTTCCCGACTGCCACAGGGCTTCCAGGAGATTTTTTTCTCTCAGAGTATCCATGCACTGCCAGAATCCTTTATGGCGGTAAGCGTTCAACTGTCCCCGGCGGGCCGCCTCCATCAGAGGAGCCTGTTCAAAAACTGTGTCGTCTCCCTCGATAAGATCCATGATCTCCGGTTCCAGTACCATAAATCCGGCGTTGATCCAGCCGCCGTCCTCTTTTTTCTTTTCTTTAAAGTTGGTGATCGTTCCGTCCTCCGTGATATCCAGGATCCCAAAACGTCCTCCCGGCTGCGCCGCTGTGATCGTCGCCATCTTTCCATGAGATCTGTGATACTCCAGAAGCTCCCGCAGGTTCACATCCGCCACTCCGTCTCCGTAAGTCAGCATAAAGGTGTCTCCGTCCAGATACTCCTGCACCCGCTTGATTCGGCCTCCTGTCATTGTCTTCAGCCCTGTGTCCACAAGCGTTACCTTCCAGGGCTCCAGTACGTTGTTATGGACGATCATTTTATTTTCCTGGGTAAAATCAAAGGTAATATTGCTGTTGTGAAGATAATAATCCGCGAACCATTCCTTGATCACATGCTGCTTGTAGCCGCAGCAGATTACAAACTCATGAAATCCATAGCTGGAATACATTTTCATAATGTGCCACAAAATAGGCTTTTCACCTATTTCGATCATGGGCTTCGGTTTCAGATGACTCTCCTCGCTGATCCTGGTCCCAAATCCTCCCGCCAAAATAACAACCTTCATATGTTCTCTCCATTCACAAAAAATACTTATAAACAAAAATAGGACAGCGCTGTGCAAAAAAGCATAACGCTATCCTATATTGTAATATAAATATTTCCAGTGTACAATACCGTGCGGACTTTATTGTGCCGCCTTCTCCGCCTTTTTCTTCTTAGTGTCCTCCCACAGCTTATCTGCTACAGGCGCCCACTCCTGGGCGTAATGAACACATTTTCCGCAGAGATGCTCCGCAGTCTCCGGAGACTGAAGGTCTGTGGAATGCGCCCCTGTTTCCTTCACAAGCTTCTGAAGGATCTCCGGGTTCTCCAGCATCGGGCAGGGCCGAAGCATATTTTCGTTAAAGGGCTGATTGTCATGGTAGGCCATAAACAGAGGCTGTTTCAGGATCTCCAGGATCGTGTTTTCCCTGATGTTTCCATTGGAATAATGGATGAACACACAGGGCTCCGCGTCTCCGTTGGCGTTGATGTGGAAATAATTTCTTCCTCCGGCGATGCATCCGCCTACAAATTCTCCGTCGTTCTGGAAGTCCATGGTAAAGATTCCCGGGCCGTGTTCCATGTTGCGGATCTCTCTTACCCTGTCATGCATATACACTCTCTGCTCCATAGAAGGCAGAAGCTCCACGGAAGCGTCGTTTCCAACGGGCATGTAGTGGAAATACAGAGAATAACGGCATCCCTTTTCCACAAGCATATTTATAAATTCGTCGCTGGTAACGCTCTCTATATTCTGGCTTGTATAGCAGATGGACGTTCCGAACACCAGGCCGTGTTCCTTCAGAAGATCCATGGCGTGCATTACTTTTCCGTAAACGCCCTCGCCCCGGCGAAGGTCGTTGACCTCCGGTTTTCCCTCCAGGCTCAACGCCAGGAAAAGATTTCCTGCTTCCTGCATCTGCGCGCACAGTTCCTCGTCTACCAGCGTACCGTTTGTATATGCCAGGAAAACACAATCGTTATGCTTTTTGCAGAGTTTAATGATATCTTTTTTCCTTACCATGGGCTCGCCTCCGGTAAGCATATAGAAATAAACGCCAAGTTCTTTGCCCTGGGTGATCACAGAATCCATCTCGTCAAGGGTAAGATTCAGTTTATTTCCGTATTCCGCAGCCCAGCATCCTGTACAGTGAAGGTTGCAGGCGCTGGTAGGATCCATCAGGATGATCCACGGAATATTACAGTTATGGATCTTTCTCATTTCCCGGATCGTTTTTGTTCCATGATAAAAAGCCTCATAGCCCAGGTTCAGAATAGTGGTCCTTAAGACGTTGGGGTGAAGCTCCTTCACCATTTTTGTCACATACCGGTTCAGAGTACATTCCGGATCTCCGGCCACTTTGCGGAGATAATCCCAGTTTACTCCCAGATCAAACTCTCCCATATATTTCTGAGCGGTATCTACAATATTCAAAAAAGCCTGCTCCGGATTTTTCTTTACCTGCCCCAGAGCCAGATCTATCACTCCTGAAAATACTTTTCTGCCTGCCGCATGCGTCAACTTACTCATCTGTATCTCCTCCTTGCTGTATCTTCCGCCGCTTTGGGTATTCTCTGTTCCTTCCATTTTTATCTGTTAGTTTTTTCACAATTTACATTATAATTATATACAAAAATCTTCTTTTTTCTATATCCAAAAATAGGACAGTGGTAATTTTTTTGCCACTGTCCATAATTTGTCCAAATTTTACCAGCCGTATTGTTACCTTGCATACTGACGCTACATTTCTGCCAACTGCCGCAGCGTGATTTCTCCGGTTCCCTGTATCATGGCTGAAAGCATACGGATGATTTCTTCCGGATCCTGCTTCATTCCGTTTTTCACCCAGGCGTAGATAATTCCCTCCAGAGCATAGGCATAAAAATCAACGGCAAATTTCTGTTTTTCCTGAGAGATCACAAAATCAGCCTTTTCCCTCTCTACAATATGATTCACCAGAAGAGCCGCGTGTTTATGTACGAACTGCAGCAGATTGTCCTTCTGAAAAAACATATTGGTTTCCACCACAAATTTCTCATTTTCCAGAATGTACTGGAACAGCCGTCTCAGCCCCTCCTGCCAGGTAACAGGAGCTCCATCTCCTATGATGTACTGTTCTGCTTCGTTTACATATATCCATTCGATCAGATCGTAGATATCGCGGAAATGGTAATAAAAGGTATGTCTGTTGATCTCACATTCCCGGGTGATATCGGTGACGGTGATCTTCGAGAGAGGCTTTTTCTCCAAAAGCTTTTTCAGGGCCGCCGCCAGCGCCGTCCTTGTCATTTTTGTCATTCTCTGTTCCCAATCCTCTTTAATAAATCAAAAGGTATGACTCCCCCAAAAAGATCCAGGGCACTTCCTACCGTTACGTCCAGTCTCCCTTTTCCCGCTTTTTCGAGAAGGCGGATATCCTCCATGCTTCCCACTCCTCCGGCATAAGTCACCGGTCTTTCCTCGTATCCGGAAAGCATCTCCGCCAGCTCTTTTTCAATTCCGGAAGCTTTTCCTTCCACATCGACGGCATGGATCAGGAACTCATCACAGTGGCTCCCCAGTTCCCGCATCGTTTCCAGCGTCACTGGAACGTCTGTAAATTTCTGCCAGCGGTCTGTGACAATATAATATCCGCCCTCTTTTTTCCGGCAGCTCAGATCAAGTACCAGACGCTCTCTCCCAACTGCCTGTTCCATCTTTTCCAGGTTTTCCCACGAGAGCTGGCCGTCCCGGAATACATAAGAGGTAACGATCACATGACTGGCTCCGGCGTCAAGATATTCCGCAGCATTTTCCGGGCGGACCCCTCCTCCGAGCTGAAGGCCTCCCGGATATGCGGCAAGGGCTTTCACCGCCTGTTCCCTGGTAGCCTCATAATAAGGAGAGGAGGCGCTGTTCAAAAGGATCACATGCCCCCCGGAAAGCCCCTCGTCACGGTAGAGAGCCGCGTAAAAAGCGGCGTCCTGGCCGGATACAAAGTTCTCTCTTGCCCGGTCCCCGTCGTCATGCAGGCTTCCTCCCACGATCTGTTTTACTTTACCGTTATGTATATCGATACATGGCCGAAATTTCATTTTCCATCCTCATCATTCCGTTTTTTCTTTTGGACAGGCGGGCACCTCCAGGCTCTGTTCCGGATGCGCCCGCCGTCTGTTTTTTTGATGTTTCAAATTTTATCTTCCTTCAGCGGCGTTTCCCACAGCGTCGCCTACGTCTTCCACTGCGTCTCCTACTCCGTCGCCCAGGTCTTTCACGCTGTCGCCCAGTTCTCCGGACACGGTTCCGTCGTTGTCTGTGTCGTTATCTGTTCCATTTTCTGTATCCTCCGCAGTATCGTCTTCTCCTGCAGTGTTTTCCTCCTGTCCCGTTTCCGCGCCGTTTTCTTCCTTGGCGTTTTCCTTATCCGCTTCTGTTGTATCGTCAGCGGTATTATCGTTCATTGTATCATCCTTTTTATCTGCGTCCTTATTGTCCGTATTATTTTCCGCAGCGGTTCCGGATTCGTCGGCATTGTTATTTGTCTCCTCTCCGCAGGCTGTCAGCGCGCATAAAGACAGCACGAGCAAAGTTCCCATAAGGACTGTTCTGATTTTTTTCATCCTTTTAATCTCCTTTTTCCTTTGATGTACTTATAATATGTACATTTTCCAGAATTCTATTCTGAATAAGGGCACTTTCTGGAGAGAACTTTTCCGTAAAACAAAGGAACACCCGTCATATCCTTTCCTCGTTGACAGGTGTTCCGGCAAATTCGATATTTTTTTGTTATCCGTTGATCACGTCGCTCATGTCATAGCGTCCGGCAGGCTTTCCCGCCAGATATTTGGCGGCTTCCAAAGCGCCTTTTCCAAATACTGCCTTGGAATATGCCGTATGCTTGAACTCGATCACTTCATCCGGACCTGCGAAGATCACTTCATGTTCCCCTACGATGGTTCCGCCCCGGACTGCGGAAATTCCAATCTCGCTGTCGGTCCGCTTCTCGCGCTTCTGGCTGCGGTCAAATACATATTCATACTTGCCGCCCATAGCCTCGTTCAGACTGTCCGCCAGAGCAAGGGCGGTTCCGCTGGGCGCGTCAACCTTCAGACGGTGATGACGCTCCACGATCTCCATATCAAAGCCAGCCGCTGCAAGCACCTTTGCGGCGTCCTGGATCAGCTTCAGCAAAGTGTTGATGCCAAGAGACATATTGGCTGATTTCAGAACAGCGGTCTTTTTCGCCGTTTCCTCCACCCTGGCAAGCTGCTCTTCGCTGAGGCCCGTAGTGCACAGAACTACAGGGAGACCTTTTTCTCCGCAGTAATCCAGAAGGGCGTCCACTGCCTTTGCCGATGAAAAATCAATAACGACGTCCACATTCTCCTGACAGGCACGAATGTCCGTATATACAGGATAACTGGTGTTTCCTTTATCTGCGATATCCACTCCGGCTACGATCTCCACTTCCGGATCACTGGCAGCCAGACCCGAAATCACCTGTCCCATATGGCCGCAGCAGCCGTACATCAAAATTTTTACCATTAGTCTCTCCTCCGTATCCTATGCCAGTTTAATCCCAAAGTCTTTCATGGCTTTTGCCAGGATTTCTTTGTTGCTGTCCTCCATCTCGGTGAGAGGCATACGGAGCGGCCCTACGTTCATTCCCATAAGGTTCAGAGCGGCCTTTGCCGGAATCGGATTCACTTCACAGAACAGAGCGCTGATCAGCGGGATCGCGTCGATCTGGATCTTAGCCGCGCCCCTGATATCTCCATCCAGGAATTTCATGACCATATCATGAGTTTCCTTCGGAGCAACATTGGAAAGTACGGAAATAACGCCAATGCCTCCCAGAGACAGGATCGGCAGAGTCTGGTCGTCGTTTCCGGAATATAATTCAAGGTCTTCGCCTGCAAGAGCCACCGTCTTGGCGATCTGGGAAAGATCTCCGCTGGCAGCCTTTACGCCTACGATATTTTTTACATTTTTTACCAGAGCGGCTACGGTAGCCGGCTGGATGTTGCAGCCCGTACGGCTGGGAACATTGTACATGATGATCGGCGTATCCGGCACTGCATTGGCAATAGCCGTATAATGAGCGATCAGCCCTTTCTGTGTAGCCTTATTATAATAAGGAGTTACGACCAGCAGAGCGTCCGCCCCGTAAGAGGCGGCTTCCTTTGACATCATGATCGCCGTTTCCGTACAGTTGGAACCTGTACCTGCAATGACAGGAATACGTTTGGCAACTTTATCGATCGCGTACTTGATCGTTTTCAGATGCTCTCCATGTGTCATAGTAGACGATTCTCCGGTGGTCCCGCAGATGATAATGGCATCTGTGCTGTTGGCGATCTGAAATTCAATCAGTTCTCCAAGCTTGTCGTAGTTCACACTTCCGTCCTCATACATAGGGGTTACGATCGCAACGCCTGCGCCTTTAAAAACTGCCATTTAATCTCCTCCTTTATTCTTCTGTGATATTGTTTGCTTCATCGGGGTCTGTTTCGTTTATGACTTCTGTAGTCAGCCGCGTCACGGAATCCACATAGGGCTTCAGCGCCTCCGGCATGGTCCAGCCAGTCATAATGATATGCATATTCTCATCCTTCTGTCTGAGGATATCCGCGACTACATCTGTGGATACAATCCCCTGCTCCATCAGTCCCAAGATCTCGTCAAGCACCAGAAGATCACATTCCTGGGTCACGACGACTTTTCTGGCAAAATTAAGACCGTTTAGAATATTGGAACGCTCTTCTGCCTTTTCCTCCTCCGACAACTGTTCATAACAGCAGTCCCGCTTTTCAAAACGGAAGATCTTGATATCCAGTTGATCCAGCTCTTCCAGAAAATCCATGGAGCGGCGTTCCTTGCCTTTCAGAAACTGGATAATGATAACGCTCTTTCCATCCGCCGCCGCCCGCAGGCTCTGGCCCAGCGCCAGAGTTGTCTTCCCTTTGGCTTTTCCACAGTACACTTCTGTTAATTCTTTTTTCATAACAATTCCTCTTATCGTTGATGAAACTGCACTTTAATTAATGCATTTATCTTACCTCAAAATGTATAAAATTGCAAGACCTGATGATTTTATCGAACCCGGAATGCTCTTTGTCAGGAAACGGCCAAAGTTCATTTGATTACAGTTAACACCTGACCGCCGCACACATGCGCACTCGTTTTATTCGATATATTCCAGCTTGCTGACAGATACTTCATATGCCGTACGCTTTTCAGTCTGATTTTCTCCGATTTTTTTCATATATTCCCTGCTTTGAATACGTCCCCAGATCAGAACGTGTCCGCCCACGGCAAAAGCCGACGCATACCGTGCGTTTCGGCCCCAGCAAATGCAGGGTATGTAATCAGACTTTCCATAGGGGCGGTTCACAGCCATCAGAAGATCCGCGATCTCTCTTCCCAGCGGCGTTTTCCGGTAAACAGGCGGTTTACAGATATATCCGTCAAGAAAGATCTGATTCACCGGAACAGAATCGTCCTCCTCCTCTACGAATTTCAGTTCTCTGGCAAAGACGGAAAGCACCAGCCGGTTGTGCTTTTCCTCATGGCGGTTATAGGAACGGAATTGTCCGTGGATTTCAATATATTCCCCCACATAATCCTGCGTTACATCCAGAAGCCTTTCGGATACCATCACCGGAATACGGTCCTCGGAATCACTGAGGCGCTTCACAAGAAGCTCCATTGTATAGAAGCCCTCGCCAAACACCTGATGACTGAAGGTAAAGCCTGTATCAATTTTCCCCACGATTGATACCTGATTGTTTTCAATAATTTTGTCTGCCATAATACAGTTCTCCTTCCTCTTTGGGTATTTTGTCTATACTAAACTATGTACAGGGGCAGAACTTTAGAACCAAAAATAAGAAAAATTTTTTTGAACGCCTTGTATTCTGCGAAAAATATGTTAAACTGGAATGTCGTACTATGAAGAAAACACATTAATATAGAAGAAAAAAGAAAGGATTTCGATTTTTATGAATATCAGACGAGAAGATGTACGCAACGTGGCTATCATCGCCCACGTTGACCACGGAAAAACAACTCTGGTTGACCAGCTTCTGAAGCAGAGCGGCGTTTTCCGCGAAAACCAGGAGGTCCAGGAGCGCGTTATGGACTCCAACGATATTGAGCGGGAACGTGGAATTACGATTCTGTCCAAAAACACCGCCGTTCACTACAAAGGCGTTAAAATCAATATCATTGACACCCCCGGACACGCAGACTTCGGCGGCGAGGTGGAACGTGTGCTGAAAATGGTAGACGGCGTGATCCTTCTTGTAGACGCTTTTGAGGGCGCTATGCCTCAGACAAAGTTTGTGCTGAAAAAAGCGCTCGAGCTGGATCTTCATGTGATCGTCTGCATCAACAAGATCGACCGTCCGGAGGCCCGTCCTGACGAAGTGATCGATGAAGTTCTGGAACTCCTTATGGATCTGGAAGCGTCTGACGAACAGCTTGACTGTCCGTTCCTCTACGCTTCTGCAAAGGCAGGACACGCTGTCCTTGATCTTAAAGATACTCCTGAAAACATGGCGCCGCTGTTTGAAACGATTCTGAAATATATTCCCGCCCCGGAGGGCGATCCGGACGCAGATACACAGGTGCTTATCAGCACCATTGATTACAACGAATATGTGGGAAGAATCGGAGTCGGAAAAGTGGAAAACGGCAAAATTTCCGTAAACCAGGAACTGACACTTTTAAACCATCACGATCTTGACAAGCGCCAGAAGGTAAAGATCAGCAAGCTTTATGAATTCGACGGTTTAAACAAAGTAGAGGTAAAGGAAGCTTCCGTAGGTTCCATCGTGGCGATTTCCGGTATTGCGGACATCCATATCGGAGACACCCTCTGCGGCGGCGACAATCCGGAGGCTATTCCTTTCCAGAAAATCTCCGAGCCTACAATTTCCATGAACTTTATGGTAAACGACAGTCCTCTTGCCGGACAGGAAGGAAAATATATCACTTCCCGTCATCTCCGCGACCGTCTCTACCGGGAACTGAATACGGACGTAAGTCTCCGGGTGGAAGATACAGACTCCACCGAGTGCTTTAAGGTTTCCGGCCGCGGCGAACTTCATCTGTCTGTCCTTATTGAAAATATGCGCCGGGAAGGTTACGAATTTGCGGTCAGCAAGCCGGAGGTTCTGTACCACTTCGACGAACGCGGCAAGAAAATGGAGCCTATGGAAATTGCCTATGTGGATGTTCCGGAAGAATTTTCCGGCACTGTCATCCAGAAATTAAGCGAACGTAAAGGAGAGCTTCAGGGAATGAGCACAGCCAGCGACGGTTCCGTCCGTCTGGAATTTCATATTCCTTCCCGTGGTCTTATCGGATTCCGCAACGATTTCCTGACCTCCACGAAGGGAACCGGTATCCTGAATACCATGTTTGACGGCTATTCTCCCTACAAAGGCGATTTCCAGTACCGTAAGCAGGGCTCTCTGATCGCTTTTGAGGCGGGAGAGGCCGTCACCTACGGTCTGTTCTCCGCTCAGGAGCGCGGCACTCTTTTCATCGGCCCCGGCGAAAAAGTCTACAGCGGTATGGTCATCGGCCAAAACGGAAAGGCCGAGGATATTGAGCTGAACGTATGTAAAACGAAGCATCTTACCAACACCCGCTCCTCCTCTGCGGACGAAGCCCTGAAGCTGACTCCTCCAAAAGTATTAAGTCTGGAGCAGGCCATCGAATTCATCGACCAGGACGAGCTTCTGGAAATAACGCCAAAAAGTCTCCGCATCCGTAAGAGGATATTGGATTCCAGAGAAAGGAAGAGGGCGGCGTTTAAGAAGTGAGGGATATGAGGGGGACCATCTCAAAGTTGCGAAGCCCGAAGGTCCCCCTCATACTCCCCCTCCTTGGGCACGCAGGATAAATTCCTGGCTGTGGTATGGGGAGGGAAATTTCTGATTCTGTATGGGTTCTAAGTTTCTAATAGTTCAAAGTTTTTCCTGGCAGTTGATAGATTTGGGATTAGATTTTAGATAGGATTCTGACAAAATTTTCAGAAGTTCGCAGGAATCCCCTAAGAAGGGTTTGTATTCTCTCGGTCTTTCCATATGAGAGGATCTTTAAGTATGGGACAGATAATTGACGACAAAACGCTGTAAGATTACAAAAGCCTACAGCGTTTTGTTTTTCATATTTTTTCAAACTATAATTGTTTGACCTCACCCAACCGATATTTCTACATGTTTGCCGCTGAAAGCAACGCCGTATTTGCTATGCCTTCTGTGCGCATTTCTGTATCATATCTTTTGTCATCGATCTGCTGAAGCGCAGTTTGTGACAGTTTTTTTAGTTTTTCTTCCGGGCAGTTTTTTTCGGCTTTCAGTTCGATGAGGATTCCCGGAAGATTTTTCTTTACCGGTTTTAGCTGAATATCATATCTTCCGTCTCCGGACTCTCTGTTTGACGACACGAAATACTCTCCAAGCAGAGCGCACAACCCCAGCATAAATCCATGATAGAAATTCTCGCCGGCTGTATCAAACGAACTTACAGACTGTGTCAGCAATGTCTGGATCAGTGTTTTCAGTTTTCTATTATTCCCGGAAAAAACCGCTTCCTGTATGGAAACTGCGGTAGATTGCGGAATCAGGTTATCCAACTGTTGCAGGATCTCTTTATGATAAACAAATGAAATCTCTTTGTTTGGCAGAGCGACCTCACACATAAAATCACCGTTAAAAGAGGTTGTGGCTCTAACTACCTTCAGGTATCCTGCAACCAGAAGAAAACTATAGATCGTAGACGGGTTATTTTTAATCTGAGGATAAATCACTCCTGTATCAATATAAGTAATAAATGTTTCCCCGTTCACCAGAGAAGTCAGTCTTTCATAAATTTCGGCATTTGCCTGTGAAATGATCTCACCGATAATATCGTTGCTCCCCGTTGACTGCCAGAAAGCTCTCGGCTCACATTCATTGTTAAAATAATTGATAACCGACCATGGATTAAAGATATCGGTTTTGCCGAAACGGTATCCGTCATACCATTCGCAGATTTCTCCGTATTTATCCGATGCTCCGTAATATTCCGCCATTTCTTTTACTTCTTCTGACGTAAAACCAAAATAGGAACTGTATCTATTATCCAGCACAGAGTTGATCGTAAGATTATTCAGGCCGCTGAAAATACTTTCTTTTGCCACACGGAGGATGCCTGTAAGAAAGCCGAAGGACAGATGTTTATTGTCTTTCAGTCCTCCTGAAAACAGGTTCCGCATAAAAAGGATCACTTTGTCATAATATCCTCTCATATATCCCTGTTGGATCGGAATATCATATTCGTCAATGATAATGATCGGCGCAATGCCGTAATGCCGGTGCAGCATCCGGGATAAATTAAGAAGCGCGGCGGAAAGCTCTACCTCGTTTACTTCGCCCGAAAGCAGCCTGTCAAAAATTTTCTTATCGTATTCATCACACCTGTCACTTGTTCTCAGTTCGCTGTGCCGGTGTGTTTCTTTTGAAAAAACGTCTTTAATAGCGTCAAAAGTCTCTTCCCATGTGTTGAACTTGATATCTTTAAACGTAATAAAAATAACCGGATATTTTCCCTGATATTCCCGATATTTCTTTCCGCAGGCCCATATTTTTTTGTCCCGGAAATAAACAGAAGTATCTTCCTCTGTTTTTTCAAAAAAAGTACGCAGCATATCCATGTTCAGAGTCTTTCCGAAACGCCGGGGACGGGTAAACAGTGAAACCATAGGGCGTTCATCGATAAAATCCCTGATCATCATTGTTTTGTCAATATAATAATATTCTGTGGAAGCCAGCCGGTAATCAGAAATCCCCACCGGAAGCGGCAGGCCGGAGGGACGGATTTTCTCTGGCGATATCCCAGGCTTCATACGGTTATCCGACGGTTTTTCCGCATCAGCCGGAATCATCCACATCCGTCCGTTTTTTCTCGCTCCGTCTATCCTTCCCTGACTGCAAAGATAAGCAACCCGGCGTTCACTTATATTCCAGCGAATTGACGCTTCTTTTACCGACATGATCCCTGACATATGGCACCTCTCCTTCTTATTAAGCCTCCGGCGTTAGTATAGAAAGGACAGTACAGTCAGAACTGAACTTTGCTCCCTATTTCCGAGGCGGTTATTTCTCTTTGACGACCAGTTTCTGATCTTATTATATCCGCATAAAAGAATAATAGCAACGCATTATAGAATAATAGCATCTTCTTTTAAGTATTATTCTAAGTATCATTCCGTACATTGTTCTATATATTATTCTGTATATTGTTCTGTATTTTTCAGTGTTAATATGCAAGAGATATAGCGTTAATGTACAAGGGGCAACACGCTAGCCTGCGCCGGATAATCTTCCGGCCGCACATTTATGATATTTGGATTTTATGCTGAACATGCAGAAAAAGCCTTCTCCTTCAAAGAACACATATGGCATTCCTCTAGAAAAGGACGGTATATTTCAAAATAAATAGCGTCAGTACACAAGGGAACGACTCATTCCGCTTACATACTAACGCTATATGATTTAAAAACAATTTTTAATTATTCCGCGTCACGCTTTCTTCCACTTCCGCATAGTATAAATATAATACGGAACTAGCGGGATCAGGGCGAAGAGCCACGCCGCCGGGTCGGAGAGGCAGACTCCCACAAAGCTGGTCCGCCCTGCCACAAGAAGAACAATACCCGCTCTTGCTATCAGCTCAAAAACACCTCCCAGCATGGGCACCAGTCCGTATCCCAGGCCCTGCAGGGTATTCCGGTAAAGAAAGATACTTCCCAGGAAGGGATAGCACCAGAACACTGTGTGGAAATACATGACGGCAACATCGATCACCTCTGTTTCAGAGGGGCTTACAAACATCCACATCATGTATTTTCCGGCCGCAAGCACAAGGATCATGGCAAACACACTGTAAACAATGATCATGATCTGCGTACAGTGTACGCCCTGCTTCACTCTGTCCAGTTTTCCGGCGCCCCGGTTCTGGCCCACATAAGTGGCAATAGTCGCGCCAAATGCGGAAAATACAGTAGCAATGATATTCTGCAGCTTTCCTGCCGCCGCAAATCCCGCCATATAAATTTCACCGTACACATTTACCGCGCCCTGTACAATAATGGTTCCGATAGCAGTGATGGAAAACTGAAGGGCCATGGGGATACCGAGGGCAAGAAGTCTTCCCCAGGACTGAAAAGATATCCTGAAGTCTTCCTTTTTCAGATGAAGGATCGGATATCTTTTTACTATGTAGATAAAACACAGCAGCGCTGAGATTGCCTGGGCAATTACTGTGGCGTAAGCGCAGCCGTCCACTCCCATTCCGCCGTACACGATAAACACAATATCCAGCACCACATTGATCGCCGCTGATATGATCAGGAAATACAGCGGTGATCTGGAATCTCCCAGTGCCCTGAGAAATGCAGCCAGGGCATTATAGGCGGCTGTAACGATCAGTCCGGCATAAATAATCCCCATATAAGCCGTCACGTCCGGCATGATATCCTCCGAAAAATTCATCAGCCGGAGAATAGGCACATTGGCTGCCAGAAATCCTGCCGTCATCAACACAGACAATATAATTGAAAGGTGTACGGACATTGCCACATAGTGACGCATCCTGTCATATTTCTTCGCACCGAACCATTGTGATACCAGAATGGCGAATCCGCTGCTCATCCCATTCATCCAGCCTGTAACAAAAAACATCAGCGAGCCTGTGCTGCCGATTGCCGCCAGCGCCTGTACTCCCAGAAACTGACCGGCCACAATAGAATCCGCCACATTATAAAACTGCTGAAACACATTTCCCAGAAACATGGGAATCATAAACTGTATGATCAGTTTTGACGGTTTTCCCACCGTCATGTCATGCATAGTGCCCTTGCTAACTTCTGTACTCCCGCTCATAGTCTCCCCTTTTCCGCTGCCACAGACAAGCTTTCTGGCTGTCCGTTTCACTTTTTACTCATATCTGAAATACTGTCCCATATTCAGATTACCGGATTTATTATACTGTTTTCTTACCGCTTTTCAAGTAAAATTTTTCATCATTTCCGGCATAAAATATGTGCATTATAACATCTGTATTGTGGCGGGCACGACGGAACGCTTTCTTATTTTAACCCCCGACATGCAGGAAGGAGACAATCCTGCAGAATCCGGGCTTTTTTTAACCGAAATTCTCTGCTGGCTTGTCTCCTTCTTTTCACAGGGTCAGTGTACAGAAGCAATACGCTCCTTCAGTTTTTACTGAAAATCAATAATATCCGTCCACCGTCTCAGGAATTCTTTTTCCTCAGGCACGTTCTTGGTGAGCTGGGCGGCAGCCGCGATGGGAAGCCACTTCTGCACATACTGCTTTGCGGTGTCGCTCTTTTTGCAGAAGATGTCCAGATACAGATCCGCCGTCTTCTGATCCTTCAGGGCGAATTCCAGATAAGTGATGGCGGCGTCGCCGCTTGCATTCCCCTGCGTCGCGTGAGCCCAGTCCACGATCTTCATGGAACCGTCCTCTTTCACGATCACATTGCTGGGGTTAAAATCTCCGTGGCAGAGCTTCGTGTGATCCGGCATGGAATCCAGACGGGTCATCAGCTCGTAACGGGTGGTGGCGTCAAGCTCATCTTTAAGGCTTGTGATCTTGCGGGCGAATTTATCCTTCTGCAGCGTCAGGCGGGGAGCCTTCTTCTCATGCATGGCAAGCTGCAGATCCACGAACTGCTCCATGTAGGTCTCCAGGTTCTCCGGATGCTCTTTCATCAGCTCCTCCAGAGTTTTTCCCTCCACAAATTCAATGACAACAGCCCACTCTCCGTCGATCTCCGTCACTTCCAGGACCTTCGGGATGTCCAGGCCGCTTTCTTCCACGCGGGCCTGGCAGAGAGCTTCGTTAAATACATTCGCCTTGCCGTGCTCCTTCGTAAATACCTTGATGATACGGTCGCCGTCTTTATAAACAACTTTATAGGGACGTGTCAGAAATACTTTCTTGTTCTTCAGATTCATAATGTATACCCTCCCTTTCTCCTTATCTGGACTCTTTTCCATAGTAAGCTGTAAGATAGATCTCCTTCAGCTCGGACATCAGCGGATATCTGGGGTTGGCTCCTGTACACTGGTCGTTAAACGCCTGCTCGGTCATCTCGTCCAGAGTCTCCAGGAAATATTTCTCGTCTACGCCGTAGTCTCTGATGGTCGGTTTGATCTCGATCGCTTTTTTCAGTTCCTCAAGTTTCTCAAGAAGCTTCTCGAATACTTCCTGGTCGTCTTTGCCGGTAAGTCCTACGAAACGTCCGATCTCCGCGTACCGCGCCAGAGCGTGGGGATACTGGTACTGGGGGAATGTTCCCATCTTCGTGGGTACCTCGGCACTATTATACCGCATTACCTCAGTCAGCACCAGAGCGTTTGCGATTCCGTGGGGCAGATGATGGAAAGCACCCAGCTTGTGAGCCAGTGAATGGTTCACGCCCAGGAAGGCGTTGGCGAAAGCCATACCCGCCATGCAGGAAGCGTTGGCCATATGATCTCTTGCCTCCACATCATTTCCATCTTTATACGCGCGGGGCAGATAGTCGAACACCAGCTTGATCGCCTTCAGGGCAAGGCTGTCTGTGTAATCGGAAGCCATGATGGAGACATAAGCCTCGATGGCGTGGGTCATAACGTCGATACCGGAGGCGCAGGTAAGTCCTTTTGGCGCGCTCATCATATTGTCGGTATCCACGATCGCCATGTTCGGCATCAGCTCGTAGTCCGCCAGCGGCCATTTGATTCCGGTTTCCTTGTCTGTGATGATGGCGAAAGGCGTCACCTCGGAGCCTGTTCCGGAGGATGTGGGAATTGCCACGAAATACGCTTTTTTACCCATCTTCGGGAAGGTATAGATCCTCTTGCGGATATCCATAAAGTCCATTGCCATATCGTCAAAATCCGCGTCCGGATTCTCATAAAGCACCCACATAACCTTCGCCGCGTCCATGGCGGAACCGCCGCCCAGAGCGATAATGCAGTCCGGCTCAAAGGAGCGCATTGCCTCTGCTCCGGCCTTCGCGGAGGCAAGAGAGGGATCCGGCTCCACATCATAGAAGCAGGTATGAACGATTCCCATCTCATTCAGTTTATCTTCAATTCCCTTTGTATATCCGTTCTTGTAGAGGAAGGAGTCTGTCACAATGAAGCAGCGCTTCTTGCCCATCACTGTGCCAAGCTCGTCCAGCGCAACCGGCATACAGCCTTTCTTGAAGTAAACTTTTTCCGGGGTTCTCATCCAGAGCATGTTCTCTCTCCTTTCCGCAACGGTCTTAATATTGATCAGATGTTTCACTCCTACGTTCTCGGAAACAGAGTTGCCGCCCCAGGAACCGCAGCCCAGAGTCAGGGAGGGAGCCAGTTTGAAGTTATAAAGGTCTCCGATACCGCCATGGGAGGACGGGGTATTTACCAGGATACGGCAGGTCTTCATCGCCGCCGCGTGCTTCGCCATCTTCTCTTTTTCATTTGTATTGATATACAGAGAGGAGGTGTGTCCGTAACCGCCGTCTGCCACAAGCTGTTCCGCTTTTGCAAGAGCCTCGTCGAAAGTCTTCGCCTTATACATGGCAAGTACGGGAGAAAGTTTCTCATGGGCGAACTCTTCGCTGATATCCACAGATTCCACTTCTCCGATCAGGATCTTGGTGTTTTCCGGAACTTTCACGCCTGCCATCTCCGCGATGGTCGTGGCTTTCTGTCCTACGATCTTCGCATTCAGGGCGCCGTTGATGATAATGGTCTTTCTTACCTTATCAAGTTCGTCTCCCTTCAGGAAATAGCATCCTCTGTACTGGAACTCGTCTTTCACCGCCTGATATACGCTCTCCAGGACAGTCACAGACTGCTCGGAAGCACAGATCATGCCGTTGTCAAAGGTCTTGGAATGGATGATGGAATTAACCGCCAGACGGATATCCGCCGTATCGTCGATGATAACAGGAGTATTTCCCGCGCCTACGCCCAGGGCCGGTTTACCGGAGGAATAAGCTGCCTTCACCATTCCCGGACCGCCTGTCGCCAGAATAATATCGGCGTCTCTCATAACAAGATTGGTCAGCTCCAGGCTGGGGACGTCGATCCATCCGATGATCCCTTCCGGCGCTCCCGCCTTCACTGCCGCTTCCAGGACAAGCTTCGCCGCCGCAATAGTACAGCCTTTCGCGCGAGGATGAGGACTGATGATAATGGCGTTCCTTGTCTTCAGGGCCAGAAGAGTCTTGAAGATCGCAGTGGATGTGGGGTTCGTGGTCGGGATGACTGCCGCGATCAGGCCGATCGGCTCCGCGATCTTCTTGATCCCGTAAACCGGATCCTCCTCGATAACGCCGCAGGTCTTCGTGTTTTTGTAGGCATTGTAAATATACTCGGAAGCATAGTGGTTCTTGATCACCTTGTCTTCCACAACGCCCATGCCTGTCTCTTCCACAGCCATCTTCGCAAGGGGAATACGGGCTTTGTCCGCCGCGGTCGCGGCAGCCTTGAAGATTTTGTCCACCTGTTCCTGGGTATAGGCGGCAAAAAGTTTCTGGGCTTCTTTCATTGCGGCCATCTTCGCTTCCAGCGCTTCCGCGTTATCGATCACAGCCGGAATGTTTGTCTCTTTCTTTGCCATTGGGAATCCTCCTTTTTGTTAAATCATTAACGTTAAATTTTTATCAATCTTTATGATGTCATTATATTAGATTGTTAATTATTTGTCAATATATACTTTGTAAAAATTATTGCCAAAACACACTTTTATATCCATTATTTTTTCGTCATATTGACCATTTCGTGATATGATCCGCAAAAAATCTTCGCTTAAAATTGCTTCCACAGCTTCTTTCTCTTAAATGTCCCTTTTTCCTGCTGCCATGAAATATCATTCATATTTTCTCTCCTGCCCGCATATGATAATGGATAGGCCACTGGAAAATTCTGTGGATTTATCCAAAATCTTATATAATCTTTCTTTTTATTTATTATAAGGAGCGTATAGTAATGAACAGTTATATGGCAGTCACAAACAATCAGAGATTTATATACCGAAGAATCGAGGATGAAAATTTAAAGTTGAAAAAGAAAGAACAATTAAAAAACCTGCTGGTAGACAGCGAGTTCAGCATGAAAGGAAATTGCGCCATCAGCCTGCTTTTGACAAAGCTTGACATCATCAATACGATTCTGCTCATGAAGGCCGGACGAAATGTGATCCAGCATAAAACCGGACGGCTGAAGGAATATGAAAGTGTGTGTAAAAAACTGGAAAAGAAGGGACTGGATTTTGATTTCCACGTCGCTTTGGAAAAGATAAACGATCTGATCGGAGTACGGGCAGTCTGCGCCTATGTAGACGACATTTACCATGTGGCCGACCTTTTGGAGAAGCAAAAAGATATCCGGATCATCAAAAAGAAAGATTATATCCGGGAACCAAAAAAATCCGGCTACCAGAGTCTTCATCTGATACTGGAAGTAGCCATCGCCTTTCAGAACGAAACACAGTGGATAAAGATCGAACTGCAGCTCCGCACCGCCGCCATGGACTACTGGGCCAGCCTGGATCACCAGCTCCGGTATAAGCGGGGAAGAAAAGAAGCCCAGTTGATAGATGAGGAACTCCAGCAGTGCGCCGCCGTCATCAGCAGCCTTGACCAGAAAATGCTGAAGATACGGAAAAAGATCGACAAAATCTAAAGGAGAACAATCTTTAAAGAGAAAATTTCATTTTAAATACCATTTGGGCCTTTCTGCAAAAAGGCGATAGAAAAGGCGCGCTCTGACGCAGGGATATTCCGGATGAAACATCCATGCGTAAGAGCGCGCCCGTATCCATTTTAAAGCTCTTGATTCCTCACCGGAGTACAGAGGCATGCTGCTACTTCAGTCCGTATTCTTCCGCAAGCTTACGAAATTCCGGCAGAGAATTAACAATCGTCTCATGGGAAACGCAGTATGCAAGTCTCACATAACCCGGGCAGGCAAAGGAACTTCCCGGAACCATGAGAATATTATATTTCTTTCCAGCCTCGCAGAACCCTTTTTCATCAGGAACCGGAGATTTTACAAAAAGGTAAAAGGCTCCTTCCGGTTTGATGCACTGGAAACCACATTCTTTCAGCCCGTTGTACAGCGCCAGACGGTTCCTGTCGTAAGCGGCCACATCCACCTCTGCGTCCACGCATCTCTGAATGACCTTCTGCATAAGCGACGGAGCGTTGACGCTTCCAAGTACACGGTTGGCAATGGTAGCGGCGGTAATGACTGTTTCGCTGTCCTCCAGCTCGTCGGGAATCACCAGGTATCCGATACGCTCTCCCGGAAGAGACAGAGACTTACTGTAGGAGTATCCTACAACTGTATTTTTGTAATATTTTGTCAGCCATGGAACCTTCGCTCCGTCATAGGCAAGTTCCCGGTAAGGCTCGTCGGAAATCAGATAAATCACATTCTGAAATTCCTTCTGCTTTTTTTCCAGAACCGCTGCAAGAGCTTTGATCGTTTCTTCAGAATATACCACGCCCGTTGGATTGTGAGGCGTGTTTACAATTACCGCCCTTGTTCTGGCGGTGATTTTTTCCTCCAGTTCTTTCAGATTAGGCTGAAAGGTTTCTGTATCAGGAGAGATTTCCACAAGGCAGCCGTCGTAATTGCGTACATAAGCTCCGTATTCCAGAAAATACGGCGCAAATACGATCACCTCTTCTCCTGGATTCAGAATCGTTTTCAGAATCACATTGAGTCCGCTTGCCGCCCCTACTGTCATGATCAGATTTTTCGCAGAAAAGGCGGTTCCAAAGCGGCGGTTCAGCGACTGGGCGATAGTCTCGCGGACGTCCTCAAATCCCGCGTTGCTCATATAGCCGTGAAGTACTACAGGATCTTCTGTGTTTACAAGATCTATGATCGCCTCCCGCACACAGTCCGGAGCCGGGACGCTGGGATTTCCCAGACTGAAATCATAAACCTTATCGGCGCCGTATTTCTGTCTTAAACGATTGCCTTCCTCAAACATCATACGGATTGCCGAGTTATTCTGTACAAATGGTTTCATCTTTTCTGCTATCATAATCTCATGCTCCTATCTTTTTTTCTTTTTTGAATGTCCTAATGCAATCCAGCCTGTAAGCAGCAGCATTATGATTCCCACGATCATCCACGGGATAAAATACGTCATTCCCTTTGGACGGAACATATCGTAATATCCCTTCAGATAGATAATCGCTACGATCACCGGGATCACCCACAGCATATACAGCCTGATACCTGCCGGAAATTTTGCTCCCTCTCCGGTATTCGCCTCTTTGATAAAGTTCTTCCATCCCCAGCCCTTCTTTGACGCACAGAAAAGGACAAAGATCACGGAACCAAGGGGAAGGATATTATTGGAGACAATGAAATCCTCCAGATCCATAATGGTCGTTCCTTCGCCCAGGATCTGAACTCCCGCCCAGGGGCCGAATCCCAGCACCGCCGGCAGAGAAAGGACAATTACCAGCAGGATGTTTACAATAACTGCTTTTTTTCTTTCCCAGCCCCACAGTTCCATCGCAAAAGCCAGAATATTTTCAAATACCGCGATTACTGTGGACAGCGCCGCAAAGGACATAAACAGGAAAAACAGCGCTCCCCAGATTCTGCCTCCCATCATCTGGTTAAATACATTGGGAAGAGTGATAAAGATCAGGCTTGGACCTGCTCCCGGCTCTACTCCGAAGGAAAAACAGGCAGGAATAATAATCATGCCGGCCATCAATGCCACAAAGGTGTCAAGAATCAGGATATGAATACTTTCCCCTGCAAGACTTCTGTCTTTTTCCATGTAACTTCCGAAAATTTCCATTGCTCCGATACCAATGCTCAGCGTAAAGAACGACTGAGACATAGCTCCGAACACCACATTGCCGATTCCGGCTTTTTTCATATTGTCAAAATTTGGTACAAGATAGAACTTCACGCCCTCCATTGCGCCGTCCAGTGTCAGAGAATGAACCGCCAGAATTACGATCAGCGCCAGAAGACAGAGCATCATAACTTTTGTGATCCTCTCCACACCCTTCTGGAGTCCCAGCGAACAGATTCCGAAGGACAGCAGAACGGCAACGATCATCCATACCGTCATTGTCCCGGAAGACTGCTGAAAATCTGTAAAATACTGTGTTACCTGTTCGGAATCAGCCCCGTCAAGCTTTCCTGCCGCCATAACATAACAGTAATACATCATCCACCCGGCCACCATGGTGTAGAACATCATCAGCATATAATTGCCGATTATACCCATCCATTTGTATTTATGGAAATTCGCCCCTGCCGGCTCCAGCATATCCATAGCCCTTGCCGCACTCTTACGGCTGGCGCGGCCAACCGCAAACTCGCTGACCAGGATCGGCAGTCCCATAACCACAAGGAATACCAGATAGATCAGCACAAAGGCCGCGCCGCCATACTGTCCGGTCATATAAGGAAATTTCCACACATTTCCCAGGCCGATGGCGCAGCCTGCCGAAACAAGGATAAATCCAAGTCTCGAACCAAACTTTTCTCTTTCTTTCAATGATTTCCCCTCCTAAAAATTAGTCCTACTAATTATAGCACACCCGCCTGTAATTGTGAAGAAAAAACGGCGCTGCCGTCAGGCCTCGCCGTGTGAATCAGGAGTGATATATGTAGTTGCTGTACTGAGGATCGTCTATATTGGATCCGTCTATCCACGCCGGTTCCAGAAGGAGTGTTTTCTCCGGTTTTTCCGTTTCTTTTGCATCAGGCTCTGTCACCTGGGCCGCAGCCATGATGGTCTGATAGCCCATATCATATGGATCCTGGGAAACAATTCCCAGCTCTGTCCCATTCCGCAGGGCCTCCTGCTGTTTCGTAGTGGCGTCCACCCCGATGAACACAGGCTGTTCTCCGTCTCTGTCCAATTCCAGATACAGATCCGATGTATCCGCGTTGGTGCAGAAAACTCCTGCCGCATCTGTATGTGTTTCCATCGCTTCCTCCATGGCGCCTTTCATGTCCTCCACCTGATCCATATAAATAATATCCGCAATCTCTATTTCCGGATACTGGGACAATGCCTGTTTAAAACCGCTGACACGCTTCTGTGCGCTTTCTGTCTTTTCCTGGGCCGAAAATACAAGTACCTTTCCTTTTTCTCCCAGTGCTTCCGCCATTTTTTCTCCGGCCATCTCTCCTACATACTCATTATCTGTAGCCCGAAAGGCAGTGACAAGCTGGTTCTCACTGACGTTGGAATCAAAAGCAATCACCGGGATCCCGTTCTCTGCCGCCGATTCAAGCTGCGCCTGAAGCGAATCCATATCGCTGGCTGACAGACAGAGCACCGTAGGATTCTCTGCAATAACCGCATCCAGAGTATTTACCTGCTCTTCCACATTCAGTTCATCGTCCGGTCCCTCAAAGGTCATCGTCACCTTATCGTCAGACTCAAATTCATAGGCTGTATTAATATCTTTTACCGCGTCTTCCATCCCCTGACGGATCAGATCCCAGAATTCACCGGATACGTTTTTACTGACTACAGCAATCCTGCTGCCCGCCTGCACCGGGATGGACGTATCAATTTGGGCAGCCCTTTCTTCTTCCGGATTTTCCTCTGCTGTCCCGCCTTCTGCCTGCACATCCGCAACGAATGTTCCAAAGCCGCCATTAACAAGCCCTCCTGCCGTAAGACATACTGCCGCCAGAAGAACCACAGCAACTGCTGCTTTCTTCATCGCCTTCTCCTCTTTTCCTTAACATATATTTCATACAAATGTGCTTCTTTTTTTACATTATACACATTTTCTAATCTCCGTCCAGAGATTTCATAGTTTTTTCATTTTTTCAGGTTGATATTTCACAGAGAAAAAGGGTTTTCACTTTCAGCAGTTTTTTTCTATGTCAAAACCTTCAAAAGCGTTTCCTCTGGGCGTTGTCTGAAACTCCATTTTTTTCCCGGAAGCCGGATGGCGGAATCCCAGCTTAACGGCGCATAAGCCCAGAGAAAAGCCGGATCCGTCCTGCGGATAATATTTCTTATCCCCCAGAAGAGGAACTCCTGCATGGGACAACTGCACCCGGATCTGGTGATGCCTTCCCGTATCCAGCCGTACCTGGATAAGACAGCGTATTCCTGTGTCTGTCCTTTGATCCGGCAGTGTTTCCAGCGCACGATACGTCAGTCTGGCTTTTTTTGCGCCTTTTGTCCCTGGCGGCGTAACTGCTGATGTATTATTTCTGCCGTCTTTTTTCAAATAGTCCTCCAGTTCCGCTTCTTTCTGTGCAGGCTCTCTGTCGGAAACTGCCAGATAGATTTTTTCTATTTCATTTTTCCCCATCTGTCTGTTCAGCTCAGCGGCGCTCCTTCCGCTCCTGGCGAATACCAGAATCCCCTCCACCGGCTGATCCAGTCTGCTGATAATTCCAAGGTAAGGCATTTCTTTTGGATTTTTTTCCGCCAGATAGTTTTTCAGCGCACTTTCCATGTCCATCATCCCGATCCTCGCGTTTTGGACAGCCAGCCCCGCCGGCTTGTGGCACACGATTATTTCCCGGTCTTCGTACAGGATCGTATTTCGTATATCTGTTTTCCACATAAAAAAACTCTCCTTTTCTTTACTGGAGAGTATATCGTAAAAGAGAGTTTATGACAAGAACGACGGCCATCACTTTTTACTATACTTCAAAAATGATGACCGCCTTAACAATCTTCACTATTCAATTTTAGTTGTCCTCTTATTTTATTCTGGTTTTCAGTTTCTTAATTGGATTTCTTATATACATCCTGTATACTATTTCCAATTCTCTCTATTCAGTTTTCTGTATCATATATTGCTATATGTTTACATATCTTATTTTATTTCCTGCTCATAAACGATATGATAAAGTATCATTCGGTTTATTTAGAAAGTTTATAGATTTAAAATTATAATTTACGGATTATAATTTCTATTTCTATTATTAACATCTATTGTAAGAAGATGTTCTTCTAATGCAAAGCTTCAATTCATATCTTCTTTCTCACCGCTTACGCTGCGGTATTCCGGAAATACCTTTCTGGTAGATCTTTCTGTTTTGTCAATCAATGACTTTTCAATTCTCAGATATGGATTTCAAAGTATTTTCTTTTTCCTCCCACTTCTCTGGAACTCTTCTTCCTGACGAAGCACCCGGTGAAAATACTTCTTCAATAAATGTTTCTTCACACATTTTTGAAGGTCTTTGTATCAGGTTCGTGATAGTTATTCAATATGAGAAATCGATTCTATATACCTATGATACGTTTTCTGAAATCGGCCATTTCTTTTTGAAGTCCTGTTCACCAGGTTGTATCTTCAAGCTCTTTTACCGAAACTTATATCTTTCAGCTCTTTCCTTTTGATGACGCTTTTCAGATTGACATCTGATAAATGTATCTCTTTTGAAATTCGCTTTCAGATTACGAAACGGATCAGGTTCTCTCAGATTTTCTTCTTTTCTAAATGACTGTTCAGTTATTCTTTACAGTTATCCATGTATCAGGTCTTTCTTGCAGGAAATCCGATTCCTATCACTGCCTCATATTGATGGATGTAATACTACTTTCCCAATGGACTCACCCTGGCCTTTCCACTTATTTCATCCTTTTCATGTAGCATTTATATACTATGAATTGAATGATTTTCTTTTGTATTTCTCTTGTTTTCTTTTGATGAGTATATAATAGCACCGGGCTTTTTATTTGTCAACACTTTTTTATTATTTTTTCAATATTTTTATTATACTATATTTATGTTTTCGTTTTAATCTGTTATTTATTTTATATTTCACATTATTTTTAGATAATTTGTTAAATTTCTAAAATAGGTTTATTTCCGGCCTTTTAAAACACGGCAGGCTCTCATAGAACCTGCCGCAATATCCTTTTACCGCCTGCTTCTGTTATAGTTGATCAGACATCCCTGTAAAATAATTTCCCGTTCGTCGTCTGTCAGCTCGCCCAGTGTAACCTGGAACTCCTTCAGTCCTTCCGGTTTTACCACATATCCGGTGATACTTGCGGCTTTTTCCGCAACAGCCTTCCTGATCTCCGGAAACAGCAGATAATCGCCGTTCTGGAACGGCAGTTCTCCCTCGGGAATCACAAAGGGAAGCATTCCCCAGTTGATCAGATTGGAGCGGTAACGCTTCGTCGCATACTCATTGGCGATATTAGCCCATCCGCCAAGCACTTTCTGGCAGGAAGCCGCCTGTTCACGGGCGGAACCGTCTCCGGGCTTCACCGCGAAAATCGTGCTTCCTACGCCGAGATTTCCCTTTCCGATTTCCGGGAAACGGCTGTTCACTGTCTCCATTACTTCCTTAAGCTCCGGAACGGCCTCTACAGGACAGGAACCCTCCTGAATAGCTTTCTGAGCCTTCTGGATCTCCTTTGCTCTTCCTACATAGGCAGGATCTTTTCTCGACAGAGTAAATTCCGCCAGTCCCAGAGGATTGGAACGATAGGAAGAAGTTTCTCCGGAAGGGATCAGCTCATCTGTAGTCGTTACCGGATCGTGGATCTCGGAAACCACCTTCAGGACCAGATTTTCAGCCAGTTCCGGCATTGCCGGCCAGTCCTTGATGTTCGGTCCGAAATGAATCTCCACCGAAGGATCGGCGACGCCTTTGCTGTCAAAAATACGGTTTTCATAAATTGTTTTGTCGAAGAAGTACTTCTGATTTGTATAGTCTCCCGTATATGTTTCCGCTGAAGTCAAAAATCCTTTATTCGCCGCTGTAGCCGCAATAGACCTCGCGTCCATCAGAGCAACGGAAGAAATCTGGCCGTTCTGGATCTTGGATCCCTCACGGTTCGGGAAGTTTCTCGTAGTATGGCGGATACTGAACGCATTGTTGGCCGGAGTATCGCCCGCTCCGAAGCATGGACCGCAGAAAGCTGTCTTAACAACAGCTCCTGTTTTCAGAAGATCCGCCAGGACGCCGTTCTTCGCCAGCTCCATGTAAATCGGCGTACTTGCCGGATAAACGCTTAATGTAAATGCATCGGAACCAATGCTTGAGCCGCGCAGAATATCGGCGGCAGCACAGATATTCTCAAATCCGCCGCCTGCACAGCCGGCAATGATCCCCTGCTCTACATAAAGTTTTCCATCAACAATCTTATCTCTCAAACTGAACTCAACTTTTCCATCCAGACTTACCAGCGCCTTTTTCTCAACATCTGCAAGGATATCCTCCAGATTCTCATTCAGCTCGTCAATGGTATATGTATTGCTGGGATGGAACGGCATCGCGATCATGGGCTTTATCTCGCTTAAGTCCACTTCCACACAGCCGTCGTAATAAGCGGTATCACCTGGCTGAAGCTTTCTGTACGCTTCTTTCCTTCCATGTATCTCATAGAATTCTTCAATTTTATCATCTGTCTGCCAGATAGAGGAAAGGCAGGTGGTCTCCGTAGTCATTACGTCGATTCCGATACGGAAGTCCGCGCTTAATCCCGCTACGCCTGGTCCCACAAATTCCATGACTTTATTCTTCACATAACCGTTTGCGAAAACTTTCCCGATGATCGCCAGGGCAACATCCTGAGGACCTACTCCCGGACGCGGTTCCCCTTTCAGATAAACGGCTACCACTCCCGGCATATTAATATCATAAGTCTGCGACAGAAGCTGCTTTACCAGCTCTCCACCGCCCTCTCCCATTGCCATGGTTCCCAGGGCACCATAACGGGTATGGCTGTCGGAGCCCAGAATCATTTTGCCGCTTTCAGCCAGCATTTCACGGGCGTACTGATGAATGACCGCCTGATGAGGAGGAACATATACGCCGCCGTACTTCTTCGCGCAGGTAAGTCCAAACATATGATCGTCTTCATTAATCGTTCCGCCTACCGCACAGAGAGAATTGTGGCAGTTTGTCAGCACATAGGGCACCGGAAACTTTTCCAGGCCGGAAGCTCTGGCAGTCTGAATGATTCCCACAAAAGTGATATCGTGAGAGGTCAGCTTGTCAAATTTTATCTGCAGCTTCTCCATATTTCCGGATGTGTTATGAGACTCCAGAATATGATAGGCAATCGTATTTTTCTTCGCCTCTTCTTTTGAAACAGGCTGAGACATCCGCCCTTCTTCTACGATATCACGGCCGTTTACAAGATAAACTCCGCTGTCGTATAACTTCATAATGATTCCTCCATTCACTGTTCATTTACAAAACTGTCATGTCGCTTTAGCGTTAATGTACAAGGGTCAACACGCTATCATTCCATTTTGCACATCTGAAAACGCCTCCGTTCTTCCACAGCAGGCGTTCATTTTCAACTGCATGCCACTTTATTATAGTAGATTTCTAAAGAATCCGCAATGGGATATATTTATTTGGAGAAAAATCCTCCCTGTCGTATATTCAACCGCAAAGACGCTCTTTACTTCTCCCTGGATTCTGTATATACTTAGCGTAGCGTTAATGTACAAGGGGCGACACGCTCCTCGTACACTAACGCCAGCTTATATTGTCAGGAGGAAACTGCCATGTTCCGTTTATGGGGAAAGATATGGAAACACAACCGACTGGTGAAAGATACCGTCATATGCGACGGTTCTGACGACACAAGAACGCACAAGGTATTCCGTGCCTTGGAAGAAATCTGTTATCAGTTTGACCTGGAAAATCCCATCTGGCTTGACAGCTCCATTGCTGATTTCCGCCGTCATTCCAGAACAAGATTTTCACAGGACAGTTTTATAGAACACATTGATTTTGATTATCTGGAAATCCAGGTTATCGAAGAGGACTGAATACGAAACCTTTTTATTTTTTCTCCATTGTTTGCTTTACAATAGAGAGATAATCTTTATTCCGCGCCTTTTTCCGGGGTACAAAAAGCGAGATCAGTCCCTTTTTCCCCTGCCCTCTGGCATAGAAAAAGCCGATCACAGAAAACACAACGGCCCCGATAAAGTTCACGAGAAGATCTTTCATCGTATCCAGCAGCCCTATATCCAGATAGCCGCCAAGTCCCAGCGCCTGCTGCCTTCCATCACTGTGCACCACGATCACATCCGCGATGTCTCGCACAGATACCGGATGATTTCCCCCCGCCGGGTCCAACATGACACTGCTGATCGCATGAATGACGGTGTCCTTCTGCATATCCATCTTCAAAAACTGGTCTACGGCACATTCAAAAAACTCCCAGACAACGCCTACCGTCATGGAAAAGCAGAACGCCACAAGAGCCAGGAAGAACGGGGAAAGTTCAAAGGTCAGTCTCTCGTTTTTGTTTAAAAGCAGCACCATGGAAAAGCCTATGGCGGCGCAGAGGAATCCGTTCAGGGTGTGCAGGATCGTATCCCATCCGGGGATCATAATATAAAACGCATTAATCTCTCCCAGGATCTCCGCCGCAAAAATAAAACACAGAATTGCGATCTCCAGCCCTATAGGGATCTCTATCCGCAGCTTTACCTGTATCCAGCTTGGGATATACAGTAAAAGCAATGTAAGAATACTGAGAAAAAGGCTCTCATAGTTGTGAAGGAACGCCTGACGCACAAGGCAGACGATCACCAGGAATCGCAGGACCGAAAACACGATAAACGAGCTTCTGTGTTCTTTCAGTTCCATTTGTACTGCTTTTCGTAATTCCTCCCTGCGCAGCCGTTTCTCTTTTCTTTTGTTCTTCATTTCCGTCAACCTCCGTGATCACCGCTCTGATATATACCTTTCGGCTTTTACGCTCCGGAATATTTTTCTGTCTTCCGGCAGATAGTTCTCCTGAAATATTATATGATCCATTTTTTTATCACCGGTATATGTTTCATCACCGAAACAGCGGCAAGGCTTAACGCAAATATCGCCAGCACTGTCAGCGGCACCGCGATTACCGTATTCTGTATCATCATACTGTCAATTCCCAGTCTGTGCAGGATGTCCCTGAAGAACGCATGGATCAGATAAACGCCGAAGGTACAGCTTCCCAGATAACATATTGTCTTTTCCTGTCTTTCACTCCACCGTATCTTTCCCAGTACGTTTTTAAAAAACAGAAATACCGCGGAACTCCAGCAGAAAGCCGCCAGCGTATAGTTGTCGTAAAATGCCTGTACAGGCTGGTCCAGCTCCAGGGATCTCCACTGGCAGAGCACGATTCCCAGAAGTATCGTCACCGGACCGAGAATATATACCGCCCGCTCCGCTTTCCCGGGCAGGCCATATTCATACAGATAATGCCCCAGTATAAAATACCCGGCAAAATCCGTCACCAATGAGGGCTGTACTGTGTTGAGCAGGGTCTTTATATGTTCCAGCCACGGCAGCGGGAAAACGGTGACCGTATATACTGTAATCTTAAAGATGAGAAACAGAAGGATCATATATTCTTCCCATTGTTTTCCCCGGGGACTGTTTACGATTTCCCATATCAGCGGCGTCAGGATCATCAGACCTATCAGCATCGGCAGATACCACAGGTGAAAATAGGCGTCGCTGAAATAGACAAGCAGCTTTTTGAAGAAGCGGGCGCTTCCTACAGGCACGCTTCCTGTTATCATTATCCGGTATACGCCGTAAAATAACTGCCAGAACACATAGGCCGCCGCTACCGGAAGGATATTTCTCAGCCAGAGCTTTTTCAGATTCCATGTACGCTTTTTGTCCAGATACAGGGCGCCGCTGATCATGATGAAGCAGGGTACTGCAAACCGGGTAAATCCATGGTAAAAGTTCGATACCTTCCAGGTAAACGTATCTATGGGAGTATCCCGGAAATGCTGAGACGCCGCGTGGAGCATGATAACGGCAATACAGGCGGCGACACGAAGCAGCTCGATCCAGATAATTCTCTTTTTTCCCATATCAATAAACCCTGTTTCTATCCTTTCCGGCAAGAAACGCCTTTATATTTTCAACTACCTCGTCCCGGCAGCGTGTCCTCGTCTCCACCGGAGCCCAGGCCATATGAGGAGTGATTATAAGCTTTTTGCTGTCCTGGATCTTAAGAAGAGGATTATCCGGGGCCATGGGTTCCTCTTTCAGTACGTCAAGAGCCGCTCCCTCGATCTCATTTTCCACAAGAGCCGTGTACAGATCCTCTTCATTTACAATGGGTCCTCTGGCAACATTGACCAGAACGGCCGTATTTTTCATTTTCCGGAAAGCGTCCAGATCGATCAGATTCTCTGTATATCGGTTCAGAGGCGCATGAACAGATATAATGTCCGATTCTTTCAGCAGAGTGTCAAAATCTGCCTGTTCCCACTTCTGTTCCGGAAAGTCATACTTTGTCCCCGAAGCGGAATAGCAGAGAATGCGGCAGCCGAATGCTTCCGCGATCTGTGCAACTTTCTGACCGATAGCGCCCATTCCGATAATTCCCCATATTTTTCCCTCCAGCTCAAAGAAACGTTCCGCATAGTGGGAAAAAGTCTGACTGCGGGAGTAATCGCCGGATTTCACATAGTCATCGTAATAGCGCAGTTTCTCCCACACATAAAGCAGAAGGGCGAAAGTATGCTGCGCCACCGCTCCCGTGGAATACCCTGCCACATTGCATGCCCGGATTCCTCTGGATACCAGATAATCTCCGTCAAGGTTATTGATCCCCGTCGCAGTAAGGCAGATCAGTTTCAGCTTCTCCGCCTGTGCCAGTGTTTCCTCACACATGGGAATTTTGTTCGCTATAATGATATCCACGTCACGGACTCTTTCCGCCATTTCCTCCGGGGACGTCTTCGGGTAAAAAGCAACTTCGCCCAGTTCATAAAAAGGAGAAAAGTCCATATCCGCGCCCAGGCTGTTCCCCTCGAGAATTGCAATTTTCACAGGATTTTCCTGTTTTCTGTCCATACCAGATGTATTCATAGATGCTCACCTCTTAATAAAAAAGATTTTCACATGACTTTTTACTCAGAACAGTATAGCAAAATCCTTCCCCTTTCACAAGAACTATGCTCAAAAGAAGAATTGCGCCGTGCCGCCATTGAGCGGGAATGGGGCGGTCTGTGTATGCTGGAAATGACGATCGAGCACCTCACCGGCAAAGAAGCCCGGGAACTTTTGTATTTATAGATTACATCTGTCACACAGAACACAAATAGCACTTATTACAGTTTTCCATGTAACACCTTCCGCATAACTGTTTTATTTCATCCCGATATTTTTTCGAATCCGGCTTCTTTCACATATCTGTAAAAAGTTTCTTTCGCAATACCAGCAACAACATCTGTAGTTTTTAAAACACCATTGTTATTAACAAGTAATTTTTCAATCTTATTTTGTTTCACAACGCTCCACCAACTTTCATACGGTTATTCTTACAAAAAAACGTATGAAAGTCAAAAACAACCAGCAGATGCCTCAAAACTAAAATCAAATTGTAACAAAAAACAGCATAGTATTTTTACTATACTGTTCTCTGCTTAAATATAGCCATATAAAATTGTCAGTCCATAAATTCCCGGATGATCTCCCGCATGATCTCCTCTTCCTCAGGGCTCAGCATCTTGCTGAAATGGCTTCCTGTAGCCGCAGTCTGGCGAATGCTGGCCGTAATGTGCTCCACCATTTCCTCCCGCAGCGCCGGATCTGTTTTCCGTACCGAAGCCGCCGGAGTAAACTTGCGCGCCGCAGGCGGATCCTCATTCCTGTTCTTCACCTGCTGGATATAATCTGCCAGAGAATTCATCAAAAGTTCTTCCCGGTAGGTAAAATCAAGGGCCTGCCGCAAAAGAAGCAGGGCGATCGGAACCGCCGTCCCTATATAAAGATACTGCAAAGGAAGCCCTTCGCTCTGCTCCATCCTGGAGTTAAAAAACAGCGCCAGTCCCAGACAGCCTACTGCCAGAAGAGAAGGAAGCCATACCAGCAGATTCATCCTGCCCAGAAGCCTGTCTCTCGTTCTCCAGAGATTCAGCCATTTTTCTTTAAGATTTACCGCCGCTTTTGTTTTTCTCATAGCTCTTCTGTAGGCAAGGTGTTCCGCAAACATCCCTACTGCTCCCGCTGTTCCCAGAACAGCCATCAGATAAAGCAGTATGTGCAGCTCCATAACTCTTTCCAGCATGATCCCCTCCTTGATTCCATTGCTGACTTATCAGGTGAAAATGAATGCTCCCTTCGGGCGCGCTCATTTTCCTGCTGATCCACCATGCTCCGCATGGCATGATGTGGAATCCAGCCGCTTCGCGTCTGACGCACTTCGTGCTTGCTGATTCCACATCTGACTTATCAGGTGAAAATGAATGCTCCCTTCGGGCGCGCTCATTTTCCTGCTGATAAGTCAGATTATACTCTATAGAGGGGCCGGAACAAAGAAAAATCGTTCGTCAAATTCATACATATTTCGCCCTGCCTTCCAGTTCCAGTGCGGAATCACCGGCTGTTTTCTTTTGCCCTCAGAATGTATATCCTGGATTCAAAATCCGTGCAGGAGGCGCTTCCTGCCGGAAGCTCTCCCGCGCTGCCGTCCGTAGTGATCAGACCGTAATTCATCAGTTCGTCGCCGTAGTTTTCCGTTCCGTTGTATATATTTTCATAGAGAAGATTAGGATTTAATCCCTGAAGACGCGCACGGCTGTAAGGCTGATTTGAGCCGTTCAGCACGCGGTAATAGCCTACCAGAGCTGTTTTCTGGTCGTCGCTGACCGTCATCCACACTGTCTCGTTTCCTTCAAAAGGACTTTTTATCCTGTAGAATGTTCCAAACTGCAGCAGCTCTCTGTATTCCTTCATAAAAGCGATCTGTTTTTTCACCTCTTCCAGCTCTTCTTCCGGCAGACGGTTCAGGTCCAGTTCATACCCAAAGGTGCCGAAGCAGGCCACATTCGCCCTGGTATGAAGGGGCGTATTACGGAACACCTGATGGTTCGGCACTACGGAAACATGACTTCCGATACTGCTTACAGGATAGCACATGGAAGTTCCATACTGGATCTTCAGCCGCTCTACAGCGTCGGAATCATCGCTGGCCCAGCCCTGCGGCGCATAATAAAGCAGGCCCGGATCAAACCGTCCTCCCCCACTCGCGCAGGATTCAAAGAGAACCTGTGGAAATTTCTTCGTCAGACGGTCGTAAAGATCATACACCCCAAGGATATAACGGTGGAATACCTCTCCCTGCCTGTCCGGCGGAAGCGTGGCGCTGTAACATTCCGTAATACTGCGGTTCATATCCCATTTAATATACGAGATCCTGGATTCGGAAAGGATTTTTTCCATCATTGCGTAAATGCAGTCCACAACCTCTTTTCTGGAAAAATCAAGGACATACTGATATCTTCCGTGAGATGTATTCCTTCCCGGCGTCTGCAGAATCCAGTCCGGATGCTCCCGGTACAGATCGGAATCCTTGTTTACCATCTCCGGCTCAAACCAGAGGCCGAATTTCATTCCAAGAGCTTCTATCTTTTCAGAGAGCCCCCGGATCCCTTCCGGCAGACGCTCCCGATTTGCATACCAGTCTCCCAGTCCTGCATGCTCACCGTTTCTTTTCCCGAACCATCCGTCGTCCAGCACAAAAAGCTCCACGCCGCACTCCCTGGCTTTTTCCGCAATCTTCAAGAGCTTTTCTTCCGTAAAGTTGAAGTAAGTAGCTTCCCAGTTATTAATAAGGATCGGTCTGGGACGGTCTCGCCAGAATCCCCTTGCCAGTCTCCTTCCATAAAGGCGGTGAAAAGTCTGGCTCATGCCGTTCAGCCCCTTTTCGGAATAAACTACGACTGCCTCGGGAGTCTGAAACTCCTCTCCCGGTTCCAGCTTCCAGTCAAATCCGTCCGGATGGATCCCCGCCGTCACGCGTGTGACGTCATGGGTATCCACTTCCGCCTGTATCCGGAAGTTCCCGCTGTAGATCAGGCTGACGCCGATCACCTCCCCGGCTCCCTCTGTAGCGTTAGGACGTTTCAGCGCTACAAAAGGATTCTGTTCATGAGAAGAGTTTCCCCGCCTGCTGTCCACAGCGGTGATTCCCTGCTCCAGAATCCGTTTTTTCACGTGGCGTTCTCTGGCCCACGCGCCGGAAAGCTGCATCCATATGTAATCTTTATCAGGAAGATCAAGATTCAGACTCATGGCGGTAAGCAGGTGCAGATTCTCCGATCCTTCATTGCGCAGGCAGGCGCTTCTGGCAACCGCCGCCTCACTGTCAAAAACAGTGTACAGAAGTTCCAGCCGACAGCCTGTAAGTCCGTCTTTTAAAAAGATCTTCAGAGTTTTCGCTTCTTTTCCGGATTCCGTATATGTGGCCGGAAGTCCCTTAAGCTCCGGCTTCCCTTCTGTGATCTCGTATCCTTCATACCGGAAATCCATGATACGGCTTCCGTTTTCCTGCAGGATTTCTACTGCCGGATGGCGGTAATCGGTGCTTCCATACACCGGATATTCCTGGCGGATATGCTCCAGAGAAAAAGTCCTGTCGTTTTCAAACACATAAGAAGTCATCGGACGCCCGTACTTTTCCACAAGATAAGAAAAATCCGCTTTGTCATGGATCTTCTTCCCAAAGTAAAGATGTCCCATATGTCCGTTTTCCAGAACGCACATCAGATAACTGATCTTGTCATTGTATAAATGAAAGGTTTTTGTCTCTTCATGGAAAATAATCTCTGTCATATGTGTCTCTCCTTTTCAAAAAAATTTTTACAGTGAAATACTCTCCCTCTTTCTCCGCCGATATTCTTCCGCCCATCTGCTCTGCCAGCGCCCGGATATCCGTCACCGTAAGGCGCATGCATTTCCGGCAGGAATCTTCCAGTTCTTTTGCACTGACTACGATCACCGGAACGTCTGATATTTTTTCTATAACCTGTTCTCCCGAAAGTCCCGGCAGCATCAGATCCAGAAGGATAAGATCCGGTTTCTGCCGCTCAAAGAGCAACAGGGCCTCTGTACCTGAATAGGTACGGAAAACCCTGTATTCCTTTATCGATCATATTGTCCCTTTGCGCACGAACATTACCGCCTTTTGTGTACGAACGTGATTGTTCATTGATACGCCAACGCTACATTTCCTCCAGCGCTTTTACCACTTCCTCGAACTTCATGAAATGGGAGGCTTTTACCAGAACCGTATCTCCCTTCTGAATATAACGGCCCAGGTTTTCCAGAAGGCTTTCCCTTGTTTCCTCGTAGAATACAGGGAACTCCGGATCCGCCTCACGGGCGGCCTCCGCCATATGACGGGCAAGGCTTCCCACGCAGACGCAGGCGTCGATTCCGCAGGACGCGGCGTGAGCGCCCACTTCTCTGTGGAGAGCGATCTCGTTCTCGCCCAGTTCTCCCATATCTCCCAGAATGGCAACCCTTCTTCCCGCCCCGTCGTGAAGCACGTCAAGGGAGGCTTTCATGGACATGGGGTTGGCGTTGTAACAGTCGTCCACGATCAGAAGGCTGTCTGTCTCTATCATCTTAAAACGTCCGCTGATGGCTTCCAGGCTTTCGATCCCTTTTTTGATCTCCTCTGTGGTCAGACCGTAGATCCTTCCCACAGCCGCGGCCGCCAGGGCGTTGTACACCATATGTATTCCCGGCATGGGGACCAGGACGGAAAAAGCGTCCCCGCCCAGATGGATCCTGCAGGAAACTCCTTTCAGACCCCTGTTCACGATCTCGTCCGCATAAACGTCGCGGTTCTGGTCAAGTCCGAAAAATACCGGCCGGATTCCTTTATATCCCGCAACCGTACTCAGCTTATCGTCGTCGCCGTTTAACACAATATGGCCGTCCGGCCTTAAATACTGGAAAATCTCTGTTTTTGCCTTAAGCACGCCGTCACGGTCGCCCAGATTCTCCAGATGGCAGGTTCCGATATTGGTGATCACACAGGTCTGGGGCTTCGCGATCTTCGCCAGACGCGTCATCTCCCCGAAGTCGCTGATCCCCATTTCCAGAACCGCGATCTCGTCCTCATCCCGCAGGCGGAAAACTGTCAGCGGCAGGCCCAGCTCGTTATTAAAATTCCCCTGTGTCTTCAGGGTTCTGTATTTCTCTTTCAGTACAGAAGCAATCACTTCCTTGGTGCTGGTCTTACCCACGCTTCCGGTGATCCCCACCACGGGAATCTGAAGCTGTTCCAGATAAAACTCCGCGATATCCTTCACTGCCTGAAGAGACGATTCCACCTGGATATAGGGGAAATCCGCGCCCTCCAGCTCTCTCTCCGAAACAGAGGCCAGAGCGCCTTTTGCCATCACGTCGGGGATGAATTTATGGGCGTCCACCCGCTCGCCTATGATCGCCACAAAAAGAGCGCCGGCTTCCGCCTTCCGGCTGTCGGTGATGATCGAATCCGCCTCCCGGTCCAGCGCCTCCTCCGGACCGTGGTAAACTCCTCTGCATACCTTTACTATATTTCCTAAAGTCAGATTTTTCATAACAGAATCCTCAACAGTTACTTATACTAAAATTTCTCCAGATTGACAGGACAAGAATGATCTGTCAATCTGCAAATCCATTTTTACCGGTACTTCTTCAGAGACACCCGTATCAGTTCCTCGCACAGCGCCGGATAATCCATACCCAGCACCGCCGCCTCCTGGGGGATCAGACTGGTGGGGGTCATTCCCGGGAGGGTATTCGCCTCCAGGCAGTAGATCTTCTCGTCTTCCGTCACGATAAAATCAAGACGGGCGTAGCTCTCCAGGCCCAGCGCATGATACCCCTGCACCGCATAATTCTGAAGCCGTTTTGTCAGCTCGTCGGAAATGGGCGCCGGGCATGTCTCTTTTACCGCTCCCGGCTTATACTTATTCTCATAGTCGTAGAAGCCCTGGCATGGAACGATCTGAACCACCGGATACGCCTGTCCGTCTACAACGGCGACAGTATATTCCGTGCCCTGGATAAATTCCTCCACAACGACTTCATCCTCATAGGAAAAAGCTTCTTTGAGAGCTTTATCATATTCTTCCTGATCGTTCACAATATAAACGCCGATACTGGAACCGCCGCAGCAGGTCTTCACCACAACCGGAAAAGAAAGCCCCAGTCCTGTTGGATCTTTTTTCTCCTCTGACGCTTTCAGTGTCGTTCCTCCCGGCGACGGAACACCGTGCATCTGAAACATCCACTTGGTCACGCCCTTGTCCATGGCCATAGCGCTGCTGAGATAGCCGGTACCTGTATAACGGATACCCATCAGATCAAAAGCCGCCTGCACTCTTCCGTCCTCCCCGTTGGCTCCGTGAAGGCCCAGAAATACAATATCCGCCTGTCTGCAAAGTTCCATGACATTGGGGCCGAAAAACTCTTTCCGCTCTTTTTTCATCTTTTCGATTTCCGGGTTAAAGCTTTTCATATAATCCGCTGCGGCTTCCACATCATATTCTGCCGGAAAAGGCTCTTCCCAATCCACATTCTCCGCCCCGCAGAATACGTCCACCAGCACAGCCCTGTGTCCTTTCGCTCTCAGTCCGTTACAGATCCCCGTTCCGGATACAATGGAAACGTCGCGCTCTGTACTTGTTCCTCCCGCCAAAACAACAATCTTCATATCCTTATATCTCCCTGCATATTTTTTCAAACTTACGCTGTCAGCCTTTATATATCACGATCGGCATGTCCTCTGTTACATTCTGCCAGATCAGCGCCGCCTGGTCAACGGAAACAAGTATATTTCCTCCCGTCCCGGACCAGCTTACGAATCCGGAACCGCTGTCTCCAGCATCATAGCTTCCGGTAAACATATTATCAAAGTTTATCTCCGGGTCATCCTGGATTCCCAGGCCGTCCCCGAAGGAGATCCTGTAGTTCACCGTTTTTCCGTTCACATCAGCCGGCGACTGCATATCCTGTATCTGATACACTCCTTCCGGCGTACCGCTGCCGGCAATGATCCCTGTGTCCACCACCGGAACTCCATCCCGATAAACCACCAGACGCTGATTGGGAAGATCCACCTCCACATAAGTATAACCGATATCATTAGTGTCCCGGCTCATTGCGCTCTGCTGATATACCGGCTCCCGCACCTGGGTCTTCCGGTCCGTCACGGCCTGATAAAGCGCGTCCGTTTCTTTCGCCTCATCTATCACCCATCCGTAGTCTCCGCCGGAAACAGTAATTTCCCTGTTGTCATAAGTCTCAAAAGTCCTCGTCAGCCCCGGCGTATTATATTTCTCACCCAGCGCGGCCACATATGCCGAGATCTTCTCCCTGTCCAGGATCAGATCTCCGTTTGCATCCCGGGAGAGCCACTCTCTGATCACATTTCTGTCCACAGTCTCTTTGCGGTCGCCGAAATCATAGGTGATCACTACGTCCGTCAGCTCGTTCATCTGTTCGCAGTCTTTTATCAGACGTTCATCCTCTGCGTAAACGGAAGGATTATCATAACAATCGTCCTCTTCCAGATTCACCACGGGATCTCCCGTTGTTACGGCTCTGAGGATCTCCTCGTCCAGCCGTTCCCTGTTTACCTGCGTGCCCACAGTTTCCGGAATGATCTCGAATCTTTCGCCGTTATCTTCGATCCGGGCGTCCACAGGGGCGATATTGTCTTTCATGCAGTTAAGACTGGCGATTTTCTGCTCCAGAAGATTCCCGTCGCAGGACACGGACGAAGGAACCTCATAAGTCTTATGCTGGCCGAAAGAAAGAAACCAGAGGAATCTGTTCTGCCCGCGAAGAAGCTTCCTCACGCTTCCGTCCGGCTGATAGGAAAGGCCGATCTCATCAGCGGAAATACTTTCCTGGCCGTTTCCTCTCGTCTGCACCGCAAGCACATAAGCGTCCGTCGCCTGTGTCAGCAGATCCTCCGTTTCCGTCTCATCCATATAAGAACAGTTAAAGCCGTTCACAAGAGATCCCGGGAGGAAATGCCGGGTAAAATAATACACCCCGAAACCATAGGCAGCCACAGTAAGCAGAAGCAGAACTGCGATCACGCCTGTCAAAACCTTTCTGCCTGTACTCGTTTCTGTATGTTTTTCTGCCATAAAACCTCCCTGCCGGATCACTCCTGTAACGGCTTTTTTATGCCGGCGTCTTTGCGCCGTTTTTTACAATATTTAAACGTTTCCTGTGTTCTTTATGCTTCCAGAAGCTTCTCCACACTGGCGAGCTTCACGCATACAACGAACACCTTCGCCGCCTCTTCCAGCTCCTTAAGATCCGGATAAGTGGGCGCGATACGGATATTGGAATCTTTGGGGTCTTTGCCGTAGGGATAGGTGGCGCCTGCCCCTGTCATCACAACTCCCGCTTCTTTCGCTTTTGCTACGATAGCTTTCGCGCAGCCTTCCATGGACTCAAAGGAGATAAAATATCCTCCCTTTGGTTTCGTCCATTCGCCGATTCCAAGACCATCCAGCTCTCTGGTAAGAATATCGTCCACAAGCTGGAATTTCGGGCGGATCAGAGCAGCATGTTTTCTCATATGTTCATGAACGCCTGCAAGATCCTTAAAGAATCTTACATGACGGAGCTGATTCAGCTTGTCATGGCCGATGGTCTGGATCTGCATATATTTGCGGAAATCGTCCAGGTTTGCTTTGGACGCAGCCACTGCCGCGATACCGGAACCCGGGAAACTGATCTTGGAAGTGGAAGTAAATTTATATACCATATCCGGATTGCCAGCCTTAGCGCACTCGTCCAGTATCTCGAGAAGGAAATCCTGATCCTCGTCATAAAGATGATGAACACTGTAAGCGTTGTCCCAGTAAATACGGAAATCAGGAGCCGCCGGCTTCAGATGCGCGAAACGCTTCACCGTCTCCTCTGAATAGGTATAGCCCTGCGGATTGGAATATTTCGGCACGCACCAGATACCCTTTACCGCGGCGTCCTCGCTTACCAGCTTCTCCACCATGTCCATATCCGGTCCTTCCGGAGTCATGGGGATATTGATCATTTCGATTCCGAAAAATTCAGTGATCTTGAAGTGGCGGTCATATCCCGGAACCGGACAGAGGAATTTCACCTTATCCAGCTTACACCAGGGCGTATTCCCCATAACGCCGTGTGTCATGGAGCGGGCCACTGTATCGAACATTACGTTCAGACTGGAGTTGCCGAAGATAATGATGTTGTCAGGATCCACTTCGGAGATCGCTCCCAGAAGTCGTTTGGCTTCCGGGATACCGTCCGGCACGCCGTAGTTCCGGCAGTCCACTCCTGTCTCACATTTCAGATCGGAATCTCCCTTCAGGACGTCCATCATCTCCATGGAGATATCCAGCTGATCCATACCCGGTTTCCCTCTGGACATATCCAGGGACAGTCCCTGCGCCTTGATGTCCGCGAACTGCTGATCCAGCTCCTTCTTCAGAGCCAGCAGTTCTTCTCTGCTCATTTCACTGTATTTCTTCATAATCTTCCTCCTCGCGCCGTATCTGATGTACCGTCCTTTTCCGGTCCTGTATCCGGTCGCCGCCAGATTGGACGCAGACGCCTTAATACGTCAGTCCGACTATAATCTTCACCTGTATTACTTTGCTCTATCCCGTCTATTTTAGTATGCTAAAGTCCTGCTGTCAAGACCGTGACTTAAAAGTTTCTTCTTGCGGATTTCTTCTGATTACCATATACTGAGGTTACAGGGAACACTCTTTTCCCTGATTACTTAATAATGAAAGGCAGACATCTATGTGGATTGCAGATAACTGGAAAGAATACGAAGTCCTGGACGCCTCCTGCGGGGAAAAACTGGAGCGCTGGGGAAAATATGTCCTGGTCCGTCCGGATCCCCAGGTCATCTGGGACACGCCGAAAACAGACCGCCGGTGGAAAAACCGCAACGCTCATTATCACCGGAGCAAAAAAGGCGGCGGCGAATGGGAGTTTTTTGATCTTCCCCAGCAGTGGGAAATACATTATAAGGAACTGACCTTCCGACTGAAACCATTCAGCTTCAAACACACCGGACTGTTTCCGGAACAGGCGGTAAACTGGGACTGGTTCAGCGAAAAAATACGCGGCGCAGGCCGTCCGGTAAAAGTGCTGAACCTTTTTGCCTACACGGGCGGAGCCACTCTTGCCGCCGCGGCGGCAGGCGCCAGCGTCACTCATGTGGACGCCTCCAAAGGCATGGTCACCTGGGCGAAAGAGAACGCCGCAGCCTCAGGGCTTTCAGAAGCCCCCATACGCTGGCTGGTGGACGACTGCGTGAAGTTCGTGGAAAGGGAGATCCGCCGGGGCAATCATTATGACGCCATAATCATGGACCCGCCCTCCTACGGAAGAGGACCCAAAGGCGAGATCTGGAAGATCGAGGACGCCATCCATCCGCTTATCAGACTGTGTACCAGAATCCTCAGCCCGGAACCGCTTTTCTTCCTGGTGAACTCCTACACCACCGGGCTGGCTCCCGCGGTGCTTACCTATATGCTTGCCACGGAACTGAAGAAGTTTTCCGGAAGTGTGGACTCCCAGGAGATCGGACTGCCAGTGACAGGCAGCGGACTTGTACTCCCCTGCGGCGCGTCCGGCCGCTGGGAAGCCCCGTAAGCCCGGCGCACAAAATACGGTTTCTTAAATTCAAGGGATAACGCACTGTATCAACGGCAGCCTGTAAGATGGTTTGCTTTACCGGACAGTGTACAAAGAGGGGGATATACTTATGAATAATCTTGCATCCTTAAAAATCATGGATCCTAAAATTGAAATGAAGCGCTACGGCTGCGCTGTTATAGCCGCCGTCATCTGCGCGGTAAACATCAACACCTTTGTCAATACCGGAGGACTTATCCCCGGCGGCTTCAACGGACTGACACTGCTCCTTCAGAATATTTTCCGGGAGTTCGCCGGCCTGGAGGTTCCGTATACTGTCATCAACATCACCCTGAACGCCTTTCCTGTTTTTATCGGCCTCAGGTTTATCGGCATCAAGTTCACTATGAGTTCCTGCGTTGTCATTGTCCTGTCCAGTATTCTTACGGACCTGATCCCGGCGCAGCCCATTACCTATGATCCTCTGCTGATCAGTATTTTCGGCGGTCTGATCAACGGTGTTGTGATCACACTTTGTCTTATCGGCAATACCAGTACAGGAGGGACAGATTTTATCGCCATCTATTTTTCCGAAAAAAACGGACGCGATATCTGGAATTATATTTTCTGCGGCAACGCAGTACTCCTTGTCATCGCCGGACTCCTTTTCGGCTGGGATAAAGCCCTGTATTCCATTATTTTCCAGTTCACCTCCACTCAGGTAGTACAGATGCTCCATCAACGTTATAAAAAACACACGCTTTTTATTGTTACGAGACATCCCGAAGAGGTATATGAAGAAATTTCACAGCTTTCTCATCATTCCGCCACACGGCTGGACGGCACGGGATGTTATACGAGAGACGCAACTTCTATGATCTACTCCGTGGTATCCCGGGAGGAGGCGAAACTTCTTGTCAAAAAGGTTATGGAAGTAGATCCCGACGCCTTTGTGAACATCATCAAAACGGACTTTATCAACGGAAGGTTTTATCACAAGACAGATTATTGATTCTTTTGTGGCAAAATATTTAAATATCTCCACAAAACCACTTGAATTGTATGCTCCATAAAGTATAATAGACTTAAGATGATCTTCAGGTCAAAGGAGCGTGATTTATATGAAGGAAGAACAGGACAGAACGGCTTATACCTGCTCCCCGGAGTACGACCGCAGCGCCTGCGGCGGCTGTCTCTGCGCCACCTGCTATGAGCAGGAATTCTGCGACCGGTGTAAAGACTGCCACGAACAGTCGCGGAAGAAGACTTCCTGCTTCAGCTATGAGGGGGCCTATAACTACTAAAAAAAGAGGTTACCGGAATTCATATATTCCGGCAGCCTCTTTTTACATATATATCTTTTTCCGTTTTATACAGGTTCATTCCGATCCCGTCATTCCGTTTTTCCGTTCTTCGGAAGGATCACAGTGATCTCCGTGCCTTTGCCAAGCTCGCTGATCATGTCCACAGTTCCGCCCAGGAAAGTAACTCCATGCTTCACAATGGAAAGACCCAGTCCGGTTCCTCCGATCTCTCTGGAATGACTTTTGTCTACCCGGTAGAAACGCTCGAACACCCGGTTGATATCTTCACGTGGAATACCGATTCCATTGTCCTTTACAACAATCCGGACATTTTCTTTCTCTTCTGTGATATGAATACTCATGGTACCGTCGTCTTTGTTATATTTAATCCCGTTGTCGCAGAGATTATAAAGGATTTCTTCCAGAATAGGCCGGACTGTACGGCACATCGTCCTGTGTCCTTCGATAAACAGATGTACGTTTTTCTTCAAAGCGATATCCTTGAGATTTCCACATACTTCCTTTGCCACCTGGTATATATCTATAATTTCCCATTCGTATGGATTAGCGCCCTCGTCAAGCTGAGATATCTTGATCGTATCCTCCACAAGCTGGATAAGCCTCTGGGCTTCCTTGTAGATCCTTCCGGCAAATCCTTTAATATCCTCCTCTTTTACCAGTCCTCCCTGGATAATTTCCGCGTAGCCGGAAATAGAAGTAAGAGGCGTTTTCAGCTCATGGGAAACATTAGCCGAGAATTCCCGGCGCAGACTCTCCCTCTGTACCTTCTCCGTCTCATTCATCAGCACAAGCACCGCTCCCACGGTACTTCCCTCCCTGGTCACCGGGTTGGCGATCAGTTGGATAAATTCATTATCCACATGAAGAAGAGCGCTTCCGTGTTCACCTTTCAGAACCTTCTCGATCACCTTGCGGAAATCCTCCGTCCTGTCCAGAGAATATACGCTTTCTCCAATCTTTGGTTCCCATACCTGGAACATCTTCCACACGCTTGTGTTTCCGGACAGGATCATGGTATAGGCGTCGATCACCAGAAGCCCTTCCTGCATATTCTCTGTGATAATACGGAATTCTTCCTGATTTCTCCGGGCCTCCTCGATCTGGAGCCTGATCTGTCCGTTCTGCCTGTGGATCTTGCTCAGAAGAGGAGCCACCTCTTCATACACCAAATTCTCCTCCGGATGTTCCAGATCAAGAGAATTCAAAGGCTCCACAATACGGGAGGCGATCCTGGAGGCAAAAAAGCACGCTAGGATGATCAGTACCGCCAGGATTCCCAGCGCAGGCGGTATCAGTTGAACCGTAAGCGCCAGAACAGAGTCCTGGGTACTGGATACCCGGAGAACGGAATTATCGCTGAGACGCACCGCATAATAGAGCGTCCGCTCCGAAAGCGTATCCGAGATACGCTCCGCCTGCCCCACGCCTGTTTCCTCCGCCTCCTGAAATTCCTCACGGTCTTTGTGATTTTCCATGACTTCCTCGTCAGCCATACTGTCATAAAGCACATTACCCGCATCATCTATATAAGTGATGCGGGAATCCTGCTCGTTGACATTTTCCAGATAGTCCTCTCCCTTAAGCTCCACGCCATAGGAAAGATATTCCGCTTCTTTCTTCAGCTCATTTATAATCTGGCCGCCAAAATGGCGGTATAAAACCCCCAGCACACAGGCCATTCCGATGATCAGTACGACCACCGAGGCAAGAATGCTGGATTTGAATATCTTTTTTGTCAACCTTAATTTCCTCCCAGTTGGTGTTCATTGTTTCTGTGAACTCCTGTAATGGAATATTCCACCCACTCTGCAATGTTCACCGCATGGTCGCCGATACGTTCCATATATTTCGCAGCCATCAGAAGATCCAATCCTACTTTAACGTCCATATTTTTATACATCTGATTGGCAAGCTCTTCCTTGATCTCGTTGAACGCCTGGTCTACCCTGTCGTCGTCGTCAATAACCTTTCTGCACAGATCCAGATCCGCCTTTACGAAAGAGTCCACGCTCTCTGTCACCATATGAACGGCCATCCCTACCATCTTTTCAATCTGATCCGGGATCTGATCCATATTTTTGTCGATAAATCTGGACAAATCGGCAATATCAGCCGCCTGGTCCCCAATACGCTCCATATCGGAGATCATTCGCAGAGCAGCGGAAATCTCCCTGAGATCCCCCGCCACAGGCTGCTGATGGAGAAGGAGCCGCATACAGAGCGTCTCAATCTCTCTTTCTTTCGCATCAATTTCCTTGTCTACCTCAAAAACTTCTTTTGCGCAGTCCTTGCCGCGTATCGCCTGTGCGGAAAGAGTGATCACTTTCTCGCAGAGACTTCCCATTGTTATCATCTGTACATGGAGTTCTTCCAACTGCCGCTCAAAACGTGTTGTCATATCAGCCAAACCTCCCTGTAATATAGTCTTCTGTTCTCTTGTCCGCAGGCATAGAGAACAGTGTATCTGTATCATTGAATTCTACCACTTCTCCCAGTAAAAAGAAAGCGGTTTTATCGGAAATACGCGTTGCCTGCTGCATGTTATGGGTTACGATCACAATCGTGTAATCCTTCTTAAGCTCCAGAGCAAGTTCCTCGATCTTGGAAGTAGAAATGGGGTCAAGAGCCGAGGTAGGCTCATCCATCAGAAGCACTTCCGGCTGTACCGCCAGCGCGCGGGCGATACAGAGTCTCTGCTGCTGTCCGCCGGACATACCCAGAGCGCTTTTTTTCAGCCGGTCTTTTACCTCATCCCAGATTGCGGCGTCGCGGAGAGATTTTTCCACGATATCGTCCAGCTTTGCTTTGGAACGGACGCCGTGAGTTCTGGGGCCGTAGGCGATGTTATCATAAATACTCATAGGGAAGGGGTTTGGTTTCTGGAAAACCATACCTACTCTTTTGCGGAGAAGGTTCACGTCCATATCTCCGTAAATGTCCTCTCCGTCCAGCTCTACCTTGCCGGTGATCACACAGCCCTCCACCAGATCGTTCATCCTGTTCAGGGATTTCAGAAGGGTGGACTTACCGCAGCCGCTGGGGCCGATGAACGCGGTAATCTCCTTCTCCGGGATGTGCATATTGATATCCTTTAACGCATGGAACGTGCCGTAATGCAGGTTCATATCCTCAATTGAAAGCTTTATCGTCTCGCTCATTTCTCCTTATCCTTTCGCAATTCGTTTGGCCGCCATACTGGACAGACCGTTGATGATCAGTACAAAAATAAGAATTACCACAGCCGTTGCAGAGGCTTCGTTCATATGAAGTCCCTCGCTGGAAAGCACATACATATGAAGGGCAAGGGTACGTCCTGAGCCCATAAGATCCGGAATCTGCGCAACTGTACCTGATGTGTACAAAAGAGCGGCCGTCTCACCGATGATACGCCCTATGGCCAGAATGATACCTGCCAGAATTCCCGGCACTGCGGAAGGCAGTACAATGGTAAAAATAGTACGGAGCTTACCGGCGCCAAGGCCGAAACTTGCTTCTCTGTAGGAATCCGGCACTGCCTTCAGGGCCTCCTCGGAGGTACGCATGATCAGCGGCAGCACCATGATGACAAGGGTAAAGGAACCTGCCAGCAGAGACATTCCCCAATGAAGAGCTGTTACGAAAAACAGCATACCGAACAGACCGAATACGATAGAAGGAATTCCGGAAAGGGTTTCTGCTGTGATACGGATCACTTTTACCAGTTTATTACCTTTTTTTGCATATTCCACAAGATAGATCGCCGCGAAAATACCAAGAGGCGCCGCAATGATCAGAGACATAAACGTCATAATAAAGGTGTTAATCAGAGAGGGCATCAGGGATACGTTCTCTGAGTTATATTCCAGGCTGAAAAGGGAAGGCGTCAGATAGGGAATCCCTTTTACCAGGATATATACCACCAGAAAGATCAGCACCGCGAATGTGATCACCGCCGCCAGCCCCGTAAGCAGCGCCAGAACGCCGGAACCGGGATGACGGAGATAGGAACGCAGATGATCAGAGGTAGTGGTTGTATTTCTTTTTTCCATTTCCGCTGAACTTACCGCCGCAAAATTAGTCTGCATTATTAGCCCTCCTGTTCAGTAATGAGAGACACAGGTTAATAATCAGGATAAATACAAACAGTACCACGCCTGTAGCGATCAGAGCTTCTCTGTGGAGGCCTGTCGCATAACCCATCTCTGTAACAATGTTTGCCGTCAGGGTTCGGAGTCCCTTGAGAAGACCTTCCGGCATTCTCGCCTGGTTTCCGGCTACCATGATCACCGCCATGGTTTCGCCGATGGCGCGTCCGATACCAAGTACTACCGCCGCCAGAATACCGGATTTTGCCGCCGGAAGGATCACGCAGAAAATACTTCTCTCCTTCGTAGCGCCCAGAGCCAGAGAACCTTCATAATAGCTTTCCGGCACGCTTCTGAGAGCGGATTCTGTAGGGCCGATGATAGTGGGAAGAATCATAATAGCCAGCAGAAGGGACGCCGCCAGCCAGCTTGTTCCCGTTCCCCCGAATACTTCACGAATCAGCGGAACCATCAGGACAAGTCCGAAGAAACCATATACAATGGAAGGAACGCCGGCCATCAGCTCAATTCCTGATTTCAGCGGACGGTAAATTTTTTTCGGACAATAGCGTGCCATAAACACGGAAGTAAACAGTGCGATCGGTACTCCGATCAAAATTGCTCCGCCTGTTACATAGATACTTGCCACGATCATCGGGAAAATTCCATAAACATCATTGGACGGTCTCCATTCCGTTCCAAAAAGAAAGTTTAATGGCCCGATCTTTCCGATTGCCGGGATACCACTGGCAAACAGGAACAGGCAGATCAGGAACACCGCCAGGATTGAAACGCAGGCAGCGACCGTAAAGACGACTTTCATACCTTGTTCTTTAAATTTATTCATGGATAAATAACTTCCTCTCTTCTTATCCGCCAGTACACCGAAAAACAAACCTGCTGCATCTTCATTGTTTCTTTTTCGCTGTACTGGCAATCACCTGTAATTATTTTACATAAGAATATCTATGCACGTTTTGCGTTTTATCGGGGACGCCTCCGGAAAAGCTTTCCGGAAGCGCCTTGGAATACAGCAGAACTGCATAGATATCCGTAATTCATTTCAGTGTGTTTTACTCTGCCAGATCTTCCCACTCTGTTGTCTCACCTGTGAAAATAGCTTTTACCTGATCGCTTGTGAGATCTTCAATTTCGTTGGTAGTATTTACGATAACTGCGATTCCATCAGTTGCGATTACAGTAGGTGTAAGTCCCTGCTCTGTCTCTTCATCTTTCAGTTCACGGGAAGCCATACCGATATCGCAGATTCCGTCTGCTACAGAGGTAATACCTGTTGTGGAATCACTCTGCTGTACTTCTACAGTTACTTTATCCTGAGCTGCCTCATAGCCTTCTTTCAGTTTTTCCATAACCGGTGATACGGAAGAAGATCCGGCTACTACAACTTTTCCTTCTGCGTCGCCTGCCGCATATGCCTCAGCCTCTGTATCTGCTTTGATATATCCGTTGTCTTCAACGATCTGCTGTCCGTCAGCGCTCATGATGTAGTTGATGAAATCCTGCGCAGCGTCGCTTACTTCCTCGCCTGTCACGATGTTGAAGGGACGGGATACTTTGTATGTACCGTCAGCCACCGCTTCAGCGGACGCCTCAGCGCCGTCGATCTTTACAGCCTTAACAGTATCGTTCAGAGAACCAAGAGAAATGTATCCGATCGCGTTCTCATCTCCTGCCACTGTCGTCATCATAACAGAAGTGCTGTTTGTAATGCTGGCGTCTGTTGTAGTCATGTCCACTTTTTCGCCGTCTTTTTCTTCTTCAATGCCAAACAGCTCGATGAATGCTCCACGTGTGCCGGATCCGTCTTCACGGGAAATTACGTTGATTGTTCCGCTTGCCGCGCTTGCTACAGACGCGAAAGCTGTGGTTCCTATTACTGCTGCTGCTAAAATTCCTACAATTTTTTTCTTCATGATTAATCTCCTATTCTTTTATTTTCTTTATTCAGTTGTGTTCCTCATTGACATGTGTCATTTTATAGTCGGAACGTAAAATTCAAAAGTCTTCTCCTGTAAAATCTTTGTAAAAAAAGACACCGTAGAACCAACTGTCGCAGTTAGCTCTACGATGCCCTGTATATGCAAAAAGGAGATTTATGTATTAACTTGCTGTTACTATTCAGTATGATTTATAAGTATCTTACATGTCTGTTTACATTTTTTGATATAGTCTATTATTTCTTTCCGATTTGTACTTTCAAAAAATGCCCTTCCCAGAATAACTCTGTCCGCGCCACTTTTCACACATAATTCCGCAGTGTTTACTGAAAGTCCGCCATCAATGCTTATGGTAAAAAAACAGTTCGATTCTTGTCTTATTCTATACACATTTTCTATTTTGCAATATGTAGTCTCCAAGAAGCTTGAATTTTCCCTTCCTGGTTCTGTACTCATAATCAACACATCGTCAATCACAGATATATATGGATTTAATTCTTCGGCAGAAGTTTGAGGAGATAAGGCAATGCCCGCTTCTATGCCTTCATCTTTTATTATGTTCAACAAACTTATATTATTTTCAATCATGCCAGCTTCTGCATGTATTGTTATCCGATCTGGCTTCAAGCACATATAAGCCGTCAACATTTCTTTTGATACATAGGCCATAAAGTGAAAATCTTTTTTTAAAGGTACAATACTTTCAATGCTTCGGATCCACATCTGATTGAATCCACACAATGGAACAAAATGTCCATCCATAATATCTATATGGAGAGAATAGACCGGAACACCATCCAACAAACGCAAATTATTTTCCATATGTAAGATATCTGCTCCAAATACAGAAATCGATACGTCTGCCATATTCTTTTCCCCCTCTAATCTGAAAACTGTTCTGCGAGCTGTTCTCCTACTTTTCCACCTGGATGGATTACCAAAAATTCTTCCTGCGTATAGTTGCGTTCTTCGGAAAGTTCAATCGTTATAGCATCAAATGTTGAAATTACAGCTAATGTACTCGCGGTTGCCAGCATATTAAATTGATCTGGTTCCTTTTCGACTTTAACCAGCAAAGTTTGACTTCCCTTTTGAGCCAGAACAGAATTTTTATTTTCTGTAACTATGATTGTAACTGCTCCTTTCTTAATGACAGATTCTATCATTAAATCCAATTCAGAACTGTGTCCTCCCTTAGAGATAAATATAACCACATCTTCTTTGTCAATGGCTCCCATTCCTCCATGAAGAGCTTCTGCCGGAGAAAGGAAAAAAGCAGATAATCCGGTACAATTAAATGTATGCGCAATTTTTTTTGCCGCTGTTCCTGAAGTCCCACATCCCGTTGTAATAATTTTCCCCTGGCATTTTTTTAATATATACAACACCTGTTGTAACTCCAGCGGATTCAGGTCGTTTGCAGTTCTAGCAATTTCGTTGGCTTCCGAATCCATTATTTTTTTTATTCTCTTAATACTGTCATCCTTTATGTCTCTGACCATAGTATGCATCTTCTCCAAATTTTCGATTATAATGTTTATTTTTTAGTTCTTCCTGAATAAAGGGCAATTTCCCCTCCGACATCACATAATTGCAGTATGCCATTTTAGATATATATTCCAACACCTGACTATGAAGGACCGCTGCTTTGGGATCTTCTCCCCATACAAAAGGTCCATGACTATGTACCAGAACCGCGTTCATCTGACGGCAACTTATCTCCCGGAAACGTTCCAAAATAACGCTTCCTGTGTTTTTTTCATATTCCCCGGCAATTTCTTCTGGCGTCATTTTTCTGGTACAAGGAATATTACCATAAAAATAATCACTATGCGTGGTTCCGTAATCTGGAATGTCCCGGCCAAACTGTGCCCACATAGTTGCAAACTGAGAATGAGTATGAACAATTCCTCTGATTCCCTCGTCTCCAAAAACTTTATAAAGTTCTATATGTGTGGGAGTATCTGTAGACGGAACATAATCACCTTCCACAACCTTTCCATCCAAGTCTACGACTACCATATGTTCAATTCCCATTTCGTCATAATGAACTCCACTGGCTTTAATTACGACCAAGCCATTTTCCTTATCATAGCCGGATACATTTCCCCAGGTAGAAATCACCAGATTCTTTTTTACCAGATCCAGGTTGGCCTCTAAAACTTCTTCTTTTAATTTCTCTAACATTTTCTATTCCTCCTGCACTCATTCATTCTTTTCTTTAGATTATTCATTATCGGATTAATCCCGCGCCCAAAATAATCGTGGAGTACTTCATACTCTTTATATAACTGATCGTATGCCGCTTTGTTTTCCGGGTTTGGACTATAAACTACATTTTTAATATTGCCCATATTATCAGCAGCTTCTTTTATATCATCATATCCTCCGTTTTCTTTTCCGGCTGCTAACGCTGCCCAGATGCAGGAAGACAATGCTGCATTTTGTTTTGATCCAGCTATGTGAATAGTCCTCCCTATTACATCTGCATATATCTGCATAATAAAGGGATTCTTTTCTGCAATTCCTCCTGCAATAATGATCTCGTCTACTGGAACATGATATTCAATAAAAGTTTCTACAATTTTCCTTGTCCCAAATGCAGTCGCTTCGATAAGAGTTCTGTAAATATCCTCCGGTTTTGTTAAAAGTGTATAGCCTAAAATCATGCCGGATAAATTACCATCTACTAAAACACTTCTGTTTCCGTTCCACCAGTCCAGCGCAATCAGGCCTGTTTCCCCTACTTCTTTTTCTGCGGCCAGAATATTCAGATAGGAATAAATATCTTTATTCTGACGCTTCGCCTCTTCTTTATAGGATGCTGGAAGACAGTTTTCTACAAACCAGGCAAAATGATCTCCCACACAACTTTGTCCAGCCTCGTATCCGTAGTATCCCGGAACGATTCCATCTTCTACATATCCACAGATTCCAGGAACCATTTCCTCTGTACTGCACATTAATTCATGACAGCTTGAGGTTCCCATCATAATAAGCATCTTTCCAGGCTCAGTAATCTTTGCTCCTACAGTAGCGCCGTGCGCGTCAAGATGTGCAATAGCTATCGGCGTACCTTCCAAAAGTCCTGTTAACTCTGCTGCTTTTTGAGTCAATAGTCCTGCTCTGGTTCCAATGGAACGGACCTCGCCCCAGAATTTTTCCTCTATGATATTTTCTAACCGGGGGTCCAACTCTTTAAAATATTCTTTAGAGGGAAAACCGTCTTTTTTATGCCAGCACGCCTTTGCTCCGGCAGAAGCCGTATTCCTGACTAAGTTTCCTGTAAGAACCATGACAATCCAATCAGCCGCTTCTATAAAGGTGTCAGCTTTCTCATATACTTCAGGATTTTCCTCCAAAGTCTGCCATATTTTAGGAAACATCCATTCACTGGAGATTTTCCCTCCATAACGTTTAATAAATTTTTCTCCCCGTCTGATGGCTGTTTCTGTCATTTTATCTGCCCACGGCTGAGCAGAATGATGTTTCCAGAGCTTTACATAAGCATTGGGAACTGATTTGAACTCATTTAAAAAACATAAGGGAGTTCCGTCTTTAAGAATAGGAAGCATTGTACATGAAGTAAAATCCACTCCCACTCCAATTACTTGTTTATTTGAAATATTAGCCTGATTCATAACATCTCTGATCGTAAAATGAAGAACATCCAGATAGTCTTGCGGATATTGGAGATACCAATCTATCATAAGAGGAGTACCATCCGGAAGTTTATCACTCATAACCTGATGTGGATATTCAAAGACACTGGCTGCAACTTCTTCCCCTGTTTCTACATCCGTCAAAAGGCATCGTCCTGAAAGGGTTCCAAAATCAATACCTACTGTATATTTTTTCAACCTGTCTACCCCCTATTTTTCAACCAACCTCTGGCTTCGTACCTTCACAGAAAATTCTGTAAAAGCAACTGCCAGGATCAATACGACACCTTTTACCAGACGCTGTACATAATCGTTAATTCCGCACATGATCATACCTGTGGAAAGGACGCCCATCAGAACTACGCCTATCATTACCTGATTAATCTTTCCTTCTCCGCCTGCCAGACTTACCCCACCTAAAGCAACTGCTGTAATAGCATCCATTTCATATCCATCTCCCGCCGACGGCTGCCCACTATTGGTTCGGGAAAGGAGAACCAAACCTGCGACTCCCGACAACAATCCGGCAAAGGCATAGATCATTAGTTTCACTTTCACAACATTTACACCAGATAGTCTGGAAGCTTCCTCATTTCCTCCAACACCGTATACATATCGTCCGAAAGTACATCTCTCCAAAATAAATTTTCCGACTACAAATACAGCGATCATTAGAAGAACCATCAGCGGAACACCTAAAATACTGGCCGTAGCAAAATTTCTGTAGGTCTTACTAAAACTGTGTACTGGAAGTCCGTCTGTAACGATATAAGCAAGTCCCCGGAGAGCCTGTTGTGTACCAAGAGTAGCGATTAAGGCTGGCATATTCAGCTTTGTAACGCAAAATCCATTAATAGCTCCAAAAAGTAAAGCCAAAGCTAACGCAAAAATAGAACTGACAATTCCAGAGAAACCTTTTTGCATAGAAATTGCAGCAATAACTGCTGTAAGGCCTGCAATAGAACCGACACTTAAGTCAATCCCTCCTGTCAGAATCACATAACACATTCCAACGGAAGTAATTCCTGTAATCGCAACTTGTCTTAGTATCGTTACAAAAGTATTAAGGCTTAAAAAATTACTGGATGCTATGGAAAATACAATAATTAATATAAGCAAAACCATCAGGATACCATAATCCAATAGTTTATTTACTAAGTCATTCCTTCTGTTTTTCATTTTACTGATCTCCCCTTTTCTCACTAGATGCAAATTCAAGGATCCGTTCCTGACTATATTCTTCCCTATTTAATTCTCCTGAAATCTCACCATGGCTCATGACGAGAATACGATCCGACATTCCTATCAGTTCTGGCATTTCGCTGCTTATCATAATAATTGCCTTCCCCTGTTCCGCCAATTTGACCATAAGCGTATAAATTTCCTGTTTTGCGCCTACGTCAATTCCACGTGTGGGTTCGTCGAATATCAATATATCGCAGTTTGTTGCAAGCATTTTTGCAAGAACTACCTTCTGCTGATTTCCTCCAGAAAGATTTTTTACCAACTGGTTTTTATCCGGAGTTTTTATCTTTAATTCTCCAACATACTGGTTCACGATTTCATTAATTTTCTTTTTTTGAAGTACTTTGATTTTTGAACATTTATCCAATATGCTATACACTACGTTATCCTCAACCGATAATCCAAGAACTAATCCTTGTTGTTTTCTGTCTTCTGGTATTAAACCTATTCCTCTTAACAGTGCATCTTTGGGACTTCTTGGTTCGTATTTTTCTCCCTTACAAATCATGGTGCCACTTTGTTTTTCGTCTGCTCCGTATATAACTCTAGCTAATTCAGTCCTCCCAGCTCCTACCAGTCCTCCCAAACCTAAAATTTCTCCTTTTCTCAGGCAAAAACTTACATGACTCACTTTTTTATTTGTAATATCTTTTACCTCTAAAAGGACTTCTCCAGGTTTTTCCGGATTTTGCGGATAATCATCAGATAATTCACGCCCCACCATATAAGAAATTAATTCTTTTTTGGTCAATTCTTTTACAGATTTCGTGATCATATATTTCCCATCACAAAAAACAGTAGCCCGGTCACACAACTCAAATACTTCTTCCAGACGGTGTGAAATGAAAACAATTGTTACCTTCTTCTCCTTTAATTTTCTAATAATGTTAAAAAATATTTTAGTCTCATTGATCGTCAATGGTGCAGTCGGCTCATCCATAATAATGAATTTCGTATTTTTGGATACAGCCTTCATAATTTCCACAATCTGCTGATACGCGATCCCCAGTTCCATTACTTTTGTGTTTACATCTAGTTCTACTCCCATTTCTTTACACAGTTCCAACGCACGCTTGTTCATTTCTTTAATGTTACGTATGCCAGCTTTTTGAAGCTCACGTCCATAAAAAATATTTTCTGCAACCGTAAGATATGGAATAAGACTAAATTCCTGGTAGATAACTGAAATCCCCAAATCCATAGCAAGTCTAGGAGTTAGGCGGTCGTATATCTGATGTTCAAATTCAATACTTCCTTTCGTAGGCTCATATGCACCTGTCAAAAGTTTTATGAATGTTGATTTTCCAGCTCCGTTTTCTCCGCAGAGAGCATGAACCTCTCCTCTTCTTACATCAAAAGAAATATCATCCAGAGCCTTTACCATCGCAAAATATTTCGTCAAATGATTCACTTTCAATATAATATCGTCCATTACCTCTCCTTTAATCTTTCGAAGGGGCTATGCCCCATGCATAAGCCCCCTCTATTTTGTTCACAGATATCTTGCTCTTTACTCTTCTGCTCCATCCCATTCATAGGTTCCATCCAATACATCGGCTTTAGGAACCTTTACATATGGAAGATAAACTGTCTGCTGTTCTTCTGGTATTCCTTCTGTAACATACTGATACATGTAAAATGCCGACTCATATCCTCCTTTATATGGGAACAGATCTACTGTTCCTCTATAAATACTATCCTCTTCAGAAATATATGTAAGAGCTTCATCTGTTGCATCCCCTGAGAATACCGCATACTCATCGCCTCCTTTTCCGGCATTGATCATAGCCTGGTATCCTCCGATAGCTCCAGAGTCATTGGTACCTACAACAACATTCAGATCAGGATATTGTGCCAGAACTGATTCAACAATATCCATACCGCCTTCCAAAGTATCCCCTGCCTGCCGCGACACGATTTCCACATCCGGACAAATTTCTTTCAGTGCTTCTTCTACACCATCACCTCGTGGTATAACACTTTCTACATTATCCTGAGAAATAATACACACCTGCGCTTTACCATCTAAATTTTCTTTAATCCACTCGCCGGCCTGTTCACCAATAGTATGTCCATATTCATATTCATCCAGCGTATAGCTCAGTTTTACATTATCCTGTGTCTGGGCAATGCACGCTGTCACAATTCCTTCTTCATTAGCTTTATCAACAATCTCCGTGGTTGCTTGTGTGTCAATAGGGGTAAACGTAAATCCATTGTATCCATCATTTACAAGACTTTCCAGGGCATTGAGCTGTGTATCCACATTATATTCAGAATCAATAACCTGATAGGTCACTCCTAAATCTTCACAAGCCTGTTCAAATCCTTTCTTCACCATAGCATTCCATGGGTTTGCAAGATTCATGCTTACATAAGCAAGTTTAATATTTGTATTATCTTTTTCAGCCGCTTCTTTTTTAATACCTTCAACATCTATTGTCCAATCTTCTCCAGATGTTGTCTCCTCTGTCTGTTCAGATGTTTCTGTCCCCTCAGCAGCATAAACCGTTATTCCTGTTCCTAACATTCCCATAACAAGACCTGTGCACATTAAAATTGATACCATTTTTTTCTTCACTTTATTTCCTCCCAATCTTAGTTTTTCTTCTACAATTTATTGAGATCTATGGCCTCTTGAATACTTTTCATATTTTTTTGATGACGTTTTCCTCTTCTTATACTGAGCCCAACAAATAACGCATCCAAAATTGCCTGATCTGCCACTCTTCTTGTTACTTTCTCCCTTCCATAAGATAGATCACTTATAGAAATAAACAATGGAATATCTATCACTTTCATCAGGGGAGATTTATTCATTTTTGTAATGCAGATGGTTGTTGCTCCCTTTGATTTTGCCATTCGCATAGCTTCCACCACATTACGTGATCTTCCTTCATAAGAAACTGCAAACGCTACATCCTCCGGTCCCATATTAGCAGCTGTCAATAGTTGACACATAACATCGCTATATGCCGATCCTGGAATTCCCATTCTAAGAGTTTTCATATGCGAAAACTGACAAACCGCAAAGGCATCTCCTACTCCAAAAAAATGAATAGATTTTGCATCTGCCATAGCACTTAATGCATCTTCGTAGTTAGAAGTTACCAATGACAGCGTATCCGTCAATGTCTGCATATTACTCTGAAACACTTTTTTCAAGATTGTAGGCATATCATCCTGAAGATTGATCTCTTCCTGCTGTGTATCATTGTTATCAACAGAGCTAGACAAAATTGCCTGTCTGAAATCTGAATACCCATGATAACCCATTCGTTTGCAAAATCGAATGATCGATGCGTCACTGCTCCCTGTCTCACGTGCCAAGTTGGCAAGAGTCAAGTTCATAATTGCTTCTGGATTTTCCAGTAATGCTTCAGCAACCACTTTTTCTGCACGAGGAAGAGAAGGAAGTTGAAATCTGATGCGCACCATTATTTCATTCATATCTATCCTCCAGTTTTAATTGTTTGTTTCAGTTCCTTATTTCACTTTTATTGTATTACTACAAAATAGTGAAGTAAATAATCAACATTCTTTTCGTCATTTTGTATGAAATTACTTATTTATTATGTCTATTTAGAAGATATTTATGTGATTATGCACATATTTTTTCTAATTTCACTTCATTTTGAAATTTTAATTATGAAATTTCACTTCACATTCTATTTTCTATTTATTTCCAGAAAAAAAGAATACCGCCATCACTGACGGTATTCCATAATTCACTCCAAATTCGCATGCTTTTCTCGCATATATTCTTCTGTTATATGATTTCTCTCCATTAGTTCCAAGACAATTGCTTCCAGTATAATAAGTAAAACTTCCTCAAATAAACTGCCCATAGGCTGTACAGATTTTTTATTTCCCGCTGATTGATATTTTGCATCTGCTTTCAACACCTTTAATAAATCCGCATAACCTGCAAGTGTGGAATGAGGGTTTGTAGTAAAAACAATTTTTTTCATGCCTAGAGAAACCGCTTTTTTTATATAACCGACTAATCCCTCTGTTTCACCACTTCCGCTACCTAGGATTAATAAATCTCCTGTCTGTGCACTACAAGTATTACTGTCACCTATCCAATATACCCGAAAGCCAGATTGTGCCAAACGCATAGCAAAACATCGCATAATGTAACCCGTCCGCCCGATGCCAGCCAGAAAGATATGATCCGCTTTTTCAATAGCCTCACATATCTCTTTATATTCTGTTTCCTTCACCCCCTCCATGAAATCATATAATTCAGATAATATTTTTTCTGTATAATTTTTAGACATATTCCACACTTTCCCTATGGATATGCAAAATCTATTCTCTTTTTTTATACCAGTTTTAACGAAAATTGTAAAGTATCCTTGTATATTAAATATCTAAAAATCTTAAGAACTTATTTTCCAAACTAAGTTCTATCCTTTTAATCCTAAAATGTAGAAGTTACTT
>CBJMC01400__coassemble_575_pt1 | contig 95002 bp, 79 predicted proteins | sample CBJMC01400__metabat2_low_PE_023 | metagenome-assembled genome bin CBJMC01400 | reverse complement strand
CCGAGGCTCAAAAAAGCCCGGAATATCAAGGAAAATCATCGCTCAGACGATTGAAGTACGGTCTCAAAGCCGCACGTCGCGCTCCGCAGTTCAGCAAGAGATAATTTATTATTTTACGTAAGACAAATCCCGGAAGTTTCGGCTTCCGGGATTTTTTAACATCTCATTAATCAGGCGTTAGCGTACAAAGGACAACACTCTCTAAATTATCCATTCATTGACGGTATTGTCGCTGATATATGCCGTTTTCTTCTATTGTACTTATTGTACACTGGCGCTATTCATACAAGAAAATCTATTATAATCCGTATGGAAAGCTAATTTAAGCAGTCGATACGGTTATATCAAGTTGTTCTAAATTTTCGACCGTACATAATACGGTTTCTGGAATTGAATTCCCAATATGAGCTGTACAAAATTATAAAAGATACCGCTGTGGTATCACTATGAACTTTCTAACCGTACATTTTCAGGAAGGATACGGTCTGGATATCAGAAAAGAGGATGTAACCGTACTTTCTTCGGGAAGAAACGGTCCGGATATCAAAAGAGAGCATGTAACCGTACTTTCTCCGGGAAGATACGGTCCAGAGAACAGAAACGCGGATGTAACCGTACATTTTCCGGGAGAAAACGGTTCAGAGGTCAAAAGAGAGCATGTAACCGTATTTTCTCCGGGAAGAAACGGTCCGGAGAACAGAAAAAGGGATATAACCGTATTTTCTCCGGGAAAATACGGTTTGGAGGTCAGAAGAGAGAATATAACCGTATTTTCTCCGGGAAGAAACGGTTCAGAGGTCAAAAGAGAGAATATAACCGTACTTTCTCCGGGAAGAAACGGTTCAGAGGTCAAAAGAGAGAATATAACCGTACTTTCTCCGAGAAGATACGGTTCAGAGGTCAGAAGAGAGAATATAACCGTATTTTCTCCGGGAAAATACGGTTTGGCGATTAAATTTGAGATCTTAAACCGTGTTGAAGTTTTAAATGTACGGCTATACAAGTTAAATTTGATTCCGGGCGGTATATAAGCCACAAAGTACGATTTAGACGAGAAAGGTTGAAGTCGTTGGACAACGCCTATAAATGATATCGCTGAAATGATTAAAAAAACAGTGTACAAGAGGGATAATACGGCCAATAAAGGACTGATTTCTGTTTCTTTTGCGTTAATTTCATTACGCGTACGCCCTGCATGAGCCAATCATAATCAGGTATCTTAAAGAAACAGAAATAAACTACTTTTCGCCTCGTAGACTCCAACCGCAGGAATTTCAGCGATTTACAGGACAGACGATGGAAAGCAGGATACACTGAATGAGGATAGTGCTGAAAATCGTTGAAATTACGCAGACTGGAGCGTGTTGTCTTTTGTACGCTTAGAACGAAAAAAGGAGGATTTTTATGGAAACGCTGAAGGAATTGCTGTTAAAGGAACAGGAAAGACTGGAACAGATTCTTGAGAAAGCAAAAGTCCGGTTAAAGGATGCGCCGCAGGGGAAGCTCCGTTTATCCAGTTGCAGAGAAAATGTACAGTATTATCACTGCACGCAGGGAGCTAGAAAGAACGGTAGTTATATTCCTAAAGAACAGATGGAATTGATCCGCAGATTGGCGCAGAAATCATACGATGAGAAGATTATAAGACTAGCTGATAAACGTCTGTCCCGGGTTAGAAAACTGGTAAAAGATTATGATGAAATTGCAAATGTATATCAGAGAGAACATGTGGAGAGACAGAAATTGATCGATCCTGTGGAACCGACCTGGGAGCAGCAGATAGCACAGTGGCTTAAAGAGAGATATCAGGGCAAAGAGTTTCAGGAAGGGACTGCCGTTATACTGACGCAAAAAGGCGAGCGGGTACGATCAAAATCAGAAAAAATTCTGGCGGATTATTTTTTCCAGAATAATATTCCATATAAGTATGAAAGACCTTTGTATCTGAAAGGTGCTGGAACGGTATATCCGGACTTTACCTGTCTTTCCAGAAAAACCAGAAAAGAAATATACTGGGAACATGACGGGAAAATGGATGATCCGGTATACGCGCGAAGCGCAGTCAGAAAAATACAGGCGTATGAAGAAAACGGCATATATCCCGGAGAAAATCTGATTCTTACATTTGAAACAGAAAAAACAATCCTGGACATCAGAATAGTAAAGGGGCTTGTGGAAAGGTATCTGTTGTAGAGGTTCTTATGAATAGAAAACACCTGTTCTTGCAGGCAAAGATTATTTAGTCGAATTATGAGGCAGGATTAAGAGGGAAAAGTCTGTTGAAACGGCTCGTTTATAAATAAAAAATTAATGTAATTAAAGAATTGACAAGTCCTCCCAAAAGCTGTATAGTATGATGAGTATTTAGATGACAAGACACCAATACATACAGATTTATACCAGCAGAGAATCTGCGTTATAAACGGTCTGCAGGGTTTTGCTCATCGGCTGAAAGAGAGAGGTACATTATGGAAAAATTAAAAGCTTTTATGAAGAGGAAGAACATTGTCATTTCAGCCCGGCGGTACGGAATAGACGCCCTGGGCGCTATGGCGCAGGGTCTGTTCTGTTCGCTGCTGATCGGCACGATCCTGAATACCATTGGAACACAGTTCCATGTGGGTTTTCTCACTGCGCAGATTGTGACCATTAACGGCGTAGGTTACACTATTGGCGGAATGGCGTCCTTTATGAGCGGCGCCGCTATGGCGGTGGCGATCGGGTATGCGTTGCAGGCGCCGCCGCTGGTATTGTTTTCTCTGGCTACCGTAGGGTACGCGTGCAATGCGTTGGGGCAGGCAGGCGGTCCGCTGGCTGTGCTTTTTGTAGCGATCATTGCCGCAGAAGCAGGAAAAGCAGTCAGTAAGGAGACGAAGATCGATATCCTTGTGACTCCTGTTGTTACAACTCTCGTTGGCATAGGAGCCGCCTGGGTGATTGCCCCGCCTATCGGTTTTGTTGCCAGCGCTTTCGGCCAGGTGATCATGCAGGCGACAGAACTGCAGCCATTCCTGATGGGCGTTGTAGTGTCTGTACTGGTAGGCGTGGCGTTGACCCTTCCCATTTCCTCTGCCGCTATCTGCTCTGTTCTTGGTCTGACAGGGCTTGCAGGCGGGGCGGCTGTGGCCGGATGCTGCGCGCAGATGGTTGGTTTTGCAGTCATGAGTTTCAAAGAGAACGGATGGGGAGGACTGGTGAGCCAGGGGCTTGGCACATCTATGCTGCAGATGCCAAATATCGTTAAAAATCCCCGTGTCTGGATTGCCCCCACAGTGGCGTCAGCTATCACAGGACCAATTGCAACATGTATTTTCCGTCTGCAGATGAATGGCGACGCCATCAATTCCGGTATGGGGACCTGCGGATTATGCGGACAGCTGGGTGTCTGGACAGGCTGGCTCGCTCCAAGTGAAACAGCTGTTGCCAACGGAGCGGCCGCGATCAGTCCGACCGCTTTCGACTGGATAGGACTTATACTGATTTCTTTTATACTGCCGGCTATACTGGCGCCTGCGATCAACCAGGTATGCAGACGGCTGGGCTGGGTAAAAGACGGAGACCTGACCTTATCCTGAGGGGTAAGACATGGTATGCTGTACTAAAAAATATGTTTCCAAGTAATAAAATTTAACTTTCTGGTAAAACGGTTCTATGTATCATGGAACCGTTTTCTGTTATTATACAGATGAAGATTTGTCGAAATCGGATATTTTGACCCTGATTATGAAACACTGATGCTGGCGTCAGTGTACAGAGATTGTATTGTCCCCCTGTACATTGATGCTATAATAAATAAAGAATATGCCAACAGACTATAGTAGTAAATCAGGAGGGCGGATATGACGGAAAAGATCAGAAATATATTATGGGCAGGCGCTGCGGCAGGAACGCTGCTTTTGGCTGTGAGTGCTTCTACATATATATTCCCGGGAAAGGAAGAAGTACATGCCGGAGAAGGCAGTGAAGAGAAAATTTCACTGCGGATGATGTATTATTGGGGAGACACGGATTCTGATATATCATCCAGATATCTGAAAGAGATCCTGGATAATGATTTTCCAAAAGCTTTTCCTGACGTTGAATTGATCCAGGAAACCTGTGATAACGAAACTTATAAGAAAAAGTTAAGGGTATTAATGGCTACGGATGATATTCCTGATATTATGATCAGTTATGGCGGCGGATTTTCTGAAAATTTTGTAAATGCGGGAAAAATTCTGGCCCTGGATGAATACCTGGATGATTTCTATACGGAACATATGGATATGGAATATCAGGATAATTTTATTTTTGATGGGAAACAATATGGGATTTGTTATGCTAACTGGAAGGGAGTGCTTTATTGTAATACGGAGCTTTTTCAAAAAGCAGGGGCGTCGATTCCCGGTACTTATGAAGAACTCCTGGAAGTCTGTAAAAAGTTCCGCCAGGCTGATATTGAACCGATCGCTCTTGGAATACTGAATAAATGGCAGGGACAGCAGTGGATCAACAATTTTACGATACAGCTTGGAGGGGCTGAATATTATAAGGCAATGGCGAAAGGAGAAGAAAGTCTGGATAATGAAATTTTTCGGAAGGCTGTGGACCTGACAGAAAAGCTGATAGATGCTGATGCATTCTGTACAGATATGTATCAGCTGGTATCGGGTGAAGCGGAAGAAATGTTTCTGGATGGAGAGGCAGCAATGCTTTATATTGGAAGCTGGTTTACACAGTCTGCAGAAGAGAGTCTGGGAGATAAACTTGCAGCAGTCAAAATGCCGGAAGTTCCCGGGGCTTCTTATCCTCAAGATTACCATGGCGGCGGCAGCAACGGATGGCTTGTGTCGGCAGATACAGAATATCCGGAACTGGCGGCAGAGATCATATCCTGGCTGAGTTATGAACTGAGTTGCTATCAGCCGGAAAATGCAACATTTAAAATAGACGAGGGGGATGCCAAAAATAAAATCAGTGCGGTAAGTCAGGACATTCTTAATCTCTATAGCGATAAAGCGGACGGCGGGATTGCATGGGATTCACTGATGACCTCGGACAAAGCGGATATCTGGCTGGACGTTTGCGCAGGATTATTTGAGCGGCGGATAAATACAGAAGGATTCATTGATGAATTAAAAAACAGTATCGGATAGGGGGATATTATTTACTATGAAAAAATTTAAGCAGCGAACTTTCTCCGGTCAGATCCGATATTACTATATTTTTCTGTTTTTGTTGATTTTTCTTTTATGCGGGATTCTCTATATGGTCACCGCGTTCAGAATGTTATCAGCATCTGATAATAACATTCTGCAGTACAGTCTTCAGATGGTTGAAAATAATATGCAGGCGCTGGTGCGGAGTATCAATGACAATTCCAAAATTGTTGCATTTGATGAAGTGATTCAAAACACTTTGAAAAAAGAAGGAAATGTCAGTTATAAAGAGCGGATGGAACTTCAGGATACATTGGTGCAGATGGTGGCGTGCTGTGATGGCATCACCTCGATTTATTTGTTTGACCTGCAGGGAGAAAATTATCTGGCCGGCGATATTTATGAAGTGGAGGCAATCCGTTCCTGGCTGAACGATACATCCGGTTATGAGAGTACTCTGGAAAAACAAAATCTGGAAAGATTCAATTATGTGATCTTTACCTATCAGGCAAAAGAAGATTCAGATCAGCAGATGATTTCTTTTGTGCGACCGGTGAGAGATATAGATACTTTGGATGTTCTTGGTACTCTTGCAGTAAATATTTCATACAGCAGACTGGAGGAAGTATTCAGCGTTATTTCGGAACAAAATGAGATGGATGTGGCAATTCTGGACAGAAACGGGGATACTCTTATTACCTCGCCACGCGGCAGCTGGCTAGCAGAAGAAAAAATGGAGAAGGACGGAGCTTATGTTGAAAAAGAACACGAAGGGGAAAAATATAAGACGGGGATTATTTCACAGAGTGACGGAGCCTGGAAAATCATCGGCGCAATTCCCAGAAGCGAATCATTGTCTGTAATAAAACAGTATACGCTGTTAAATATCCTGCTGGTAGTCCTGGGAATGATCATGTGTGTTGTGGGTGCATCTTTTCTGACAGCGAAGATTATCCGACCAATTAAAAATATTCTTGACTCTATGAAAAAGATTGGAGAAGGGAAACTGGAACGGATCCAGATAGTGGAAACAAATGCGGAGATTGACTATCTCCAGCAAAATTATAATCAAATGCTGGATGAGACAGAAATCCTGATGAGTCAAAAAGTAGAAGAACAGCGTTTGCGCCGAAAATATGAGCTTTCCCTTCTTCAGGCCCAGATAAAACCGCATTTTCTTTATAATACTTTTGATTCCGTATGCGCCCTTGCCATGATGGGACGATCCCAGGATGTATATAAGATGATGCAGGCACTGGGGCAGTATTACAGGAACAGTCTTCATAAGGGCCAGGAAGTAATTACTGTCAAAGAGGAAATAGACATTGTAAGGAACTATCTGATTATTCAGTCATATAGATATGATAATGTTTTCAAAGCTGTATACGACATAGATGAGTCCGTAAATTCCTGCCGGATGATTAAACTGATCCTTCAGCCGCTGGTGGAAAACGCGATTTATCATGGACTGAGGGAACCGGAACTGACAGGCACGATCATCATCCGTGCGAAAGACGGAGGGAACTATGTCATCCTTCAGGTGGAAGACGATGGAATCGGCATGGAGAAGGAAAAACTGGATTTTGTCCTGAACCGGTCAGAAGAAAATCAGGGGAAACGTTTTGGACTTTTTGGGACCATCCAGAGACTGCGTCTTTATTATCAGGACGAAGAAGAGAAATTAGTGGAAATATGGAGTGAAAAAGGAAAAGGAACTGTAATTACTATCAGGATTCCAAAAGAAAAGGGTGAAGAATGATGCTTAATGTATTGGTGATTGATGATGAAAAACTGGTAAGACAGATGGTAATGCGGTGTATTGACTGGGAAGGGCTGGGCCTTCATATTGCAGGAGAGGCCAGCTCAGCCAGAATGGGGTTGGAGCTGGTTGATGAACTACGGCCGGATCTGGTTTTTATGGATGTCAGGATGCCGGGAATGGATGGATTGACATGCAGCAGAAGGATTCTGGAAAAACATCCGGAAATTAAGATCGTAATATTGTCAGGTCATGATGAATTTGAATATGCAAGCGAAGGAATCCGGATTGGCGTATTTGATTACCTGCTAAAACCGATAAATGCGGGAGAACTGGAAAAAACAGCTATAAAAGCAAGAGACGCGGTTTTGGAAGAAAGAAACCATCGTGAAGAATTTCAACGTTTTAAAGAAGAACTTGAAAAACATTCCAGTTATATCAGGGATCGACAGTTAAGCGCGCTGGTACGAAGCAGAACTCCGGAACAATATCTGGAATCACTGGCATATTTTGGAGTGAAGCTGGACGGAGAATCTTTTCAGGTGGCTCTGATAGAAATCAACTCTCGGAAAGAAGAAGGGGAGGAAGAAAAACTTCTGATGAAGATGCATGCCAGAAAAATTGTGGAAGATTATTTTGGCGATCATCCGGGAGTGTATGTTGTTGACAGCGGTGCAGAACGGCTTATTCTTTTAAACAACCAGTCGGAAAACATTATTTATGAATGTGCGGAAGAACTGAAAACATATCTGGAAAATAATACAGAGGAAACAATATGTATCGGAGTAGGAAAAGTTTATGCAGAACTTAAAATGTTACGAGAGTCTTATCAGGAGGCTAAAGATGCTTTGAAATACCGGTTTGTGTCGGAGGAGGAAGGCGTTATATGTTTTCGCGATATCTATCCGTTTTATGATACAGAAAGTGCCTCCGCGCTGGATGATGAAAATCTTCATGAACTGGAAAATGCTATTCGTATCAGTGATTCGGATAAAGCGTCAGACTCTCTGAAAAAAATTTGCGGATACCTGAAAAAGACGAATGGAGAAAAAGAACATATTCAGATTTTTTCTGTGCAGATTTTATCCGCGGTTATGAAGGTTATTTCGGAACTTAAACTGGAAGAAACCTCCGAATTATTGAATTATTCCACTTTGCTTGCTAATGTATTTACCTTGCAGACATTCGAGGAAATATGTGGATATCTGGAAAATGCGGTGCTGGAAGCATGCAGAGTAACCGGGAAAGAGATCTCCGGCAAGAAAAAAGACCTGGTCCATAAAGTAAAAGATTATATGGAGGATCATTATTGCGAAGAAGATCTCTCGTTAAATTCTCTTGCGGAAATTTTTTATGTAAATGCCAGTTATCTGAGCAGGGTTTTTAAAGAAAAAACTGGAAACACATTCAGTGGGTGGTTGTTTGAAATACGAATGCGGGAGGCCGAAAAACTTGTACAGAGGACTGATCTCAGGGCATATGAGATTGCGGAAAAAGTAGGCATTTCAGATCCTCATTACTTTAGTTCATGTTTTAAAAAGCATACCGGTCTTTCAGTCAGTGATTATAAAAAACAGAGTAAAAATTTTAACACATGATTTTCTAAAAGGTAAAAATATAATAACAAGAGGTAAAAAAAGACCATTGTACAGGGCGCAAAGCCGCTTTTGTACGATGGTTTTTCTTTTTTTGCAGGTTATATTTTTCTACGATTCCGTTATCTGGTTCCATGTATAAAAAGCGGGAACAATGATATCTTTGATACATGAAATAAAACACAAAATAAAAAACGGGAGGTAACAAAATGTTCAAAAAAGTAGTATTGGGGATGATGGCAGCAGTTCTGGCTTTTTCGCCGGTGATGTCAAACGTGGTAACTGTTAAAGCTGAAGAGGAAACCAAAAAAAGCAGGGAAGACCTGAAGATAGGAGTTTCCTGGAAGACACTTCAGGAGGAACGCTACGCCACAGAACTTGAAGAGATTGAGAAAGTGTGTGAAGAACAGGGCGTGGAGATGGTTTATCAGTGTTCTGAAAACGATAACCAGAAGCAGGTCGGGCAGATCGAGAATCTGATTTCTCAGGATGTGGACATTCTGATTGTCATTGCTGCTGAAAAGGGCGCTGTAAATAATGTGCTGAAAGAAGCGCACGACGCAGGGATCTTTGTATGTTACTACGAACAGGTAATGGGAGAAACGTATTTTGATATGTCCGGCGGAAACGACTATTACGAAGTGGGACAGGCGATCACAAAAACAATCGCGGACATGGATATTACAGGGGATATCGCATATCTGTACGGAGATTCCGCGGGAGGTACCGGACTTATGAACTTCAAGGACGGTATGCAGGACAGCATGAAAGACTGTGACGTAAATGTTGTTGGCGAACAGTTTGTCACCAACTGGGATCCTGCTACTGGAATGGGATATGTGGAGAACTGGCTGTCTGATTACGCGGATACCCTTTCTGCAATTCTCTGCATGAACGATGGTCTTGCCGGAGGAGCAGTACAGGCTCTGGAGAACGAAGGTCTGGCCGGAGACGTACTTGTGTGCGGGCAGGATTGCGATCTTTCCGCCTGCCAGAGAATCGTGGAAGGGACACAGGTTTCTACAGTTATGAAAGGCGGAAAAGAGTACGCAAGAGAATTTGTTGAGACAGCGATCAGCTTATATTTAGGGGAAATGTCAGAAGATGATTTTGAGATGACAGACACGAACAGTCTTGGTGAAGAAAAACCGTTTATGTCTTATCCGGCAATTATTGTTACGAAAGATAATATCGACGAAGTGGTTATCGATGCCGGCGTATTTACACACGAAGAGGTTTACGGCGAAGAGGCATCCGCAGAAGAGACGGAAGAGGCGGCGGAAGAAACCGCGGAGGAAGACGCGGAAGCAGAAGAAGAATAAATTGATGGCATAAAATCCGGAGGAGCCGTAGTGCGGCATCCTCCGGAATCAGGAAAAGGAGGAACTTCGTATATGGAAGATTATATCCTGCAGATGAGTCATATTACGAAAGAGTTCCCCGGGGTCAAAGCGCTGGATGATGTCACACTGAACCTGAAAAAAGGTGAGATCCATGCTCTGGTAGGAGAAAACGGTGCAGGTAAATCCACATTGATGAAGGTACTGAGCGGGGAACATACAGATTATACCGGAGAACTGATACTGGATGGAGAAGTTGTACATTTCAAAGGAGTAAAGGAAAGCGAGGCAAAAGGAATCGCTATCATTCATCAGGAACTGGGACTCATTGAGACTCTGAATGTCTGTGAAAATATATTCCTGGGAAACGAAATCTGTCAGAACGGATCTATCAACTGGGAGGAAGAATACAAAAGATCAGCAGAACTTCTTCGGGAATTAAAGCTAAAAGTAAATCCGGCTACCAGAGTGGGAAATCTGGGAATCGGCCAGCAGCAGTTGATTGAAATCGCAAAGGCATTAAATAAGGACTGCCGGATACTTATTCTGGATGAACCTACGGCGCCGCTTCCGGAGGATGACTCTGAAAATCTCCTGCAGCTTGTGAGAGAACTGAAGAACAAGGGTATGAGCATTGTGTTTATTTCTCACAAACTGAATGAAGTTTTGAGTATTGCGGATTCAATAACAATTCTGCGCGACGGACATACGATTACCACAAAACCGGCGGCGGAATATACCCAGGAGACACTGATCAACGGAATGGTAGGCCGGCAGCTTGACACACGTTTTGAACCAAGGAACTGTGTCATTGGAGAGGTGGCGCTTAAAGTATCTGACTGGTCAGTCTACGATGGTATCAATAATAAATGGATCGTACAGAACGTTAATCTTGAGGTACATAAAGGCGAAGTTGTAGGAATCGCAGGAATGATCGGAGCCGGACGTACAGAGCTTGCTATGAGTATTTTTGGTTCCATGGAAGGGGCTATTACCGGAAAACTGGAATACCAGGGAAAAGAACGGACGCATTTTAAGAATTCGTCAGAAGCGATCGAGGCAGGCGTTTTTTATTCTTCGGAGGACAGAAAGAAATACGGCCTGGTACTTTCTTCTGATATTGCCTATAACGCATCTCTTTCCAGCCTGGGGAAATTCATCGAGAAAGGAATTTTTATCAACAGGGACAGAGAACTGGAACGAGTGAAAGAAATGGTAAAAAAACTTACAGTAAAAACACCTTCTATTCTGCAGAAGGTCGGTAATCTTTCCGGGGGAAATCAGCAAAAAGTCTGCCTGGCTAAGGCTATTATGACAGAACCGAAGGTTCTGATTCTGGACGAACCCACACGAGGGATTGATATAGGAGCAAAAACAGAAATTTACCAGCTCATAAATTCCATGGCAGAGGAAGGAATTGCGGTGATCATGATTTCATCAGAACTTCCCGAGATACTGGGAATGAGCGATAGAGTATATGTTATGAGAGAAGGCAGGATCAGCGGAGAGTTTGATAATAAAGAGAGAACTCTTACTCAGGAAGATATCGCGCTGGCCGCAACAGGAGGTGTCACAGTATGACAAAAGCAGTGAAAAGTAAAGTTGATATATTTAGCCTGTTTTACAAAAACAGTCTTGCCGTGGAAACAATCATAGTGTTTCTTATTTTTCAGATTCTTACGGGGGGAACATTCCTGTCCTTCCGTAATCTGTCCAATCTTCTGATGCAGGGAGCAACCTGTTCCATTATTGCAATCACTATGTGCCTGGTAATCGTTACCTGTAATGCTGACCTGGCAGCCGGACGTTTCCTGGGAATGCTGGGAATGGTGGCGGCGCTTCTTCAGGTGAATACGAAACTCCCATCGGTTGCGGTGGTTCTGATCGTATATGCAATTGCCTTGATCGCCGGACTTTCTCATGGTTTTCTGATCGGTTATATGAAGCTTCCTGCTTTCATTATTACCCTGACCACACAGCTTGTATTTCTGGGAATTAATCAGCTGATCAGCGGAGGAAGGATCGTGGGTCCGGTATCAGGAGTGATCGATCAGATGGGAAATGGATATATTCCTACTATCAGCGGTACATACAACGATACCACGCTGATCATTGGAGCAGTTGTGATCATAGCATACATAGCAGTGACAGTCAGCAAAGAGAAGAAGAATATAGCGCAGGGCCTGATCTCTCCGCGCTGGGGAAAAGTCATTCCTAAAACAGTTATGATTTCCATACTTGCCGCACTGGTTACATTTATTCTTTTTATGCATAAAGGGTTCTCTTATGCAATGCTGATCCTTTTTGTACTGACTCTGATAGTCTCCTACGTGAGCAATAATACGAAGTTCGGAAGATATGTTTATGCGATAGGCGGAAACACAAATGCGGCGGCTCTCTCCGGCATTAATGTATCAAAAGAGACGATGAAGCTTTATGTTCTTCACGCTTTTATGGTAGCGACTGCAGCGCTTGTATATCTTGGACGCCTTGGCTCCGCAACGACAGCAGGCGGCGACGGATATGAATTTACAGCCATCACAGGCTGCGTTGTAGGAGGAACTTCAATTCTTGGAGGAAGAGGTACTGTCGTAGGAGCAGTTGTAGGTACTATTTTTATGGCTGCCCTGGATAACGGTATGAGCCTTATGAATGTAGACGCGTCTATGCAGTATATTGTCCGCGGTATCGTACTTCTCTTTGCGATCATGCTGGATGCATATGCCAATAACAGAAAAGCCAAAACAGTACAGGCTGCGTAAGGAAAAAGATTCCACGCTGAATGGCGACGCAGAAAAAATATTCGAAATAATAAAATATAGAAACAGCCGGCCGGGAACGGCGGCGGAATGGAGATTCAGATGGCAGATAACAGAATTAAAGAAGTAAAGGTGCATCTTGTATCGCAGCCGATAGAGGGCGGCTTTGCAGACGCCACACGTAAGGTGGAATGTATCGGTTTTACTATCGTCCGGGTAACTACGGAGGACGGAATAGAAGGCTTTGGCGTTACCTACCACGAGGTGGGCGGCGAGGCGACGAAGATGCTGATCGAGAAAAATATCGCGCCGAAAATAATCGGCCGGGATCCTTTTGAGACAGAAAAGCTCTGGTACGAGATGTTCGGATATCTCCGGGGCGTAGGCCGTAAGGGACTGATGTTCTGTGCACTTTCCGCAGTAGACATCGCGCTTTGGGATCTGAAAGGCAAAATCCTGAATATGCCTCTTTATAAATTGTTTGGAGGCACTGAGACGAAGGTTCCGGTATACGGAAGCGGCGGTTGGACCTCCTACTCTGATGAAGAGCTTGTGGAGGAAATGGTAAATCTGGTAAAGGTGGACGGCTACAAAAATATCAAATTCAAAGTCGGCGTAGAGGGCGGCATGAACCCGGGACGGGACGTGATCCGGGTGCAGAAGGTAAGAGAAGCCGTAGGGCCGGACATCGGTATTATGCTGGATGCCAACAACTGCTGGGACGCTGCTACTGGAGCAAGATTTGCAAACTGTGTTAAAGATTATGACATTATGTTTCTGGAAGAACCGGTATTTGCGGACGATATCCCGGGATTGAAAAAATACAAAAATTCTACGGATCTTCCACTGGCTACAGGAGAACATGAATATACCAAATACGGAGCGCGTGATCTGCTGCTTTATTCAGACGCGGATTATATCCAATGTGACGGAACGAGAGCAGGCGGTTTTACGGAGATGCTGAAGATCGCGGCATTGACTCAGGCGTTCAACGTGAAGTTTGCGCCTCATGCCATGGAAAATATCCATATACATCTTATCAGTGCGTTTAACAATGCTCCGTTCCTGGAAAGACTGAAGCTCTTCGAGGGCATCACGGCAAATACTTTCCTGGATGCACCGAAGCCGGTAAACGGGTTTATGACGATTCCTGATCTCCCGGGTCTGGGCCTGAGGCTGAACATGGATTTTATCAGCGAGCATGACGAGAAATTCTAACACACGGATATAAAAACACAGGATGAGATACAGGGAAATTTTTCGATAAGAAAATGACAGGAGGATGTAAGTATGAAGGCAGTGATCAAAAAGGACTATGGACCATATCAGATTGAATATACTGATATTCCAAAACCTGAGGTACAGGATTATGACGTTTTGATTAAAGTAAAAGCGGCAGCCATCTGTGGTTCTGATCTCGGATTAATGTATGGGACAGTAGAGGGAAAAACAGTTCCCTATCCCATCGTTATCGGACACGAATTTGCCGGTGAGATCTGCGAGGTAGGCTCTAAAGTAACCAGATGGAAAGTGGGGGACAGAGTGGTTTCCGACAATACCGGACATGTATGCGGCGTGTGTCATGCATGCAGTAAGGGAGAGTATCTTTTCTGCGCCGACAGAAAGGGTATGGGAAACGATATGGACGGCGGTTTTGCAGAGTATGTAAAAATCCCCGGAGATGTACTGATGACTTTTCCGAACTGTCTGTACAGGATTCCGGATAACGTATCCTATGAAGCGGCGGCAATGATGGATCCTCTTTGTAATGGATATAAAGCGGTTATTCAGGAGGGAAATCTTCTTCCCGGACAGAATATCGTCGTGTTCGGCTGCGGCGCGATGGGACTTTTCGCCATGAACGCCGCCCGCCTGGGAAGCGCCGGAAAGATTATTGCCGTAGGCATGGCGGAGGATGAGCCTGTGCGGTTCCCTCTTGCGAAAAAGCTTGGTGCTACAGACTTTGTAGTGGCGGACAAAGAGGATGTAGTTGCCCGCGTAAAAGAGATCGCAGGTCCGGAAGGGGTAGCAGTGATCGTGGACGCGGCGGGTGCGCCGGTGGTCCTGAAACAGTCCATAGACATTGTCAGGAACGGAGGCAAAATCATTAAAGTAGGATACAGTAAAAATCCGGTAGGATTTTCTCTGGATACCATGGCGTTGAAAGGAATCGTTCTGATCGGTCATATGGGTTATGACAGTACCTCCTGGAAGAACTGTCTGACACTTCTGGAAAAAGGAGAAGTAGATATGGAAGCTTTCATTTCCCACAGGATGCCGTTATCAAAATGGCAGGAAGGTCTGGAACTGGTGAAAAACCGCCAGGCAACAAAGGTAATTCTTCTTCCGGAAGAGGATCAGTGATGAAGCGGTTTCAGTACGGGGTATGTGAATGGACCCTGCGCGTCAGAGGAAACGGGCTCTGTAAACTTGCTGCCGAAAAAAATCTGGACTGTCTGCAGTTAGGGGTGGGCACAGAGATTTTCAGAGGCGGCGGTTTAGGCAACCCTGCGCTGATCGGGGAATACCAGAAGGCAGCAGAGGAATACGGCCTTTTTATTCATTCTCTTTCACCGCAGTTTGTGGATGAGTACAGTTTCACTATGCCAAGAGGAAGGCAGGATGAGGAGACGGCGATAAAACTGGTGGAGAAAACCATAGAGCTGAGCAGAACATTTGGATGTCGCTCTTTTCTTCTGCCGGTACTCTGTCGTAACGGTATCGTTGACGGTCCTTCTTTTCACCGGGCAGTGGAATATATCAAAAGATTCAGCGACATGGCGGCAGAAAGCGGAATAGAGACATACCTGGAGCTGAATCAAAGCGCGGATGCTGTAAGGAATCTTCTGGCGGCGGTGGATAATCCCATGGTGAAATTGTTTTTCGACTCTCAGAATCTATACGCACTTAACAGAACTTCTATGGCGGTTTACTTCAGAGAACTTGAGGATGTGATCGGGGGCGTACATCTTAAAGACGGCGAAGGTTCAATGCTTTCCGCTTCTCTGTTGGGCGGCGGAACCTCCGGATTTTATAAAACTGCAAAGGCAATCCTGGAGAGCAGTTATTCCGGATGTCTGATTATAGAAAGCGTTTATGAAAAACCCACGGTGAGCTGTTTGGGAACTGAGGCGGAACTATTGGGAAGAGACGCGGCGACGCTGCGCAGGGTTTTCGGATAAATATCCGGAAACCAGTCGCGCGCCGGAAGCGGTGAATTATAACTTATATTGATAGAAAGAAGGTACAGGGAAATGGCAAACGTACATATGGTAAATAAAGCAGCGCTGCTGCTGGAGAACAGAAAAATTGAGATCGGGGATTCGCCCATGCCTGAGATGAAACCAGGCTATGCGAAGGTAAAAGTAGAATATTGCGGAGTATGCGGTTCCGACGTGCATTTTTATTCTTTTGGCGAACCGGAATTTCCGGACGTGTATCCTTTTATTCTGGGACATGAATTCGCAGGAACCGTGGTAGAGGTGGCGGACGACGTGACAGATCTGAAGGTTGGGGACAGGGTATGTGTAGAGCCGGGTACCTTCTGTGGAAAATGTGAATGGTGTAAGAAAGGAAAATATAATCTTTGCAAAAATATGGAGTTTCTCTCTGCTCCCAGAACACTGGGCGCTATGAGGGAGTATATTACCCATCCGGCGGAACTCTGTTTTAAGCTTCCGGATAATGTTTCAACACTGGAAGCCGCTCTGGTAGAGCCGCTGGCGGTAGGCATGAGCTCTGTGATCCGCTCCGGCATCCATGTAGGAGATTCCGCGGTGGTTCTTGGATGCGGATGTATCGGGCTTGTGACGATCATGGCTTTAAAAGCGGCAGGGATTACAGATATTACAGCAGTAGATCTTTTTGATATCCGTCTTGATAAGGCTTTGGAAGTGGGCGCTACAAGAGTTGTCAATACAAAGGATAAAGATACAGTGTCAGAGGTTTTGAAATATTATGAAAACATTGGACCGGATTATGTTTTTGAGACAGCCGGCAGCCGTTATACAGCGGAAGCTTCTGTATATATCTGTAAAAAGGGCGGAATCATCATGCAGGTAGGAAACGTAGTAGGAGAAACCTCTCTGAATCTTCAGAGAATGTGCGACAAGGAGCTTACGCTGATGACCTGTTTCCGATACCGCAACGCTTATCCGGTCTGCATTGAAGCAATCGCAGCAGGACGGATTAATGTAAAAAATATCATCTCAGAGATTTATCCGTTTGAGAAGACTGCGGATGCCTTTGAAGACTGCATCAACAACAAACAGTCGATGGTAAAGGCTGTGATAAAGGTCTGCGGCGACTGAAGGAAAGGAGAATGATTCCATGAATAAAATTCTGTGTGTAGGCAATGCGGTGGTGGATGTGATCGTAAAAAACGGTCCTGACCGTACGCCAGATGGAATGACGCAGTTTTCGGAATCCATTAACATGTATCTGGGCGGAGATGCGGTAAACGAGGCTGTGAGCCTGAAAGCTATGGGAAACGATGTAAAACTTTATACAGTAATCGGGGAAGACAGTTTGGGAGACGCCTTTCTTGGCATGATAAAAAAGGCCGGAATAGAGACGGACGGTATTATTCTGGATAAAGAACATGGAACCACGGCTACGGTAGTGACGGTAGGAGCAGACGGGGAGCACGGCTGCATGACGTTGAAAAACGGCGCGGCAGGCAATATGTGCTACAATCCGCGACAATTTGATCTGGATTTTAGCGGAGCGAAGCTTCTTTCTGTAGCAAGCCTTTTCTGGAGCAGGGGTCTGAGAGAAGATGATCTCAAGGAACTTTTCCACACTGCAAAAGAGGCGGGGCTGCTTACTGCTGCGGATATGGTGCTGGATCAGTCTCAGATGACGCTGGATGACATCGGGGCGGCACTCCCGTATATTGATTATCTTGTTCCCAGTTATCATGAGGCATCATACTTTACCGGAAAAAATACTCCGGAGGAAATTGCAGATGAGTTTCATAGAAGAGGCGTCTCTACAGTGGTTCTCAAGCTGGGCGCGGAAGGCGTTTTTGCCAGTCAGGGTGGAAGAACCTTCCGGGTGGAAAGTATAGCCGATCAGGTGGTGGATACACTGGGCGGCGGCGACAATTTCGTGGCGGGATTTCTCACAGGAATTATGGATGGATTAGAGTTGGAAGAAGCCCTGTATTTCGGATCCGCGGCTGCGGCTATCGCAATCAGTGAATATGGCGCTAATGGTGCGATAAAAAGTAAGGAACAGGTACAGGCATACCTGGACAGCCATAGAAAATAAGAACAGTCCATTGTATATCGTGAAAGGAGATTTGTATTATGAAAATGATCATCAATGGTCAGAAAGTAGATTCTTCTGACGGAAAGACGCAGGATATTATCAATCCCGCAACTCTTCAGGTAATTGACACTGTTCCTTCTGCCACGGCGGAGGATGTAAAGAAAGCGGTAGACGGTGCAATAGAAGCGCAGGAGGCATGGGCGGCCCTGCCGGTAAGAGAACGTTGTATTATCCTCAGAAGATTTGCAGATATGGTTATGGAAAGACGTCTGGAGCTGGGAAAAATTCTTGCCAAAGAAGCTGGAAAGCCTTATATGAAGGAAGCGGTATGGGAACTGGATTCCGTAGCTTATGTGTACCGGGGCGCCTGCGATGTTGCGCTTCATTATTACGGGGCGACGATGCCGCTGGGTACGGAACCGGGATATGACGACGATCTTCAGATCACCATACATGAACCGCTGGGAACTCTGGCCTGCATCATCCCCTATAATTTTCCGCCCGCGATCTGGGCATTTAAGACAGCTGCGGCTTTGGCGGCAGGAAATACGATTGTCGTAAAGGCTCCTTCTTTTGATCCTATGACACTTCTTGTACTTCATGAGATGCTCCATGAAGCAGGCGTTCCTGCAGGCGTGGCGCAGTGCCTGACAGGAAAAGGCTCTCTGGTGGGCGATCTTCTGGTGGATGATCCCAGGATTGCCGGTGTAAACTTTACCGGAAGCACTGAAGCGGGAATCAGTATTGCCAAAACAGCAGCGAAGCATCTGACAGATTATAAATTTGAGCTTGGCGGAAACGATGCTTTTATCGTATTTGAGGATGCGGATATGGATCTCGTGATCAAAGAAGCGGAGGATCAGGCAAGGAATAATCGTCAGTGTTGTACAGGTTCCAAGAGATTTATCATTCATAACTCTTTAAAAGAAGAGTTTGTCAAAAGACTTGCCGCAGAATTGGATAAACTGGTGATCGGCGATCCCATGGATCCTAAAGTTAATATGGGGCCGATGATCGCGGAGCGGGCGGCAAAAAAAGTGGAAGAGCAGGTGAATCTTACTGTCGCTCAGGGAGCTAAAATAGCCCGGGGTGGAAAGAGAAACGGCGCGTTTTACGATCCTACGATTCTGGTGGATGTTACACCGGAAATGGATATTGCAAAAGATATGGAGGTTTTCGGACCTGTATGGCCGGTGATAGGTTTTGATACTGTGGAGGAAGCGGTTGCGATTGCCAATAATTCGCATTATGGACTGGGTGGAGGACTTTTCTCCAAAAATATCTATACCTGTTTGCAGACAGCGAAGAAATTAAAAACGGGACATATTGCGATCAACGGTTCCGGAAATTTCCGTGCGGCAGAACTCCCCTTTGGCGGCGGAAAGAAAATGAGCGGGAACAGCAGAGAGTCCCTTTCCAAGGTAATGGATGAAGTAACCCAGTTAAAATCCATTGTGTTCCGCTATGCGTTCAACGAAAGAAAATAAGAGGGATAAATTATGCTTTTAAATATGAAAGATCTGTTAAAGATTGCAAATGAAAACTATTTTGCTATTCCGGCGTTTAATGTAAGCGACTATTCCATGTTTATGGGAATCATGGAATCCTGCGAAAAAACTGATTCGCCGGTGATCATTGAAATACATCCACTGGAATTGGATTTTACCGGAACGGACCTGGTGGATGCCATTATCAAACGCGCTTATAAATCTCCGGTACCGGTATGTCTGCATCTGGATCATTGTAATGACTATAAAAAAATAATTTATGCCATTCAGGCAGGTTTTACTTCCGTTATGTTCGACGGATCAGATCTTCCCTTTGAAGAAAATATCAAGGGAGCGCAGAAGATCGTGGAAATTTCCCATCCGGCAAATGTTTCTGTGGAAGCGGAACTTGGAACAATAGGATCTACCGATGGACAGGCGGAGGCCGGGGCAGAACAGATTATCTATACAAATCCGGCAGATGCGGCGGAATTCGTAGAACGGACAAAGGTAGATACCCTGGCGGTGGCAATCGGAACATCTCATGGTCTTTATCCTGCGGGTATGACACCAAAACTCCGTCTTGATATTTTAAAAGAAATTAAGGCAAAAGTCGGAGTTCCGCTGGTACTTCATGGAGGTTCCAACAATTCTGATGAGGAAATTGCTGAAGCGGTAAAGATAGGAATTAATAAAATCAATATTTCCAGCGATATTAAGGTTGCATATTATGAGAAAATGCGAGAAGTACTGAAAGACGAAAGCCTGAGAGAGCCGAATATTATTCAGCCATCCTGCATCGCAGCTATGCAGAAAGTGGTAGAACATAAATTAGAGCTGTTCCGGACGACCGGGAAAGCGGCTCTTTATGGAAGGAGGAGCTGAAATTATGAAAATGCTGATAAACGGCAATTGGACAGATTCATCTGATGGGGAAATAATAGAAGTTACCAATCCTTATGATGGAAGTTTCCTGGATACTGTTCCCAGCGCAACGAAAGAAGACGTGGACAGAGCTATTGAGGAGGCGGTTGCTGCTCAGAAAAAATGGAACAGAGTCATTATCCGGGAACGCGCAAAGATTCTCAGGAAATATCTGGAACTTCTGGAAGAACATCGAGAGGATCTTGCCAAAACGTTGACACTTGAGACAGGAAAACCTGTTTATGATTCCTATGGAGAAATTGATTCCGTCTATATGACTTTCGAAAGCGCCATTGAGATCGTAAAGCATCATTATGGAAAGACTATGCCGATGGGAATTGAAGGCGGTTATGACGATGATCTTCAGGTAACGGTGCATGAGCCATTAGGAGTGATCGCCTGTATAGTTCCTTTTAATTTTCCGGCCGCCCTCTGGGCTTTTAAGGCAGGACCGGCCCTGATGGCGGGAAACGCTATTGTAGTGAAACCGGCTACTTCCAATCCTTTGACCGTTCTCAAACTGATGGGACTTCTGATAGAGGCTGGTGTAACTCCTGGCGTGGTACAGTGTATTACAGGAAGAGGAGCGACCGTAGGAAACTGGATTTCCGAGAATCCATTCATTGCCCAGCTAAATCTTACCGGAGGAGTGGAGGCAGGAAAAGAAATTGCCAGACATGCGGCGGAGAATTTAACTCCTTACAAATTCGAACTGGGTGGAAACGATCCCCTTATAATCTGCGCAGACTGTGATATGGATCTCGCAGTTAATGAAGCGGGAGACAAAACCAGAAATGCAGGACAGTGCTGTTCAGGCGCCAAACGGTTTATCGTTCATGAGTCTATTAAGGATGTGTTTGTAAAAAGGCTTATTGAAGAACGGCTGAAAACTGTCAAAGAGGGCGACCTTATGGATATTCATACAGATTTCGGCGTGCTGATCAGTGAAAAAGCGTCAGAGGAAGTGGAGCGACAGGTACAGCATACTATTGCCCAGGGAGCTAAACTGGTATACGGTGGAGTGCGGAGAGGTGCCTATTATATGCCCACGGTTCTGGATAACTGTACGAAAGAGATGGATATCTGCAGAAATATGGAAATTTTCGGTCCGGTATTTCCTGTGTTTACTTTCCGCACTCTGGATGAAGCGATTGAAATTGCGGAAACTTCAGACTATGGACTTAGTTCCGGCGTTATTACCAATAATCTTCAGGATGCTATGAAGGTGGCGGCAAGTCTGCGTACCGGAATGGTGGCGGTAAACGGGTCCGGTGGATTCCGTGCGCAGGAGCTTCCTTTCGGAGGCGGGAAAAAGATGAGCGGCAACAGCCGTGAGTGTATGTCTTCTGTACTGGAAGAGGTTACACAGGAAAAATCTGTTATTTTCCGTTATGCGATGAAGAAATATAATGAAAACATCTGAGAGGGAATATAAGAATATGAAAAAGTTCAAAGGGATTTTTCCGGCATTGGTGACTCCTTTTGATGAGAAAGGAAATATTGCGCCGGAATCTGTGGAAAAACTTGTGGAGCATTGTCTGGAAAAAGGAGTCAGAGGTTTTTATGTAGGGGGAAGCACAGGAGAATCTTATCTGCTTTCTGCCAAAGAAAGACGTTATATGCTTGAATTGGTTATAAAGACAGTGCGCGGCAGAGCGGATGTGATCGCCAATATCGGTGTGTTTTCTACTGACCAGGGTATAGAACTGGCAAAACACGCAGAATCTCTCGGCGTATCTGCTGTTTCGTCGGTTCCGCCTTTTTATTTTCCATTTACAATGGAAGAATATATACGGTATTATAACGATCTTGCAGACGCTGTAAATGTTCCTGTGATTATTTATAACATTCCGGCTATGTCAGGAATCACTTTTAACACAGAAGATATCGAAAGATTTTTTTCCAACGATAAAATTATCGGTATGAAGCATACAAGCTATGATCTGTTCCAGCTGGAAAGAATTCTGAAAAAATATCCTGAAAAAAGTATCTTCTGCGGTCATGATGAATTGTTTCTCAGCGCTTCTGTGATCGGCGTTCAGGCAGGTATCGGCTCTACATTTAATATTATGCCGGATAAATTTGTAAAAATGCAAAAGTTGATTTCTGAAAATCGATGGGAAGACGCTCGAAAGATACAGGACGATGTAAATGAAGTGATCGAAGCGCTTACAAAGGTAGGTGTGTTTAAAGGAGTTAAGGCAGCGTTAAAACTCCAGGGAATCGATTGCGGAGAGTGCCGCAGGCCGTTTGCGTCTCTGGATAAGGAGCAGATAAAATATCTCCAGGATATACTGGAGAAAAATAATTGCCTTTAGTGCGGCCCGTTATGACCTGTCAGCCCATTGTCGACCGTATTGTCCCCATGTACACTGATGCTAATATCATATGGGGGACGGCTCGCCGTCTAAAGAGGCGGCGAGCGACAAATCCATATCAGCGTCAGGTATTCTCCTGCAGGAGATAATACACGCCGGAATAAGGGGGAAGCGTCAGAAGACAGCTTCCTCTTTTTGTGATTTTAAGGGTCTGCAGATCCCGGTCCTGGCTGCCTCCGTAAATGCACAGATCACTGTTCAGAACTTCCTGAAGGCAAGTGTCTTCCGGAAGGTTCAGTTCATATTTCTGTTCGTGGTCTGAGAAGTTAAAGACAGCGGCCAGACGTTCTTTCCGGCTTTTCCGTTCGATCGCATAAACGCAGGAATCTTCCTGATGGCAGTCGATCCAGCGGAAACCGTCGGTCTCGTAATCTTTCTCCCAGAAAGCGGGATGCTTCAGATACAGATGGTTCAGATCTTTCATAAACCGCGCGAAACCGCTGTGAACAGGATAGTCCAGAAGAAGCCAGTCCTGTTCTCTTTTTTCATCCCATTCCCGGAGCTGGCCGAATTCATTTCCCATGAAATTCAGCTTTTTGCCCGGATGGGCGTACATATACATATAGAACGCCCGCGCCTGGGTGAATTTCCGGTCATAATCCCCATTCATTTTCTGCAGGACCGTAGCCTTGCCGTGTACGGATTCATCATGGGACAAAGGCAGCAGAAAGCGGTCGTTATAGTAGTACATCATGGAGAAAGTGAGTTTGTGGTAATCCCGGCTCCTGTATTCCGGCGCTGTGCGGAAATAGTCCAGCGTGTCGTTCATCCACCCCATATCCCACTTATAATCAAAGCCAAGACCGCCGTCCGCGACAGGTTCCGTGACTTTGGGAAAAGAGGTAGAATCCTCCGCGGCGAGAATGGCTGTGGGATAAAGCTTTTTCAAACCCTGGTTCATATAGCGGATGAAATCGACAGCGTTGGAATTCACGCCCCGGGCGGGATCGCCCTGCCAGTAGATGGCGCGGCTGACAGCGTCCATCCGGAGACCGTCGATATGATATTTGCTCAGCCAGTAACTGGCGCAGGACTGAAGGAAACTGCGGACTTCGCCCCGGGAATGCATGAAATTGCAGCTTCCCCATTCGCTGACTCCCACAGCGGAATTGGGATATTCGTAAAGAGGAGTACCGTCATAATTTGCCAGCGCGTATCCGTCCACTGCAAAATGTACGGGAACGAAATCCATGATCACGCCGATTCCGTTCCGGTGGCAGGCGTCAACGAAGGCCATCAGCTGGGCGGCTGTGCCGTACCGCGAAGTGGGACTGTAGAATCCGGTTGCCTGATAGCCCCAGGATTCATCACAGGGGTATTCGTTCAGCGGCATGATCTCCAGATAGTTATATCCGTTTTCCAGAAGATAGGGGATCAGGATATCCGCCATCTCTTCATAATCATACCAGTCGTCCGGCTCTTCGGAAGGCTTGCGAAAAGAGCCGAAATGGACTTCGTATATATTCAGCGGGCCGGTGCGGCAGTCGCTTCTGTTTTTCATCCATTCCACATCGCAGAACTGATAAGCGCCAAGATCCCGGATCACGGAAGCCGTGCCGGGACGCAGTTCCATACCGTAACCATAAGGATCACAGTGATCGATCCAGTTTCCGGAACGGTCATAAATCCGGTATTTGTACATCATACCTTCTCCGGCGCTGTCAATATGGCATTCCCAGAAGTTGCCGTCGGAGACACGGCGCATCGCTGTCTCTTCCCATCCGTTGAATTCGCCGATGAGAGAAACCCTCGAAGCGCCGGGAGCGAAAGTCCGGAAAGTTACCCCGTCTTTCTCTATATGAGCGCCCAGATATTCCCACGCGTCAAAAATTTTTCCTGTATAAAATCCGTAAAAATCCATGTTTCCTCCTCATAATCCGGTCTACAGTGTCTCCTTTTTCCGGCTTCCGTAAAGCAAAAGAAAATAATAGACATGAGTTGATTTACTGGTTATAATATAAAAAAACACCCGCGCAATGTCCACCGATAATGTTTGGAAAAAGACGGATAAACGACAGATTGTGTGATGTGTCGGAGAAACCCGTGGGGAATGGAAATGTGTCATGTCGGCAAAAGCTGGCCTGAATCCCACGCCAGAACCCGCAGGCGAATCCTGAGCTGCATCGATAACGGAATATGGAGGACGAAATATGGATATCAGGACAGAGAAAACAGAAAACGCCATAAAAAGCGCCTTTCTGGAGCTGAGAGCAAAGCGGCCGCTGGAAAAGATAACGGTGAAGGAACTCTGCGCGCTTGCCCGCATCAATAAATCTACATTTTATACCCATTATCAGGACATCTATGCTCTTTCGGAAAAACTGGAAAAAGAAGTCGTGGATTCCATTCTTCAGAGTATCGTCAAGGGACAGGATTATTCAGTGAAAAATTCGGACATATTCGCCAGAAATCTTTACATGGCCTGCCTCGCTAACAGTTCCCTGATCAATATTGTTTTTTCAGGCAAAAATAAAAGCCGTCTGGCGGACTGCCTGGAAGAAGAGGTGAAAAAACTGATCTGGAAAAAATACCCCCGGTACAAAGATGATCTGGAGAAAAATATCCTGCTTTCCTATGGGATTTACGGTTCTTTTTATGTGTATCTCAATAATCAGGGCGCAGATCTGGATATGCTGATCCGTGTCAGTGAGAAAATCGTAAAAAGACTGGCGCCCTTGTTTGATGTTGAAAGTGAGGAGGCTTGACAAAAGAAAGATATCTGCGGATAATATTACATACAGATACCCCCAAGGGTATATCGCTTTTTTCGGAAAGTCTGATTTTCCAGTGTCAGACAAACAGATGTGATGATAAAAAATAATACAGACAGGAGAGGTAAGTTATGAGGCAGTGTATGGATTCCGACAATCTGCACCGGCGTTTGAAGAAGATTGTGGGACAGGTGCAGGCGATCGACAGAATGATCGACGAGGATGTTCCCTGCGAAGATATCCTGGCGCAGATCAATGCGGCAAAATCAGCTCTTCACAGAGCCGGACAGGTGGTTCTGGAAGGGCATATCAAACATTGTGTACGGGACGGGATCGAGCATGGGGATGCAGATCAGACCATAGCCAATTTTACAAAGGCGGTAGAGCGTTTCGCGAATATGAAATGATCTCCTTGACAGCCCATACCCCTATAGGTATAATGGAGATATACCCATAGGGGTATGCGAGGGCAAAGGAGGAGTTTTTGTGAAAACATTGGAGAAAATGCTGGAATGGGGAGGAATAAAGAGAGATATCACGTTTCTGGTGATTTCGGGCATCGCGCTGGCGGCAAGTCTTATGCACATCCGGCCGGCAGGGATCGATCCGGCGTGGGCGGCGATCATCCTGTGCGGGATTCCCATTATCCTGGAAGCGGTGATCGGACTTGTGACAGCATTTGATATAAAGGCGGACGTACTTGTTTCCATGGCGCTGATTGCTTCCGTCATTATCGGCGAGATCTTTGCCGCCGGGGAAGTGGCTTTTATCATGCAGTTGGGGGCTCTTCTGGAGGATCTCACTGTGGCGAAGGCCAGAGCCGGGATTGAGAAGCTGGTGCATCTGACGCCGCGCACCGCCAGAAAAGTATCCGGCAATTCGGAGACAGTGATCGCTGCAAAAGACGTGCAGATCGGAGATATTCTCCGGGTTCTTCCGGGAGAAACGATTCCTGTGGACGGAGTGATCCTGTCCGGACAGACCTCCGTCAACCAGGCTGTCATGACAGGAGAGTCTCTGCCGGTAGACAAGACGGTGGGGGATGAAGTCTCCAGCGGGACTGTGAATCAGTTCGGCGCCTTTGATATGAAGGCGTCCAGAGTGGGAGACGACAGTTCTATCCAGAGAATGATAAGACTTGTACAGTCGGCGGATTCAGGCAAGGCGAAAATCGTGGGAATTGCCGACCGGTGGGCCACATGGATCGTTGTCATAGCCCTTACGGCGGCGGCCCTTACCTGGCTTATTACAGGCGAAATCATCCGCGCCGTCACGATCCTTGTGGTATTCTGTCCCTGCGCCCTGGTGCTGGCCACTCCTACGGCAATCATGGCCGCGATCGGAAACGCCACAAAACATGGATTTCTCGTGCGGGAAGGAGACGCGCTGGAACGGCTGGCTCTTGTGTCCGGCATTACTTTTGACAAGACGGGAACTCTTACCTGTGGCGCGCCGGAGGTAATGGCTGTGATAAGCTGTGATCCGGGGATGGACAGGGAGAAGCTGTACCGGCTGCTGGCAGGAGCGGAACTTCGCTCGGAGCATCCGCTGGGAAAAGCGGTGGTAAGCTGCTTTAAAAAGGAAAAGGAATTTAAGATTCCTCAGCCGGAGGAATTCCGAATGCTTCCGGGAAAGGGCGTATATTCTGTAGTGGAAGGGCAGGAGATTCTGGCGGGAAATACAGAACTTTTCTCGGAAAACAGAATTACATTTCCGGACAGCCTGAAAATACAGGCGGAGGAATTCCTGAGAAAAGGCTGCACGGTCATTCATATCGCAGTGAACGGAAAAATGAAAGGCTTTGCCGCGGTGTCCGACACGCTCAGAGCGGACGCGCCGGATACCATACAGGAAATTAAAAGTATCAAAGTAACGCCGGTCCTTCTCACCGGAGACCATGAGAGCGCCGCGGAATATATGGCGGGAAGACTGGGGATTTCACAGGTGTATGCCGACTGCCTGCCGGAGGATAAACTGAAGCGGATCGAAGAGTACCAGAAGGCCGGAAAAAAGATCTGCATGATCGGTGACGGGATCAACGACGCGCCGGCGCTGAAAAAAGCTTTTGTGGGAATCGCCATGGGCGGTATCGGAAGCGACATTGCCGTGGATGCGGCGGATATCGCCCTGATCAACGATAAGATCAGCGAACTGCCTCACCTTCTGCGGCTGGCAAAGCGTATGATGATCACGATCAAATGTAATCTGACCTTTTCCATGACGCTGAATTTTGTGGCGATCGTTCTTGCCTTCACCGGGATCCTGGATCCGGTAGTGGGAGCCCTGGTCCACAACGCCGGATCGGTGATTGTGATCGTAAATTCCGCTTTCCTGCTGAACTGGAAGACCAGGAAAGGATGACACCGCGGGCGGAAATGCTTTATCGACTTATACCCCTTTCTGTGTTATGATTATATCAACTGACACAGAAAGGGGTATTTTCTGTACTATTTTAACATTGCCGCTGGTCAGACGAGCGAAAAAAATGAGCGAAAAGAATGAGCGAAAAAAACAAGCGAAATAAATAAGCGAAACAAAACAGCGGAAAGGGGGAAGTGAATATGTGGGATATATCAACAGATTTTGAGCAGAATATGCTTATGAAATATTTTTCTAAAACAGACGATATTGAAAAAGATATGCGGAAAATCATTGAAAGTTCAAGAGATACTGCATATAGAGCGGTAAATACTATATTAGTGCAAAGGAACTGGCTGATAGGCTATCGGATTGCTGAGGAAGACTTTTTGGGTGCAGACCGGGCAGAGTATGGAGCCAATATCATCGCAAAATTGTCAAAGATCCTTACCGCTGAGTATGGAAAGGGGTTCACAAAAACAAATTTATATAATTTTTATTCGTTTTACAGAGAGTATCCTGAGATTTTCCAGACAGTGTCTGGAAAATCTCCTGCGTTGTTGTCATGGTCGCATTATGCAATTTTATTACAGGTTAGTGACAAACAGGCCCGTGACTGGTATGAAAAAGAGGCTGCCAGTCAGATGTGGAGTGTGAGGACATTACAGAGAAATGTGTCTTCTCAATATTATTATCGTATGCTGAAAACGCAGAAAAAAGATCTTGTGGAAGAAGAAATGAGGGAACGGACAACCGGATTTCAACAGGACAGACTGGAATTTATAAAAAATCCGATCATCGCTGAATTTTTAGGCTTTTCTTCAGATACAGATTATACAGAAAGTGATCTTGAAAAAAGTATTCTTTCCAATTTACAGAAGTTTTTGATGGAGTTGGGAAAAGGCTATGCTTTTGTGGCCAGACAGCAACACATTCATACAGAGAAGCAGGATTACTATATTGATCTTGTGTTTTATAATTATATTCTCAAATGCTTTGTGCTGATTGACTTAAAAACAGAGAAGATCACACATCAGGATGTAGGACAGATGGATATGTATATCCGGATGTATGATGAATTAAAAAGAGGAGAAGGAGATAATCCTACGATTGGAATCGTATTATGTTCAGATACGGATGAAGATATCGCCCGGTATTCAATTATGCACGGGAACGAGCAACTATTTGCTTCTAAATACAAACTTTATCTTCCAACAGAGGAAGAATTGCGGGCTGAAATCGAAACACAGAAAATGATGTTTTATTTGCAGCAAAATAATAAAAAATAGCTTTATCGACTTATACCCCTTTCTGTGTTATGATTATATCAACTGACACAGAAAGGGGTATTTTCTGTGGGAAATACGTCTGAGAAAAGAGAAAACAATATGACAGAACATACATTAAAACATATATGCGCGGGGATACTCGCCCATGTGGACGCGGGTAAAACAACTCTTTCGGAGGGACTTCTCTATCTCTGCGGCGAGATCCGGAAACTGGGGCGCGTGGATCACGGAGACGCCTTTCTGGACACATACGAACTGGAAAAAGAAAGAGGCATCACTATTTTTTCCAAACAGGCGGTTCTGCGTACTGCCGGTATGGAGATCACCCTACTGGATACCCCGGGACATGTGGATTTTTCCGCGGAAATGGAACGTACGCTGCAGGTGCTGGACTACGCGGTTCTGGTGATCAGCGGTATGGACGGAGTGCAGAGCCATACCATGACACTGTGGAAACTGCTGGAACGGTATCAGATCCCGGTATTCCTTTTTATCAACAAAATGGACCAGGAGGGAACGGATCGGGACAGGATCCTTTCGGACCTGAAAAAAAGACTGGATGAGAACTGCATTGATTTCAGCGCGGGTACGGACAGGGAAGAATGGATGGAAAATGTTTCCCTCTGTGACGAGACGCTGATGGAATCCTATCTGGAATCCGGGGAAATAGATCAGGACGCTGTGGCGGAACTGATCCGGGAGCGGAAACTGTTCCCATGTTATTTTGGTTCCGCCCTGAAAATGCAGGGCGTGGAAGAATTTCTCCGCGGATTTGAGGAGTATACAAGAGAAAAGATATATCCGGAAGAATTCGGAGCCAAAGTATTCAAAATAGCCAGAGACGGACAGAGAAACCGCCTTACCTATATGAAGATCACAGGGGGAAGCCTGAAGGTCAAGGCCAATCTTGCCTTCGCAGGCGGAGAGAAAAGCCGTGGACAGACGCTTCCGGGGCGGAAGGAACAGGCAGAACCCTGGGAGGAAAAAGTGGATCAGATCCGCCTGTATTCCGGAGGAAAATATGAAACGCTTCAGGAAGCGCCGGCGGGAACCGTCTGCGCGGTGACGGGACTTACCAGGACCTATCCGGGGGAAGGTCTGGGAGTGGAAGCGGATTCCGCAATGCCTGTGCTGGAACCGGTTTTGAGCTACCAGATCCGGCTTCCGGAAGGCTGTGATCCGCACAAAATGCTGCAGCAGTTAAAACAGCTTGAGGAGGAAGAGCCGGAGCTTCACATTGTCTGGGACAGCGCCCTGGGAGAAATACACGCCCAGCTTATGGGAGAAGTACAGATCGAGATCCTGAAACGGGTGATCTGGGAACGCTTTCATGTCGCTGTGGAATTCGGCGCGGGAAACATCGTATACAAAGAGACCATTGCCGCCCCGGTGACAGGCGCGGGACATTTCGAGCCTCTCCGGCATTACGCGGAGGTATATCTTCTGCTGGAACCGGGAGAACCGGGAAGCGGATGCCAGTATTTCACAGCCTGCAGCGAAGACGTGCTTGCCAGGAACTGGCAGCGCCTGATCCTCACTCATCTTGAGGAGAAAGAACATCCGGGCGTGCTGACAGGGTCGCCCATCACAGACATACAGATCACCCTGCTTACCGGCCGGGCGCATACAAAGCACACCGAGGGCGGCGATTTCCGCCAGGCGACTTACCGCGCGGTGCGGCAGGGGCTGAGAAAGGCGAAAAGCATTCTTCTGGAGCCGTACTATGAGTTCCGTCTGGAGCTCCCCGGGGAAATGCTGGGGAGAGCCATGGCGGATATCCAGAAAATGCAGGGCAGCTTTCAGCCGCCGGAAACGGACGGAGAGACAGCCGTACTCACCGGAACGGCTCCGGTGGCGGAGATGAGGGATTATCAGAAGGAGATCAATTCCTATACCCGGGGAGCGGGACGTCTTTTCTGCAGCCTGAAAGGATACGCGCCCTGCCGGAACCAGGATGAGATCGTGGAACGGATCGGCTATGATCCGGAACGGGATCTGGAGAATCCGACCGGTTCCGTTTTCTGTTCCCACGGAGCGGGCTTCGTAGTGCCATGGGATCAGGTGGAAGAATATATGCACACAGACAGCGGCATAGATGAGGATTCTCTGGAAGCAGATTCCTGGTATGAGGATCTGTCCGATTCGGGAAACGGTGCAGGAGATTATGAAAATCCGGCGGACGTAAACCGTAAGTCGGCCGGCGGTATGTTTCAAAAAAATTCCGGCAGCAGCGGAAGCTTTGGCGGAAGTTCAAAGACAGGATACGGCAGCGGAGAAAAAAGACCGGGCGGTTATTCCTACAGCGGAAGCTATGAAGAGGAAGAAGAACTTCAGGCAATTTTTGAAAGAACCTTCGGCCCTGTAAAAAGAGACAGAGGAGCTTTTCAGAAAAAAACAGTACAGGCTCCCTCGGAGACGAAACGCTACAGGCCGGGAAAACCCAAAAAAGAAGAATATCTTCTGGTGGACGGATATAACATTGTGTTCTCCTGGGATGAGCTGAGGGAACTGGCGGAAGAGAACATCCACGCCGCCTGCGATAAACTGAAGGATATTCTCAGTAACTATCAGGGATACCGTAAATGTACCCTGATCCTGGTTTTCGACGCCTACAAGGTGGAAGGCCATCAGGAGGAAGTGGTTCCCTATCATAACATCTATGTGGTATATACCAGAGAAGCGGAGACGGCAGACCAGTATATTGAAAAAACTGTCCACCGCATCGGCCGGGAACATCAGGTGACTGTGGCTACGTCAGACGGACTGGAGCAGGTGATCATCCTGGGACAGGGCGCCCACAGGCTTTCCGCCCAGGGGCTGAAGCAGGAGATCGAAGACGCGGAAAAAGCGGGAAAACAGGAATGGAGACAGAGACGGCAGAGCAGCAGGAATTACCTGTTCGATAGCATGGACGGTGAGCTGGCGGACTATATGGAAAAACTAAGGCTGGGTGAGAAAAAGTGACTTGACATTCCGTATTGCGAGATGTATTATGATGATATCAAATTGATATCAAAACATAACATCACACATGAAGGAGGAGAGAGTTATGGATAAAATCAAAGTAACGGAGGAAAAGCGTCTGAAGGCAGCTTCGGGTATGGCGATGCTGTTTGTATCACTGATTGTCATGCTTCTGGGAATTCCGGCTTATGTGCTGGGAGGAGCGTATGTGAGTATGGACGGACCGGCGTCGGGAGCAGTCCTGGCGGTCGCGATCATTATCGGAGTGATTTTGAACTGCACGGGTTTTATCATGCTCTTCGGACTGAGGATCCTGCAGCCAAATGAGGCTCTTGTACTTACATTGTTCGGTAATTATTACGGAACGCTTTACGACGCGGGCTTTTACTGGGTAAATCCCTTCTGTACCGCCGTCAATCCTGCCGCAAAAAATCAGGAGTCAGCAGAAAAGAGCGCAGCCGCCAAGAGCAGCTCCATTAACATCAATATGAATGTGGGACAGAGCGGCGGCTCCAAGAAAGTCTCGCTGAAAACTACGACTCTGGACAATAAACGCCAGAAAGTCAACGACGCTCAGGGAAATCCGGTGGAGATCGGAACGATCGTGATCTGGAAAGTAAAGAATGCGACCAAGGCAGTTCTGAATGTAGAAAATTATACAGAGTTTCTTTCTATCCAGTGCGACGCGATAACGAGAAACGCTGCCAGAGATTATCCCTATGATACCAGCGGAGAGTCAGAAGAAAAAACTCTGAGAGGCAGCAGCCAGGAAATCGCCGATATCATGCAGACAGAGCTTCAGAATAAAGTAACGGAAGCCGGCCTGGAAATTCTGGATGTGCGTATTACCCATCTGGCTTACGCGCCGGAGATTGCCTCCGCAATGCTTCAAAGACAGCAGGCGGAAGCAGTGATCGACGCACGTCAGAAGATCGTGGAAGGCGCGGTAAGCATGGTGGAAATGGCGCTCCGCCAGCTCAGCGAAAATCAGATTGTAGAACTTGACGAAGAACGCAAGGCGGCTATGGTAAGCAATCTTCTTGTAGTCCTTTGCGGAAATAAAGACGCGCAGCCTGTTGTAAACAGCGGATCAATATATTAAAATATAAAAGGGAGGCGGTGCCATGGCGGATCAGAAAGCAAAAGAAAAAGCAAAAAAACAGATTCCCCTGAGAGTATCTGCCTCTCTTTATAATGATCTTGCCCAGTGGGCGGAAGACGATTTCCGTTCGATCAATGGACAGATTGAATATCTTCTGACAGAATGCGTCCGATACAGGAAAAAATCCGGTAAGGACAAACTGCACAATATATAAGTGGGAATATATGCGCATTATTCACAAAAAAACAGATAGAAAAAATATTTTGTTTGATAAAAAACGGAAAAAATGGTAAAATATAGTTAAGAGAAAGACTCCTTGTTTCGGATCATCCTCCGGCAGGGAGTTTTCATTTGAACAGATGTTGTATTATGTGAACTAATACAGACAGTAACCTGTTCAAAACACGGGACAGTAGTTTGTGAAAGCAGAAAAGAAAGGGTGTGAAAACATGTTTGAAACCGGAGAATATGTTGTATATGGAAAGAATGGCATCTGTCAGGTGATGGGAGTCACTACGATGGATATGGAGGGGATTCCCAAAGACCGCCTGTATTATATCCTTCGGCCGGAAGGAAGTACAGAAGGCAAGATTTTTACTCCGGTAGACAGTCAGAAAATGGTAATGCGAAGGCTGCTGACAAGGGAAGAGGCGGAAGAACTGATCGATGAGATCCCGGCTATGGAAGTGCTGGGTGTGGAAAATGAAAAAATGAGGGAAGAGACGTACAAAAAGTGTATCAGAAGCTGCCAGTGCAGAGAGCTGCTCCGAATGATCAAAACCATACGTTTCCGAAAAAGGGACCGGATTTCCCGTGGAAAAAAAGCGACCGCCACTGACGAGAAATATCTGAAAACAGCGGAGGAAAACGTATATACAGAGTTGTCCATGCTGCTTGATATCCCGAAAAACAAAATGGAAGACTATATACAGGACAGGATCAGAACAATCCGTACAACGAAAGCGTGAAGCAGAGAAAACAGGACCGGACGGACAGAAAAACGTCTGGGTCTTGTTTTTTATTTTATATTTTATAGACGGATTATGTCTGAAAATGTCGGCATATAAATTGTGCGTAGTATAAATTTGTGGTAAAATAGTGCATGGAAAAAATATGCGGTATAGCCGTATGTGTGGCGGGGGGGGGAAATTTAACGTTGAAAATCAGCATAATTTCTGATGTTGGAAAAGAAAAATATATAGAAGAGGCGTTCCGGAATAACAGACTTTTGTGTATTGTCGCCTCTGTGTTCTGCCTGGCTGTGGAAGGGTTTAATATAATCAGAGTACTGTTTGGCTCCGACAGCGGACTGAATACGTTAAATAACAGGATCTATTTCGGATTTTACACTTTTTTGCTGGTCTGTTCCATACTGTATCTGATCTATGATAGGCAGAAAGAGAAGTCTTTCAGGAAAGGGAATAGGATTTCACTTATTTATATAGGTATCGTGCTTTTCTGGAATACCTGCCTGAATATATATGACATTTTCAGATCCGACCATGTGCATGTGACAATGGCGTCTACCATGCTTGTGGCCTTTTCCGCGCTGGTGATCGTGGAGCCCGTATATGGTCTGATCATCATCTGGGCAAATTATTTTATTTTTATGACGGCGGCGCAGATTTCTCTTTTTTCCGGAGATGGAATTAATTATACGCTTACCGCGCTGATGGCCAGCGTGATCTGTATCGTGCGGTTCCGGCATATCTGTATTGAACTGGATCAGAGCAGGCAGATTCATGAAATAGGGGAAAAACTGCATACAAGACGTTTCTGGCTTACAAAGGAACAGTATGATCTTATCAGCCAGAACGCGGGCTTTATCACCTTTCAGTGGGATCCGGAAAAAGATAAGCTGGTGTTTTCAAAAAACTGGAGGGATTTTTTTGAAAATGATTATGAGATTCCCCGTTTCAGCCAGTTCCTGAACAGTTGTCTGACGATAGAAGACGCAGAAAAGAAAAAGATACGGGAATGTATGGAAGCGGTGCGAAGGGGAGCCGCCTATCAGAAATTTGCGATCAAGCTTCTGACCAGAGGCAATATACAGCGCTGGTTCAAAATACAGGTAGCCTGTCAGCGCTCATCATCTGACGAGAGTATGATGTACGCGATAGGATTTATGAATGATATCACAAAAGAAAAAGAACAGCTTATAGAGTTTCAGAAAAACGCCACTCTGGACGCCACAGGCCTTTTAAATAAGGCTTCCATAGGTGACTGCGGCCGGAACTGGCTGGAATCTCTGCATCTGAAATCCCACAGGATAGCCATGCTGATCCTGGACATGGATGATTTCAAAAACATAAACGATACATACGGACATCCCTGCGGCGATCATGTGCTGAAGCAGGTGGCGGATATCATGGTAAAATACGCTCCTGAAAACGCAAAAATAGGACGGTTTGGCGGGGACGAGTTTATGGTGCTTTTGAAGGTAGGGGAAGATACGGCATATATCAGTGAATATGCGGAAAAAGTGATCAGACATATGGCCGATATCTGCTGGAACGGACAGAAGATAGAAACAGGATGCAGTATTGGGTTCGCCGTGACGGAAAACGCGGAATGGGATTATGAAAAACTCTATCAATGCGCGGATGAAGCGCTGTATATGGCAAAGAAGGCCGGAAAAAAACGGGTATGCGAGTTCGGAAAATATGAAAAATATCCCGAAAATGGAAATGATTTAAGTTGACAGAAAAAGGCGGATATTGTAGAATGTAAAACATAAGGACGTTTATACGTTTTCCATTGACATAATTAAACAGGATTATGGCATAAAATCCCAGCGGCTTATGTCAAAGGTTAATAGGGAGGCAAACCTATAGAAATGTAGGGACGCAAAGTTTAGTATCTAAGGGGATTCCTATGATTGACTGGCTGCATTTGATGAATTCAAATGCAGCTTTTTGTATTTATAACAACAGGAAGGCGGAAATAGTAAATGAAAAAGTGGATTTCGTACGGAGCATTTTTAATTGTGGTTGGCGCGGCAGTGGCTTTGACAGTTCTGGCGCCCGATATTCTCTCCCGGATCTTCGGCGGCGTAATGACAGGAATCGTTGTTGTGGGAGGGTTTCTCGGAGTGTTCCCTGTCATAAATTACAGCGCGGGATTTAATCATGCGGCCAGGAATATTCTGACTGCGCAGAAAACCCAGACGTCCATGCCGTGGCTGGCGGTTGTGAAAATGGATAATTTTTTTAACCAGAGAGTGCTGGACCGTTTATTTGAGCAGTACAGAGAGAAGGTCGAAGAAGAAAGAAAAAATAATATGATCATCGAGGGGATTGACGAGATGATCAATGAGGAAGAGATTTCCGTGAGGTGCTGGCAGGGAGTCGTGCTTCAGATACCGGGCACCCTGACAGGTCTGGGACTTTTGGGAACATTCATCGGTCTGATCACAGGTATCAGCAGCGTGCAGATCAGCTCAGTGGACGCGACGCTGGCAAGTATACAGACGCTGTTCGACGGTATCAGGGTAGCGTTCTATACCTCTATTTCCGGCGTTATCCTTTCTGTTCTTTTTAATATAGTTTATAAATTCCTCTGGAATATCATGCTGCGCGATCTGGGTATGTTTACGGCATCGTTCCAGAGAAATATCATTCCGTCTGTGGAGGAACAGGAAAGATACTCCCAGAAGAAAGATATGGAGAAGATACAGGACAAATTGAAACATCTTCCCCGTAATGAAGGATATTCCCTTGCAAATTCCAACGGAGCGATGTTCAGTAACGCTGGCAGCGAGTCTGTTTTGATGCCGCAGATTATGACAGGTCTGAAAAACGGAGAATTTACATTCTATCTTCAGCCGAGATTTGATCTCAATACGCAAAGGATCACCGGCGCCGAGGCTCTGGTGCGCTGGAATCACGCGAAATTAGGACTGATCGCGCCGTCGGTGTTTATACCTATTTTGGAAAAAAACGGCTATATCGCAAAGCTCGACCAGTACATATGGGATAAAGTCTGCGCAAAGATCAGAGAGTGGGTGGATGCGGGGCTGCATCCGGTGCCTATTGCGGTAAATATATCGAAGACGGACGTTCTGGCACTGGACATTTCAGAAGTATTTACCGATATGATCCAGAAGTACAGGCTGCCTCCAAAATATGTGGAGTTTGATATTGCACAGAACGCATATCTTGAATCAAGAAACATTGCGCTTCAATTTGAGAAAACACTTCAGCAAAGAGGTTTCCGGGTTGTTGTGGACGGTTTCAAAGGAGCCTTTTTTGAACTTTATTCCGGGGAAGAAGCGCCCTGTGCGGACGCATATAAACTTGACCTCAGATTTTGCCATGAAGATGTTAATATCACATCGATTGCGGAGCAGGCAAGAAACATGCAGGTAGATCTTATGGCGGAAGGAATTGAAAGCATGAAACAGATGTCTCTTCTCCGTAAAAACGGAATTACGGAGGGGCAGGGATTTTATCTTTCAAAGCCGGTTCCTATTGAAGAGTTCGAGAAGATGATGAATTGGAGAGAAGAATGAAAAGAAACAAAAAAAACCATTCGGAGATCAATTACTGGCAATCAAACACAGATATGATGACAGGTCTCGTGCTCGTACTGGTATTGATCATCCTCCTTTTGATCTTATATTTAATGCAGATACCAGAAGATACTCTGCCAGATGCGGAAGAGGGAAACGGCTATACGGTAGATAATCAACTGGGAAATACGATCGATGATCATGCCCATGATCTCGGGGGCGATTCTGATGACGGCGACGATGACTGGGACGGCGCCGGCGGCGGAGGCGACGGTGAAGAAGAGTACGAGGAGGAAGAGGATATCGTATCCGGCGGAGGTGGCGGCGGAGGCGGCGACGACTACGGCGGAGACTATGAATTCCCTTATCCTCCTACCAGCGGCGACGAGTGGGGAAAAGCCGCCGTCTATGCCACGGTAGTAGACGAAGAGACCGGACGCGCTATCCGTCAGGCAGGCATTACCTTTGAATTGTACGAAGAAGAAGGCGGGGACGACGGCGGTTCCCTCCGTTTCCTGAATACATATTATCCGGAAAAAACAGAATACAGGAATTACGCGACTACAGAAGCGGGCGTATTCTACCTTCCGGAGAAAATCGACGAGGGAAATTACTATTTTAAACAGATATCCGAAGTGGAAGGATACGATCTGGCGGAAGCCGTGAACTTTGAAATCGACGACGTATACGACTGGCCGGATCCCTATGTGGTTTCCATCGCGATTTCCCCGGTGAAAAATATTATTCCTGTCGAGCTGACAGACGCGGAAACACAGGAACCGGTTTCTGACGGTACTTTTAAAGTTACCGCAGCGGAGGATATCATCACCTCAGACGAAACCCTGCGTTATGCGAAAGATGAGACGGCAGATACAATCGTGATGGACGAAGACGGGCAGGGCCAGAGTAAGGAACTGTACCTGGGCAGTTATATTATTTCCCAGGACGAGATACCGAAGTATTACGCCAGCATAGAAGACACGGCGGAGAGAACAGTGGAAGAGAAAGACGGAAGTACGCCGGCGGCTGTGAAATTTTCCTGTGAAAAAACAAAAATAGAGCTGACTCTGTCGGACGAGGTGTATACAAGCCAGAGACTGGAAGGGGCAGAATTTCTTCTCAGCTGCGACAATTATCCGGAGCTTAATCAGGAGGCGGAAACAGATGAGAACGGAGAACTTGTCTTTACAGATCTTGAGAAAAACAGAACCTATAAACTGCAGCAGGTCGGAGCGCCTGACGATTACAGATTTGACGATACGCCTGTGGAGATCACTGTAACGGAGGACGGACGCATCGACGGCGAAGCGAAAGCATCGTTTGAGTTTACAAATTATATCCCGCGCGTCAACATCAATGTAACAGATAAACTTTTAGGAAAGCCTGTTTCAGACTACAGCCTGTCCTTATACAGCGAGGACGGCAGCCTGATCCAGACATGGACGACAAACGGTACGGATACTACTTTTGAAGATCTTCCAGAGGGCGGATACTACGTTCTGCTGAAGGGGGATGAAGAAAAGAAATATGAATTTGACTTTTCTGAGGACGAGGCACTGCAGGAATTTTCTGTTTCTGTCTGGACAATGCAGAATATCATTGTGATTATTGTGGGATGCGGCGCAGTTATACTGGCCATATCCGCAGTTGCCGTAATCATAAGAAAAAAGGTCAGGAAAGGAAATAAGTCGTGAGAAATAACGGGATTCATATCAGAATTGCAGATATCTTATATGGAATAATCAAACATCGTCTTCTGATCATTGGTATGACGGTGGCAGGTCTTCTTGTAGGCATGGTACTTTCAGGGATTTCCTATCTGCAGGGAGAAATGAGCAAGGAATACCTTGTTACAAGCGCGTTTTCTGTGAATACGCAGACAGACAACGGACTGTTTACCTCAGGATATGACTTTCCCAGTATTAATGATATTGATATGGCGACGGACCTGGCAGATACAGTTTCCTATGTCCTGAAAAGCGATAAAATGCTGGATGAGATCATCGATTCTCTGGGACTTCTTGGAGTTACCACGAAAGATATCGCGGATAATCTGACGCTGACTCCATATGAGGAAACACAGATCATCGAAATGTCGCTGTACTGGAGAAGCGCGGATGAGGGAATCAATATCCTTACGGCGCTCAATAATGAGGCGCCGGCGGTGTTAAAGGAGACGCTGAATATCGGAAATACGGCGGTGATCAACCCGCCCAGCGCAAAATATCTGATTGGAGGAAGCGTCAATGTGGTACTCTGGGGATATCTGGCATTGCTTGGCTTCGGGCTCAGCCTGGGAATCATCCTTCTTGAACTGATCATGCGCCCGACTTTGCTGAATGTGGAGGAAATTGAGAGTGAGTACGGTCTGGAGGTACTCTGTGAGATAGCAGATGACAAAGCCTACTTTGAAAAGAAGGATTCTATTCTTGTAGACGACGGGATCGGGACAGAGGTAAGAGAAAGCTTCTCCTCTGCCGCCCATATCATACAGAATCATCTGCGGAAACCCGGCCCGCATATTATTTACATCACTTCCACTTTAAAAGATGAAGGGAAAACCAGCATTCTTGCAAATCTGGCAGTACAGTTGTCCGATCTGGAAAAGAAAGTCCTCCTGGTGGATCTGGATATGAAGAATCCAAATCTTGGAGGTATGTTCCTGAAGCGTGTGGATTATGAACATTCTCTGAACGCATTTTATACAGGCGATATCACGAAGGAGGAAGCTATTATATCTCTGACAGGTTATCTGGATATCATACCTACGATCCTGGAGAGAAGCGCAATACCGCTTGACAGCAATCTTTTCCAGGTGATCAGGAAGATCGCGGAAGGGTACGACTACGTTCTGATGGATACGGCCCCTGTGGGTCTGACGGCAGATCCCATGAGCCTGAATCAGATCGCGTCCGCGGCGCTGTTTGTAGTCCGCTATGATAACGCTACTTTGCAGGAGATCAAGGACGCCCTGGAGAGAGTGGAAAAGTCGGGAGTCCAGCTTCTTGGCTGTGTGGTGAACGGTATAAAAGTAAGTAAAAAAGGCGTTAAGAACCCTGTAAAAGAGAGAGAAAATATCAAAAAAGCTGAAGTCAAGCTGAATACGATCGGCGATCCTCTCGTAAAAATGGGAAAGGCCGGGGATGAAAACAGCTTTGGCATAAAGAATGGAGATTCAGACAATTCTCTTGTTGCAGGATTTGCGGCGGATGTAGAAGAAAAACCAACGGAGAAAAAGCGGGAGGTTACTTCCAGCGGCGAGTTTGTAGATTTTCTGTTCCAGGAGGAAAGCAATCAGGACACAGACGCAAATGATAAAAGAAAGTAAGACGTCAGACAACAAAAATAATAAATAAAAGATTAGGAGCATCAAAATGGCAGGAACAATAAGTAATGCAAAAAGAAATAGTTTTAAAGTTGAATTACTTGTGGTTTTTGCCTTTTTGATTTCTCTGGGATTTCCCGGAAACTATGCGCTGGTATATGGAGAGCAGGTTGAGACTGTGATGGCTTATGCCGTTTTTATTGCGCAAATCCTGGCCATGCTCCTTTCCAGCGGAAATAGCTGGCTGGACGTTCAGATTATCAATCTGGACCGCAAATATACAGTCATGTATCTTTTTGCCGCCGTGATCTTTGTGGAATCCATGTGGGTGGCGGAATACAAAGATCTGGAGTTTATCACCTGTACAAGACTTACCGTGACGATCTTTTTTGTAATCTGGCTGCAGGAACAGTTTGAATTTGAGCGTATGATAGAACTAATATGTACGGCTCAGACGATTTTTCTTATTGTTACGCTCTTTTTTACCTTACAATATTTCAGATTCGCATTTTCAGGCGGGACGCCTTTTACAGAGCCGTTTATAGGTCTGTACGGCACAAAAAATACCTGTGCCTCCGAGCTGGCGTTCGGAATCATTATAATTGGATTTCTAATACGGCAGAGAGCGCATGAAAGAAAAATATATTTTGGGTGGCTGGTGATCGAAGCTATCCAGATAGCGCTGCTTTTGATGTGTCAGGCAACGGGAGCGCTGGTCTGTACAGTATGTGTCCTTATACTATTTCTTTTTGTAAAATATATCCGCATTCCCATGGGATGGATTTATATAGCCGGTAATATTTTGTTTCTGTTTTTAACCCTGACTCTGATGCCGGCATTTGAATGGATTTTTGAACTCCTGGGAAAAGACGCCACATTAACAGGAAGAATTCCTCTGTGGAATCAGATGATCACTGTTCTGACACGGCATAATACCTTTACAGGCTTTGGTTACGGTATGTTCTGGCGGGATGAAAACGCAGTCGCCCTGGTGCGGGCGCCGTTTGAAGAAGGATCGTTTTTGGGAAGTATTACGTCGGGAGCCCATAATATGCTGCTGGAAATCTGGGCAAACAGCGGTCTGATCGGGATTGCTCTGCTTTTTGCCATGGTTTTGTTTTCAATGAAAAAATTGCAGATATTTTCGGAAGAACAATATATTTTTTGTGTACTTATTCTGACTTATCTGATGCTGAATGGATTTACGGAGAGATGCCTGGGCGGTAACTACGATTATAAAATGATGGGATTTTTATTGGTGATAGCTCTTGGATGCCGTTTGTCCTCTATTCAGGATACGGATGAGAACAGAAAACGAATAGAAAATTAAAATAGGACGAGGATATTATGAATCTGTTTTTGATTATTTTGCTGATTGTTGCTGGGTATTTTATTTGTTTTGTGCTGGCAGCCTCAAGATTAGACAGCAGAACTTCTCTGTCGACATTGGCTCTTGTTGTTTTGCTGATTTATGGATGTGCGGCCGGCATAATTATTTTGATTGGAAAATACTTCGGTCAGTCGGGTCTCCTGCTCTATGCGGTCTGTCTGGTCTATTCTCTGGCATACTGGATATGGAAAGGATATCAATCAACCGGGAAGCGGCATAAGATACAGTGGGGACCTTTTTTGACGCTACTGGCATATATATTGGCCATACTTTATCTTACGCTGATCACCCGTGAAAGCGGGGCGGAGCATAGAATACAGATGCATGTTTTTAACTGGCTCAATTCGTCTGCACAGTCAAATAATATCAGTACATTCAGTCATACATTTTCCAATTTTGTTATGTTTATTCCACTTGGTATTGTTTTTCCTTTTATCACAGAAAATACAGAAAAGAAGTTTGTAGCCGGAGCGTCGTTTGGTATGCTTCTGTCCGTCCTGATCGAGACAGGACAGCTTTTATTCCACTCAGGTCTGTGCGATATTGACGATATTCTGGCAAATACACTGGGTGCGGCGGCAGGCGCTTTACTGTCGGCCGTTTATTTGAAAGTGAAAAGGAACAAAAAGCTCAGGCAATGAAAATGGATTGTTATGGAGGACAGCATACGGTATGGCAGAAAGAAAGAAAATTTTGATCATTGTAGAAAATCTTCCGGTACCTTTTGATACCAGGGTATGGCAGGAAGCTGTTACACTGGCGGATCACGGATATGTTGTTTCTGTGATCTGTCCTAAGGGAAAGGGATATACAAAAGAAGAAGAATACCTGCAGGGAGTACATATTTTCCGGCACAGTCTTCCGGAAGAGGGAAACGGCGCGCTGGGATATCTGCGGGAATATTTTTCTGCTCTGAAAGAAGAAATCCGGCTGGCGAAAAAGATCTATAAAGAGATTGGATTTGACGTCATTCATGGATGCAACCCGCCGGACGATATTTATATGGTGGCGAGGAAATTTAAAAAATATGGTGTGAAATATGTATTTGACCATCATGACATCTGCCCGGAATTATTTGAGGCAAAATTCGGACAGACGAAGAGACTCCTTTATTTCAGCCAGATATGGCTGGAACGGCAGACTTACAGGCATTGCGCATTTGCCTTTGTGACAAATGAAAGCTATAAAAAAATCGCGGTAGAAAGGGGAGGAATGGATCCCCGCAAAGTGCTGGTTCTCAGAAGCGGTCCGAGACTGGAACGCATGAAGATTATGCCCCCCCGGGAAAACCTAAAACGGGGATATCGTTATATGGTAGGATATCTGGGAGTGATCGGACAGCAGGAAGGCGTGGAGTATCTTCTGGAGGCTGCGCAGTATATTAAAGAACACGAAAATAATGTGTTCTGGGGAATCGTAGGGGGCGGCCCGCATCTGGAAGCCCTGAAGAAGAAAGCGAAAGAGATGGGGCTTGACGACTGTGTGGAATTTACAGGACGTATTCCGGATCCACAGATGCTGGAATACATGAATACTGCAGACGTATGTGTGAACAGTGATAAATGGAACAGTATGAACGATAAAAGTACCATGAATAAAATTCTGGAATATATGGCTCTTGGGAAATCTATCGTACAGTTCGATATGACGGAAGGGAGATATTCGGCAGGAGAAGCGTCTCTGTATGCAAAAAATAACGATGCAGTCGATATGGCTGAAAAAATCATAGAATTGCTGAAAGACCCTGAAAGACGTAAGAAAATGGGAGAGTATGGACGAAACCGGATCAGAACAGAACTGAGCTGGGAACATACAAGCCGGGTCTTGCTGGATGGATATGAAAAATTTTTTGAGGGGAAATTTGACTGACCGGGATATTTTGGCAAGGTATGCAGGAGAACCAAAGAAGTATGGATTACAGAAAAAAATATGAAGAGTGGACGACGGATACTTTTTTTGACGAAGGTACGAGAAAAGAGTTGGCGGCTATTACAGACGAAAAAGAGATAGAGGATCGTTTTTACCGTGATCTGCGTTTTGGGACAGGAGGTCTGCGCGGCGTTATGGGCGCGGGAACAAACCGTATGAACCGATACACAGTAGGAAAAGCCACGGCAGGTTTGGGTAAGTATCTTACAGATACTTACGGTGAAGAAGACAGCAGGAAACGCGGAGTTGTAATTGCTTATGATACCCGGTATAACAGTGACCTTTTCGCCCGCACAGCAGCGGATATTCTGAGCGGTATGGGGATTCATGTATATTTACATGAAACTCCCTGCCCCACCCCGCAGCTTAGTTTTGCAGTACGTTTTTTACATGCGGCAGCGGGTATCGTGATCACAGCCAGCCACAATCCAAAAGAATATAACGGATATAAGGTTTATGATGAATTTGGCTGTCAGCTTGTTCCGTCCCAGGCGAAGCAGGTGATCAGTTATATAGATCAGATTACGGATTACCGTATAATTCAGTTTATGGGTAACGCGTCTCTTATTTCTATGGTTGATGTGACAGACGATTTTGCTCTGTCTGTGATAAAGCAGAGCCGGTATAAAGAAAGCGGAGCGAAAAAGAAGCTGAAGATCGTATATACGCCTCTTCACGGAACAGGAAATATTCCGGTGCGGAAGGTACTGGGTATGGACGGATTTTCACAGGTGGCTATAGTGGAAGAGCAGGCTGTGGCAGACGGAGGTTTTCCTACTGTTATTTCACCAAATCCGGAGGATTCCCGGGCGCTGGAAGAAGGGATCAGTAAGGCGGAAAATCTGGACAGCGATATCGTTCTGGGAACAGATCCGGATTGCGACCGGGTTGGCGTCGCGGTAAAGGCGGCGGATGGAACGTATCATCTGCTTACGGGAAATCAGGTGGGGGCTCTTCTGATGAAGTTTGTCTTAGATCATACAGATATGTCTGTCTGGAAGCGGCCGGCAGTGATCAAGACGATTGTGACGTCGGATTTGGGAGCTGAGATTGCCCGTGGAAAAAATCTGTCGGTTTTTTCTACTCTGACAGGATTCAAATACATCGGTGAAAAGATCACGCAGTTTGAACAGGCGAAGAAAAATGGAAATACGGAACAGGATTATGATTTTGTTCTGGGCTATGAAGAATCTTACGGATATCTGGCAGGAACCCATGCCCGCGATAAGGATGCTGTAGTAAGCTCTCTTCTGATCTGTGAAATGGCGGCGGAAGCAAAGGCGGAGGGTAAGACGTTGCTGGACAGACTGGACGATATTTACAGACAATACGGGTATTATCAGGAAGCTCTGGACAGCTATACCCTGAAGGGAAAAGACGGAGCCGAAAAAATTACCGCTATTATGAATGAGCTGCGAGGAGGAAAAACTCCTTTTGATGCGGATATGGACCGGATGATAGATTACAGCAATCCGGTTGAAGCGGAACCTGGATTTGGTTTTCTGCCGCTGGAAAATGTGCTGAAGTTTATATTAAAAGACGGCTCCTGGGCGGCGGTACGTCCTTCCGGCACGGAACCGAAAATTAAAATATATTACAGTGTCAGGGGCAGCGAACAGAAAGACGCGGAGAAACGTATGAAAAACCTGCGTCAATCCATGAAGAAAATCATAGACTTTAATACGAATGCATAATCGTTTTTAGATCTACCTGGGAGATGATAAACACATGAAAAAATACGGCATAATCATGGCAGGCGGCGGTGGAACCCGTTTCTGGCCGTTATCCAGAAAGAAAACCCCAAAACAGCTTCTGAATCTGACAGGCAGAGATCTGATGGTGAACGAGGCGGTTGAACGGCTTTCCTATACGGTGGATAATGAGAATATTTTTATAGTGACAAATAAAGACCAGTATGGACAGATGAAAAAAGCGACGAAAGGAAAAGTTTTGCAGGAGCATGTCCTTTCCGAGCCGTCTGCAAGAAACACGGCGGCCTGTATCGGTTATGCCGCTATGGAGATCGTCAGAAAGCATGGAGACGGAGTAATGATCATCACGCCGTCCGACGCTTACATAAAGGATACGGCAGCTTTTACAAGAACGCTGCAGGAAGCTGTAAAAACGGCGGAGGATCAGAATAAATTAGTGACGATTGGTATTTCTCCGGCTTTTCCGGCGACAGGATACGGATATATCAGGTATGACAGGAAACAAAAAGCCGCGGCAAAGCAGGTGTTGTCCTTTAAGGAGAAACCGGATGAAGAAACTGCAAAGAAATATCTGGAAACGGAGGAATATGTCTGGAACAGCGGGATGTTTATCTGGAAAGCAGGCGCTATACTGGAAGCATTCCGTATTTACGCGCCGGATATTTATGAGAATCTGGATAAAATCGGTCAAGCCATGAATACAGAGGAAGAAGATGCTGTGCTGCAGGCTGTTTATCCGGGTATCCGCAGTATTTCGATAGATTATGCAGTTATGGAACCGGCCTCTCTGGAAAGCAGAGTTCTGGTGGTACCTGGCGAGTTTGGCTGGAGCGACGTGGGGAGCTGGGATATGCTGGCGGCGCTTCATGAGCCGGATGAACAGGGCAATATCACAGTGGGCGATGTGCTCGCTGTCGATACAAAAGACAGCGTGATATATTCGGGAGGCAGGCTGGTTGTTCTGGAAGGAGTAGAGAATCTTGTAGTTGTGGACGCCGGGGACGTAGTTATGGTATGCAGTAAAGATAAGGCGCAGGGTGTAAAAGAGATCGTGGATAAGCTCCGGGCGGACGGAAGAGAAGAATTTTTATAGAAGACATCATGCGAAAAAGAACAGGAAGTGTATAAAAATGAAATGTTTGATTCTTGCAGGCGGACGTGGAGAAAGGCTATGGCCTTTGTCGAGGATGGATTATCCGAAGCAGTTTATACCAATACAGAATAATCATTCGATTTTCCAGGAAACAGTAGCCAGGAATCTTCCGTATTGTGATGAATTTATTATTGTTACAGGGTTTGAGAACCGATATATTGTGGAAAATCAGATGACAGTTTTTCAGGGAACAGCTTACCGCTGCATTTATGAGGAGAATCCTCTCGGAACGGCTGCGGCGATCACGGCAGCCTGCAGGGATCTTCCTATGTCAGAACTGGTTTTTGTTATGGCGTCCAATCATCTGCTGGATTCAGAAGAAGGACTGGGGAATTATAAAGACGCAGTTACGAGAGCCAGGAATCTGGCACAGCAGGGAAGGATCGTGACGTTTGGGCTGGAGAAGAAAAACGCGTCGCCTTATATGGGATTTATCCGGCACTGCGGCGAAGAAGTAACAGAATTTGTTGCAAAGTCCCGGGAGAGGTTTGCGAATATCTGCGCGGATGAAAATTATTTACGCAACAGCGGAATGTACCTCTTTGAAAAAGGAACATATGAAAATGAATTAAGCAGGGTGGCTCCTGATTTTTATGATTTTTGCCAGAGCTTATACAGATCTGAGTACAATCAGGCCGGATCTGTTATATATAAAAATATTGTGGATACGAGATTCAGAGATTCGATAGAAAAAATTCTGATGGCAAGAAGCAGTCTTTTAAGCGTGGTAGACGTGAAATTTGGCTGGAAGGATATTACATGCCTGAATGATCTCACAGTAGCGGCTTATCATCCAAAAGGAACTGGAATTGCGGAAAAAAGCCCAGGTACGATGATCGTCAATGATAACCGGTCGCAGATTGTATATGTAGACGGACTTGAAGATCTGACAGTTGTCAACACACAGGATGTTGTGTATGTAGGAAAAAAAGGAAAGGCCGGTGAAATAAGTGATATCTATTCCCGTTATCCTGAACTCAGGAAATATGTGGAAAAAGGTACGACAACATTCCGAAGCTGGGGATTTTATGAAGACATTACGGCGGAAACAGGATACCGGGTACGAAAAGTAACGCTTTTTCCGGGGAAAAGCATTTTTCCTCACAGGCATAAAATGCGGGAAGAAAACTGGATCATTGTAGAGGGGAACGTAGTAGTTATTCTGGATGACCAGCAGTATGAATATGGAGAGCACAGCAATATTTGTGTTCCAAGGGGGACAGAGCACCAGATATCAAATGTGGGAGACGGCAATGCCGTTTTTATTGAAATTGCTCTGGGCGATACCATATTTGAGGAAGACAATATCGCAACACAGAAATCTATTACCGATGTAAAGAGAGAGCCGGTGGTAAAGCTGCGTCCGGCCTTTAAGGATTACCTGTGGGGCGGAACAAAGATACGGGAGCGGTACCGGAAAAAAAGCGAGCTGAATATGATAGCGGAAAGCTGGGAGTTATCCGCGCATCCCGCAGGGCAGAGTATCGTGGATTCGGGCAGATTTAAAGGCCTTCCGTTCGGCGCTTATCTGACAAACATCGGAAAGAAAGGAATGGGATGGAAAGTTCAGCCGGGAGAACCGTTTCCGCTGCTGGTGAAATTTATTGACGCGAAGGAAATGCTTTCGATCCAGGTACATCCCGGCAACGACTATGCGCTGGAGCATGAAGGCGAGTATGGAAAATGTGAAATGTGGTATATCCTGGACTGCGAAAAAGACGCGTTTGTTTATGTAGGGTTTAAAAGAGCCACCGACAGACAGGAGGTCGAAACGAGGATACGGGATCATACACTTCCCGAAATTCTGAATAAAGTGTACACCCATCCGGGAGATGTATTTTTTATCCCGGCCGGTACGGTTCATGCGGTGGGAGCGGGAAATCTGCTGTGCGAAGTGCAGCAGAGCAGCAACTGTACCTACCGGCTTTACGATTATGACCGGAAAGACCGGTATGGAAATGTAAGAAAGCTGCAGCTTGCCAAGGCTTTGGATGTGCTGGACTACAGCAGGTATCAGCCGTATGAATTTGATACAGAGACGACTATTGCCGGAACCGTGGTGAGCCGGTGTAAATTCTTTGAAGTGATCGTTTTTGAGGTACAGGATGAGGTGGAATTTAACATCGATAACAGTCATTTCGCTTCTGTACTCTGCCTGTCGGGAGAAGGAGAAATGGAGGTTCAGAAGGCAAAGTATAAGACTTTTGCGGGAGACAGCTTTTTTGTGCAGGCAGGAGAAAAAGTAAAAGTATCCGGCAATGTGAAAATTTTAGTATCCTGGATATGATCCGGAACTGACTGCCTGAAAAGGTGGTATGATAATGTTAACTGTAGATATGAGAGAAGAAAGGCATAGAGGGGAAAAAATGGACATCAGTATGTTTGGCCTGGGATATGTGGGCTGCGTGGGAGCGGCCTGTCTTGCGGATATGGGACACCGGGTGATCGGGAACGATATATCTGAAAATAAAGTAAATCTGATCAATCAGGGAAAACCGACGATTATTGAAGCGGAAATCGGGGAACTGGTAAAGAAAGCGCATGACAGGGGGCTTCTGGAGGCAACGATGGATCCTCAGTACGCGGTAAGCCAGTCCGAAATTTCATTTATTGTAGTGGGAACACCCAGTACCCGTGAAGGGCATCTGAATCTGGACTATATTTTTGAAGCTGCCCGCCAGATCGGAGAAGCGCTCAGACATAAAGACAGCTTCCATATTATAGCCATCCGCAGTACGGTTCTTCCGGGAACGAATAAAAAAGTGGGGGACATCATTGAGCAGTCCTCAGGAAAGAAACGAAACAAAGATTTTGCCGTTGTGTCTAATCCTGAATTTTTGCGGGAAGGAACTGCCGTACAGGATTACAAGAATCCGCCCCTGACGCTGATCGGTACAGACAGTGAAACTGCGGAGAAAAAATTCCGGGAGCTGTATAAGGATATTCCGGGGGAATTTATTGCAACAGATATTGAAGTGGCGGAAATCATGAAATATGTGAATAATACCTATCATGGACTGAAGATCGTCTTTGCCAATGAGATTGGAAACATCTGCAAAGCTATGAATATAGACAGTCACAAAGTGATGGACATTTTCTGTAAGGACAGACAGTTGAACATTTCGCCTTATTACTTTAAACCGGGATTTGCTTACGGGGGATCCTGTCTGCCAAAAGATTCCAAAGCACTGCGTACGCTGGCCCATGATCTATATGTAGACGTCCCGGTGATCAGCGCGATCAATCCGTCTAATGAGCTTCAGAAAAAGAAGGCGCTTGAAATAATCGAAAGCAAAGGAAAACGAAAAATAGGTATTCTGGGTCTGAGTTTCAAAGAGGGAACGGACGATCTGCGGTACAGCCCGATTATAGACGTTGCCGAAGCGCTGCTTGGAAAAGGATATGAGCTTTCTATTTATGATAAAAATGTCCGCATCTCCCAGATGACAGGCACAAACGCCGACTTTATAGAGGCAAAGCTTCCTCACCTTCATGAAAGGATCACGGATGATCTGGATGCTGTCTGCTCTCAGTGCGAGGTGCTGGTTATCACAAACAGGGATAAAGATTTTGACTGCATTCCTGAAAAATATCCCCATAAAGCAATCGTCGATCTTGCGCGCCAGTATAAGGAGCTAGATTATGAGGGAAATTATGAGGGGATAAGCTGGGGAAATATTAATTCCAATCCGGCGCAGAAGGAAGAACTTGTACGGTCGATGATGAAAACAGAATTTTAAAACAGAGGTGGAATCTTATGGCTGATGTAATGTGGCTTGTCCGGCGTCTCAGGGCAATGAGTATACCGGAGGTTGTATGGAGAACTGGTCAGAAGATCACACAGAAAAAAGAAGCCGTTTACTTTAAACCTAATAAAACTGAAGTAGTGGGGAAGGTTTTCAATCCGAAACTTACGGATCTGAGGATAGATGCGGAAAAAATGCACTTAAATCTGAAAAACACCACATTTTCCATGAGTACAGTGATCCCTCTCCTTGGGGGATATGATTACAGTTTTTATAAACAGAAGTGGAACGCAGGATTTCAGACGGCACAGGTATGGCCGGAAAGATTTTCTTATGAACTGGAATACAAACAGAGAGACGATATCGGCGACGCCAGAACAAACTGGGAGTTAAACAGACACTTTCAGTTTGCCTTACTTGCAAAAGCCTACAGGGTTTCAGAAAACAAAAAGTATTTAGATGAGCTGGAAACGCTTTTTTATGACTGGAATAAAAAAAATCCCTTTCTGTGGGGAATTTCATGGACAAGCGTCATGGAAATCGCTATCCGATGCAGCAACTGGTGCTTTACATACTGCTTTCTGGACGGAATGAAAGACGCGGCAGGATTACAGGGAAAAATAAGAACGGGTATTATAAATATGGCAGACTATATCGCAAAGCATTATTCCCGATATTCTTCCGCAAATAATCATCTGATCGTAGAAGCTTACGCCATCGGACAGACCGGTATACTCTGCGGTTACTTTCCATGGATCAAGCTGGCATCTGAAATACTTACAAAAGAACTTCCGCTTCAGAACTATCCAGACGGCGTTAATAGAGAACTGTCTCTGCACTACCAGGCGTTTTATATGGAAGCCATGGGACTGACGATGCGGCTCTTCCATAAAAATCATATTGCATATCCGGAAATATGGAATACGATGCTTGATAAAATGTGCCGCTATGTGGCGGACTGTACAGGCGACTATGGTGAAGTCGTGGAATTTGGTGATAACGACGAAGGGAAAATCCTGGATCTGCAGGGCGGACTGGACTATTATCCTTATGTGTTGGGACTTTTCAGTTATATTCTGCCGGCGCGTTACGCGAATGAAAAAGATATCCGATGTGAAAACCTGAAATGGCTTTTTGACAGTGATGAAACAGAGGAGGCCTGCCGAAAAGCCGTTTATCATCCGCCGCTCAGCGCATGCTATCGTGAAGGCGGAAATACAATCCTGAGAAGCGAAGACAGAAAGATATTGATCGATATTGACCATGCGGAACTGGGATTTGGAAGTATTGCCGCCCATGGACATGCGGACGCCTTAAGTTTTCAGATGTTTGTGGAAGGGCAGCCGGTATTTGCGGATCCCGGTACTTACATTTATCACTGTGATATTAAAAGCAGGAATGCATTTCGAAAGACAGAAAATCATAATACCGTATGTATGGACGGCAGGGACCAGTCAGAAATGCTGGGGCCGTTTCTTTGGGGCAGAAGGGCGGAATGCAGGCTTACCGATTTTGAAGAAAACAGCCAGATAATTTTGAAAGCAGAGCATAATGGTTATAAACCGGTTGTACACAGACGGGAATTTTGCTTTAATAAGAAAGACAGACTGGTGATATCTGATTTTGTGGAGGGAGAACAGAAAAAAGAGGCGGATTTTGTTTTTGCCCCGGGCCTTAAAGTCGATATTCTGGAAAAGCAGGTAATTGTTCAGGGGAATACATATATAATAAAAATAGATTTTAAATGCGGTGGTTATATGAATTTATATAAAGAAAATAAAATGTATTCGTCTCAATATGGAATAAAAAGGGAAACGCAGGGCGTCAGGGTGGATTTCGGCGGAAATTATCTTGTTTCCTGTATTCAGGTGCAGAAAATAACGTAGGTAAGTTAATACATAAGAACCTGCGAGACGTAAAGGTACTGACTGCAGCGGGGGATTTGACAATGAATTATGAAAAAATAAAAATATTATATGAAAATATGCCAAAGGAAATAAAGTATTTATTGGCTCCTTTGTTCCAGAGAGTTTTAATCAGAAATAAAGTATACAAAAAAACATATACAGAGTTAGATCAATTTGAAAATCTCGAAGAAGAGAAGAAAAAAGAGATTATTTTCAATAAATTAAAACAAACATTGATTTATGCCTATGAAAATGTCCCGTACTACAGAAGGACGTTTGACAAAGTAAAATTTGATCCGTACAAGTTCAGAAATGTGGAGGAAATGCAGGCTATTCCGTTCCTCGATAAAAATATCGCTGTCAGCGAAGGAGAAAATTTATATTCCAGGGAAAATATCGCGTGCTATGAATCTCGTACTTCCGGAAGCACAGGAACAGCTTTTCGGATTTTGCTGGATAAAGATTCGATTTACAAAGAAAGGGCTTTTGTGCTTCATTATCTGAATAAATTTGGATTTGATTCTGGAAAAACGCGAACGCTTGCCTTTTGGGGCCATAATAAAGATCAGGATTACTATTATTCACCTATGAAAAACGAGATCGTGATCTCGCCGTTCCGCCTTTTTAAAGAAAGTGAGTTCCCTTCTGTCTGGGCGGATATAAATAAATTTAAGCCGGATGTGTTGTCCGGATATCCATCGGCAATCTATGTGTTTGCGAAATTAGTACGGAAATATAACAAAAAACTGCCTGTGAAATTTGTGGAATTTTATGCGGATAATTATACTCCTGAGATAAAAGAATATGTGGAAAAGACTTTCGGATGCAGAACCGTCGCCAGGTATGGACATACGGAACGGGCCGTTTTTGCGGAGCTTTATCCGGAAGGATATAAATTTAATGAATTATATGGATTCACAGAATTGATTCCAGTTAATGATAACAGTGATGTGAAGAAGTTCAGAATTGTATGTACGGGATTCCTTTCCAGAAAAATGCCTCTGATCCGATATATGACAGACGACGTGGTAACTTATAATCAGCAGGGGCAGATTGAAATTTCAGGACATAAAATGTCAGAGACATACCTGATAGGCAGGGGCGGCGTCAAAATATATAAAGGTACTCTGGCAGCCCGTATTGCGCCATTTGAAAAGATTAAATTATATCAGTTTGTACAGTATGAGGTTGGAAAGGCGTATTTGGATGTGATGGCAGATTGTCCGCTCACAGACAATGATTTCAAAATTATAAATGATTACTATGAGAGAAAGTGCGAGGGTATATTGAAAATAGAGATACGGGTTGTTGATAAGCTTATTATGAGCAAAAGAGGTAAATATAGCTGGATAGTAAATTACATCACAGAAAACAATACTGCTGTACAGTAAGAGGGATTTATGAAAAAAATACTGTTGATCTCAAATTATGTTTTTCACTACAGGCAGAAAGTTTATAATTATTTTGTAGACCGGTTTATGCAGGACGGATATGAATTTCATGTTTTGTCCAATGAATTCCAGAATGCAGGGTATGACTTTAAATTTACAGCGCACACCCTCCCAATGTCGGCGAGAGGTTACGAGACGGTAATCAGAAAATTAAAGCCCGCTGTGGTTATTGTGTTTCTTCATCTGAAAGATAAAATCCAGATTCCTATTATTCATTACTGCAAAAGGAAGAAAATTCCCGTTATATTCTGGAACAAGGGAGTCAGCGACCAGGATCCGCACAACCCTGTAAAAAATATGCTTTACCATCATATCCATAACTGCTGCGACGCCCTTATTACATATACGCCGGAAATGACAGAGAATTTTCAGAAAAAAAATCGCCATAAACTGTTCATAGCCTATAATACGGTGGACTGTTCCGATATTGACAGGTCAAAATATAACAAGCAGACAATCCGCAGGAAATATGGTATAAAAGAAAAGAAGGTAGTGCTGTATATCAGCCGTTTAAAGAAAAATAAACGGATAGAAATTCTGTTAAACGCGCTGGCGGATATGCCGGATGTGGCGGTCGTTGTTATGGGAGCGGGTATTACTCCTGCGCTTAAGGAAATGTTTGATTCTGTTTCCAATTTATATTATATGGGAACAAAATATGGAGAAGAGGGTACAGAAATATGGGCGATGGGGGACATTTTTAGCATTCCGGTCAACGTAGGCCTGGGAATCAACGAAGCGATATTCTGGAACATGCCCGTTGTGACTATGCAGGGATTCCAGCCTCCGGAGATTTATTATCTGAAAGAGGGAAAAACTGGATTTATTGCAAAAAACGAAGAAGACTATAAACAGAAGCTGCTGTATCTGCTTCAAAATGATGACGTTCTGCAAAAGATGCGGAAGGAGTGCCAGAAAGAATATGAAGAAGAAGTGACGATAGACAAAATGTATCAGGGATTCATAAGTGCAATCCAGTATTGCCGTGGGATATAACAAGTGTAATCAAAGAAATGCAGAGGCTTTTTATGATGAAAATTTTAATGGTAGAGCATTTTTCTCCGGGAAATACATATAGCGCTGAACTGTGTCATGAATTAGCGGAATATGCGGATATTACTGTTTTATGCAAAAGCAATGCAGGAGAGTTTGCAAAAAAGATTGACCGGAAAGCAGTTATGTATGCTGGCGGAGAAAAAAATAAGCTAAAAGCGTTTGTCAAATATGTGAAAGGAATCTTTTTTTTGGCGAAAGAGGTTAAGAACAAAAAATATCAGGTGATCCATGTTCAGACTTTTAAAAATGCTGCGGTGGAGATTCCATTATATACGAAAACAAAGATGCATGCAAAACTGATCCATACTGTGCATAATGTCCTGCCCCATGAGACTGATAGAAAGGATATAAAATTATATGGAGATTTTTATAAAGCATGTGATCATTTGATTGTACATAATGAACAAAGTAAAAAGAGACTGATAGAAGTGTTTAATCTGGAAGACGACACAATATCAGTTATACCTCATGGTACATATCAGGTTAAGAAAATTCCGGCTGTTTTAAAAGCTGATAAAAAAAAGCATTATCTGATGTTTGGTGTAATACGGCGGTATAAAGGAGTAGACGTATTATTGCAGGCGGTTTCCAAAATTCCGAAAGAGAAACGTTCAGATATGGAGTTTATTATTGCCGGACGGCAATACGACAATCAGGATACAACAGATTATGCACATATGATCAATGACTTAGGGATCGGAGATTGTGTAAAATTAGTTCGCAGAAGAATAGAAGATGACGAACTGCCGGAACTATTTGACTGGGCGGACGCATGTATATTTCCATATCGGGAGATTTATGGAAGCGGGGCGCTTCTGATGGCATATTCTTTTGAAAAACCGGTGATCGCAAGTGATGTTCCTGTTTTTGTAGAAGAAACAGATTCAGGCAGTACAGGGATTTTGTTCAAAAATGAGGATGCAGAATCTCTGGCGAAGGCATTGATCATGTTTTCAAACATGCCACAGGAAAAAATTAATCGAATGATTGATTCGATCACATGGCTTACAAGTAATAAGTATAATTGGGTTATTTCTGCAAAAATGACAGCTGATATATATAACACTGTGATAAAAAAGAAAGCAGCAGAGAACATTTATGATAACGCAGAAAGGAGAAAAAAATGATATATTTTGGGATTCCTCTTCGGTCAAAAAAAGCTTCTAAAAACTGGGCAATGGTTACAAAGATATTTAATAGAACACTTGAATCCATATACAGACAGACGGATCCGGATTTTCATGTGATCATCGCATGCCATGATATTCCTGAACTGTATAGAAACTATGATGAAAGAGTTGAATTTCTCGTATCGGATCAGCCGTTGCCGGAAAATAAACGAGAAATGAGGTTGGATAAGGGCTGGAAAATATCAATGATTGCTGTCAGGATCAGACAGATGGGCGGCGGATATACAATGATAGTTGATTCTGATGACATTGTATCAAATCGCATTGCCGAATATGTAAATGCTCATCCGGGAGAGAATGGTTTTTTGAGTAAATTTGGATATTTATATAGAGAGGGTATGCCATATGTGAAAAAGATATATGCCCCTCACAGGATTTGCGGATCGTGTTCTATTATAAACTATTCTGTTGAAGATCTTCCGGATATTATGCCTGAAAATCTTTGGGACGATACTTTTAAAGATAAATGGATTATCCGAAAATCCCACAGGTTGCTGCCAAAATATTTAAAAGAACATGGAAGAGAATTAGCCAGAATGCCTTTTCCCACAACGATTTATGTTCGGAATACGAATGATAATATTTCAATGATGGGAGGAAGGGATTTGAATAAAAAACGAAAGATTGAAGGGATGTTGAGAAGAAAAATAAAATTAACAGGACGGGTTGGTTTTGAATTTGGATTTATAGAAGAATATGAAAAATAATGGCAGATCTGTGTTGACATGAGAGGAGATTACGGAACAAGAATGAAGAAATATAATAAATATATGAAACTATTCCAAACAATGGTGGTTACTGGTCTGGCATATATGTTGAATTATGGTATTAACCTTGTTTTAGTTCCGTATATAACAGATAATGTTGGTACAGAAGCTTATGGATATGTATCACTGGCAAAACAGTTTGCTGAATATGCAGCGATAGTTGTTGGAACTTTGAATTCATTTGCTGCAAGGTATATTGCAGTTGAATATTATCAGGAGGAAAAAAAGAAAGCAAATATATATTTCAGTTCTGTTTTTTGGGGCGATTTAGTATTAGGTTCCGTTATATTTTTAGGAGCGTTAGGCTGTATCAGCATATTGCAGAATTTATTAAATATACTCCCCGACATTCTTGCAGATGTTAAATTTTTATTTTTATTTATATTTATTAATTTTTGGATCACTACAGTATTTTCTGTGTTCAGTTCGGTGGCAATTATAAAAAATAAACTGGATATTGTGGGAGTATTTAAAGGTATATCGTATATAACTGAAGCGCTGATACTATATATACTTTATATGTTTTTTCCTACAAGAGTCTTTTATGTGGGAATTGGACTTGTTGCTGCCTCTCTGGTGATTGTATTTGCTAATATATGGCTTTGTAAACGGCATATTCCAGAATTAAGAATTTCAAAAGGTAGTTTTTCAATTGGCGCTGTAAAACAGTTGGTGTTTGGAGGGATTTGGACTTCTGTCAATTCATTGGGCGAATTATTAAATCATGGATTGGATTTGTTGATCTGCAATTTAATGCTGTCGTCTACGGCAATGGGACAAATGGCGATTGCTAAGATGATTTACTCGATATTTCAAGCTTTATATTCTGTTGTATCTCAAGCTTTTCAACCATTATTTTTAAAAAGTTATTCGGAAAAAAATACAGAGGGTTTATTGCAGGAACTAAAATTTTCTATGAAAATATCAGGAATGTTTACTAATGTAGGAATTGCTGGATTTATTGCATTAGGATTAGCGTACTTCAGATTATGGATACCGGGCGAGGATATTAATTTGATTTATAAATTGACAGTTATTACTTTATTAACCTGTATTCCTGGAGGCCCAATGCAGCCTTTATACTATATCTATATCTTAACTGTAAAAAGAAAAATTCCATGTTTTATTACATTGGTGGGAGGTTTGGCTAATGTGACCGCTATGTATTTTCTTATTAAGTACACTGATATGGGGGTATATGCAGTCGCAGGGACGACGGCTGTGGTTATGATGCTCATTAATTTTGTAACAAATCCATTGTATATGTCCTATGTTCTTCATTTGCCATGGCATACATTTTATCCAGAGATAATCAGAAATGTAATCTCCTGTTTTGTATTATCAAGTGTTTTTAAGTTTTTTTCTTTGATATTCACGCCGGGAAAATGGTTGACTTTAATAATCTGTATTTTGCTTTATGCGATTATAGGTTGTTTGCTTCATTTATTTATTGTGGGTAATTATGAAGACTGGGAAAAAATAAAAAAAATAATCAGGGAAATAAGGAGTAGATACATCGTTGATCAATAAGAAACAATTTATTATAGCAAAGAAAAAAATTCACAGTTCTGATTATATTTATGTTGAGCTAAAGAATAATTATATTTTAAGCTATCATAAGGACTTAAATATTTATATAAATAAGCAATATGAGATTATACTGCTTGGTATTGCATGGCAGGTAAAAGAAAAAAAGGAAGATCCCGTATCTGAAATTGAAAAGCTGGCGGAAAAGTACGAAGGATATATACCGGAAGAAGAGATTTTGAGGATGGAAGAATCCTGGTGCGGAAGATACGTGTTGATTGTAAACGAAAAAATTTATCTGGATGCGACTGGTTTACTGGGGATTTTTTACAGCAGAGAGGGGATTTCCAGCAGTTGTATGATGCTGGCAGAAATTATGGGGTTACCTCAAATTATATATCGTCCTACATTTGGTTTTAATTGGCTTCCAGGTCCTCTAACTCAGTATGAACAGATCAAACGGTTGCTACCCAGCCAGATTTATAATTACAACGACCAGACAATAAACAGCCGACAGCTTTTAGCGACGCATATTCCCCGATATAAAGATGAGCAGGAAAGAATAGAAGCTTTTTCAGAACTTTTTTCTAATTCATTACATAATCTGCAGGATATGTTTCCGGAAAAGAAAATTTTGATAGCCCTTACAGGCGGCTATGATTCAAGAACATTACTTGCGTTGGCAGAATATGCAGGAATAGATTTTGATTGCTATACATTAGACCATAAAAAAATATCAGACGGAGATGTAGAAATTCCCCAAAAGCTTTGTAAGGCATTAAAGAAAAAATATACATATATACCTAGAAAAAAAAAGTATTCTAAAGAATTAGAAAAGGAATATATAATGCATACTGGCGGATTGGCGGATGACGAGGATAAACGGTTTTATGCTTATGGTCAATATCGTGATTTGGTACAGAAATATGGGAATATAGTTCTTCTCAGAAGTTCAGTCTGGGAAACGGTCACAAACTATTACCAGAAATTTTTAGATGACAAAGGTAAACTGGACATAGAGAGTATATACAGTTTTTTTGTTGCAAATGAATTAGTTCAAAAGTCATTGAAATCGTATTTTGAATGGCTGGAAAAGACAAAACAGGTTGGTATTTCAGATTGTGACAGGTTTTTTTGGGAACAAAGAAATGCAAGTTGGCTTTCGCCAATAGAACAGTCATTTGATATAATGGAAGATATTACTTCTTTACAGCCAGTTAATTCAAGATTTCTTATTTCTATGCTTGCAGATTTTCCAATCCAGGAAAGGAGAGTCAAAAAGCATCAGGATAAATTAATTGCTTATGTATGTCCTGAACTGGATGGGATTGAATATGCTAAAAAAAAGCACGGAATAAATAAGATGATATTTAACAGAGTGGGAAAATTGGTGGTCAGAATTCGTATTATGGGAATATCCAAAACGATAAAAACATATATAAAATTAATGCAGGAAGAAAGAAACTTAAAAAAGCTGAAATCCAAATAAGTATATTTAAAAATATAGTCAGTCCCTTTTTAGAATAAGAGGGACCGACTGCTTATTTTTCCTTTACTTTCTTATATAATTCAAGTTCTCTTTTGATAGATTGCTTTTTATGCAGTAAAACGTAAATAAGTCTGTGAAACCAACAAAAAGGTAGAAGAAAGGGATACTTTCTGAGAAAAGGATAAGAATTTTTAAAGTCTTTTTTTCTGGTGAAAATCCTTGTCCAGAAATAATGGAAAGTTTGTTTGAATCCCTTTTCTATATGAAGATTAGACATCTTTTTAAATCTTGAAAATTCCAGTGATCCGTAAACGCCGGAAAGGAAAATGTTTTTTTGTATTTCATTTAATTCGTCTTTACTAATTTTTATGTCCGGTTGCTGCTTAGAAAACCAGAACTGGCTCAGATATTCCATTTTTGTGCCAAAATTATAAATGTTAAGTTTTTGAAATTCTTCTTTTATATAGTCTCGGTTTAAAATTGTCCTGAATTTATTCAAATAAACATAGATATCCAGCGCAGACCGGATACCACTGCCCATAAGACTATAATGTTTTTCGAAATGTGCAATCTGATAAATATAGAAATCTTCCGGGCTGAGTTTATAACCGCCTGGATTTTCTTCATCGATAAGCGCTCTGTCCCATATATTATCATAATATGCCTGTCTGGATTCTCCTACAAGAAGCATCTGCCGATGAACCTCCACAGTCACAAAAGGCGGGCGAAAGTATTCGTCGTGATGCGGCAGCGCTTCTTTTTGCCGATATCCAAGATGTATCATGATTTCTCTTGCGCGGGAGGTATTTTCAGGATCGATCAATACGTCGACATCTGCCATCTGGCGGAATTCAGGCCGGGGATACAGACACTTCATTTCGTATCCCTTCAGTGGCAGAAAGCGGATTCCCGCTTCATACAGAGCCTGGAATACTTCTTTCCGTGCTTCTATCTGGTGCAGGCTTTGGGCAATGTTGGCATCCCGGCTCTTTTTCCAGTTTTGATAAAGTTCTGCATCATCTCTGATAAATGGCTCTGCGCCATAAAAAGCCATAGTCTCTACAGAATGCATCTTCGCCATATCATATATAAGCTTCCAGTTTAGAGATTCAGGAAGAGGCGGCGCTTCTTCTTCGTGAAGGACAGCGGACAGCAGTTTCACCAGATAAGAACCGGCTGTGTATAATTCTTCAAGATTTTTATAGTTGATCATTTTTGGCCCCCGTAAAGCGTTATATTTTCTTTTATTATAAAGGAAAACAGCGCTTTGGAAAAGCGAAAAGTGAAATTTTATCTAAATTGTACGATTTTAGAATTGACAGAACAGTATGCAGTATCGTATAATTTAGAAAATAAATCCTTGGCAAACCTGTAGAAATGCAGGGACGCAAAGTCAGGAACCTTAGGTGGGCGAGGATGATTTTTCATCTGATTCCACAAGGTCGTTCGGCTGCAACTATATTGTTGCAGCTTTTTTTATTGCTTTATTCCATGAAGAAATGACGTGGAACAGAATTTTTATATGAAAAAGGGAGGCGCATATTATGATGAATTATGAAAAAGCGGAAGCAGAGGTTGTTTATTTTACGAACCGGGACGTGATCACCACAAGCGGCGGATTAGATATAGGCGGCTGTCGTAATAATGGACAGGATAATGGAAACGGATGCAAGGGCAACAGCGGTGACTGTCCGGGGGGATCATGGAAATAGTGATTTCCTGTTTTATTAAGGAGACAGGCAATGTTTTATAAATTAAAACCCGATTATGTGCTGCGGGGCTGGGAGGAGATGTCCTGGGTGTTGGTGAAGCGCCCGGAGAATGCGACGCGCCTGCTGTCGCAGAAAATGTTTCAGGTGCTCCTGCTTTGTGATGGAGAAACGGAACTACCGGGGGAATTTTTGGACGATACATTTTTGGAAGTCCTGCATAAGTGTGAATCAGAAGGGATCATTGAAGCTTCTGTTCAGACGTCTCCGCTGGATCCGGATCAGAATTACCGGTATTACCCTAACAGATTTACCAGGAGAGTTTTCTGGTCCGTTACAGGCAGATGTAATTTCCGCTGTCGCCACTGTTATATGGACGCGCCGGACGCGATGCTTGGAGAGCTTTCCACGGAGGAAGCTTTTGCCCTGATCGATCAGATGGCGGAGTGCGGTGTGCTGCGGGTGGACATTACTGGCGGCGAGCCCTTTGTACGGAAAGACTTCTGGAAACTGATAGATCGTATTCTTTCTCACAAAATGTTTGTGGCGCAGATTTATTCAAATGGATGGCTGTTAGATGAGAGGATTTTAGAGAAATTTGAACGCCGTGGTCTTAAACCGGAGATAAATATCAGCTTCGACGGTACGGGATGTCATGACTGGATGCGGGGCGTTCCCGGAGCGGAAGAGCGGACGCTGCGCGCGCTGAAGCTGTGTCATGAACATGGATTTCATACAAGTGTGAGTATGTGTATTCACCGTGGAAATAAGGATACGATTCCTCAGACGGTGGAGACGCTGCGGTCGGTGGGAGCCACAGAGCTGAAAACCGCTCATGTGGATGAAACAGATCTCTGGAGGCGTCATAGCGAGGGAAATGATCTGACGTGGCAGGAGTATGTGGACGCCATGCTTCCTTATATCGAGTGGTATTATGAGGCCGGACGCCCGATAGAAAGCCTGGAATTTGGCGGCATTGCAAGGATGTCGCGGGATGAACCGGCGACCCTGAGCGTAAGACATTACGATGGAACAGAAAAATGCAGAGAATGTTATTTATGCGGGGCAACCCGCTGGTCCTGCTATATTACTCCGGAGGGAAGGCTCCTGCCCTGTATGCCTATGACGGCCAGTCCGGATCAGGAACGCTTTCCTAAGGTGCAGGATATAGGCTTAAGGAAAGGGCTGCGGGACAGCTATTATATGCAGTTTGTGGACAGCCGCGTCGGGGATCTGTTCGCGGCGAATAAGGAATGTGATTCCTGCGGATACCGCTATGAATGCGGCGGAGGATGCCGGGCGGCGGCTCTGCTGACAGGCGAGCACAATCTGATGGGCTGCGACCGGGACATGTGCAGGATGTGGAAAGAGGGATATGTGGAGCGCATCCGCAGAAAGCTGGAAGAAGTAAACACGAAATTTGAGAAAAAATGACGATTGATTTATAGGACAGATATGTGCTATAATATCTAAAGAAATTGTGCGGAAGCATATAATAATTTATGTCAAAGGCAAAGCAGCTGAAAAGCTGTGACGCAAAGCTACAGGGCCTGAGAATGGCAGCCAGCTGCTGATATTTTCTTTAGTGTGGAAAATACCGGCAGCTTTTTATTTTGCGTTTATCTGCAGAACGGAAATATTATGAAGCTTCAGAATTGTTTCAGGCTGCAGCGTATACTGGCCGGGGCAGAAAGTACAGAGGACAGAGAGGTGCTAGGATATAATGTTTTGCATTAAGATTGCGGATATCCCTATAGGAATTGAGAATCGCTATCCTTATATCCGGCGTTTGTGCGAGGGCTACGAGACAGAAGAAAAGCCTGCGTTTACGGTAGCGGTCACAGAAGAAGAAATCCTGAAGGAGCAGAACGGAGACAACCGTTTTTCGAAAGGTTACTGTGAAAGTCTCTGTATTTACCGGAATATCTGTTTTGCGCTGGCAAAGTACGACGCTTTTCTGATGCATTCCGCGGCGATTTCCATGGACGGGGAGGCTTATGTATTTGCGGCTCCCAGCGGAGTGGGAAAGACTACGCATATCCGTCTGTGGGAAGAAGAGTTCGGAAACAGGATTCAGGTGATAAACGGGGATAAACCGATTTTTCGCTTTATAGACGGGCGCTTATATGTCTGCGGTACGCCGTGGCGGGGAAAGGAAGGGCTGGGATGCAGGCGGATGTGTCCGGTGAGGGCGATCTGTTTTTTAAAGCAGGGTCCGGAAAACCGTATTCGCCCTCTGAATACCGGCGAAGTAAGCGGGCGGATTTTTTCCCAGATTCTGATTCCCAAAAATCAAAAGGATTTTGAACATTTCTGGCCTTTGCTGGAAAGAATGGTAACCTCACAAAAGTTTTATGAACTGGAGTGCAACCGACAGCCCGAGGCGGCTCAGTTGGCATATCAGACGATGAGGAGTAGGGAGACATGTTAAAAGTAAAAAAAGGTTTCATACTGCGTAAGCTTGGAACAGAGTATATGGCGGTGGCCATCGGAGAGGCAAGCAAAAATTTTAACGGGATGATCCGTCTGAACGGAACAGGCGCTTTTTACTGGAAAGAACTGGAGAAAGGTACGACGAAAGAGCAGCTTGTGGCGAAGACGCTGGAAGAGTATGAAGGCGTGACGGAGGACACGGCCCGCCGTGATGTGGAAGAATTCCTGAAGTCCATTTCCGTGGCGATCATAGATGAATAAACGGACGATCGAAAAGGAACTGGAACTGAACGGACGCTGTGTGATCCAGACGGTGGGAGTGAGCATGGAGCCTCTTCTGCATAACCGGAAGAGCACGGTGGTCATAGAAAAGGCGGAATTTCCTTTAAAGAAATACGATGTCGTATTATTTCGCCGCCCAACAGAGGAATATGTTCTTCACCGCGTAGTAAAAACGGCGGGAGACGTATATATTATCCAGGGGGATAACTGTATCGGAAAAGAAACAGTTCCCAAAGAACGGATTATCGGCGTGATGACAGGATATTATGAAGATGAGAATGATAATTATATTTCCTGTGAGGATGAGCGTTATAGGCATTACTTAAAAGCATTGAAATTTCGCCGGAGAAAGACGAAATTAAAGAATATATTGAGCCGCGTTTACCGGAAAGTTTCATCTTATCTTTTGTTGAACAGATGATAATAGGGCAGATGTTTTATAAAACAGATGTCTTATTAAATAAAATATTAATATGAAAGGAGAGATGCCCTGATGTTATCTCAGAACACAACCGCAAATACACCTTATGAAAAAGCTGAGGCTGAGGTAGTATACTTTGACAATAGCGATGTAATCACTACAAGCGGTGAAGTCGCAGGCTGCGTTACCTGGTCCAATCAGAATGGCGTAGCATGCCAGTTTGGCTTAACTGCATCATAAGGAAAAGCAGTTTTTGTATTTAGAGATTATCCGTCCTGTAAAAGTGATTTTTTAACTTAAACCTCTTCGGTGAGGACAGGCGGGGCGGATATGATCTCGATGGTTGTAAGTAAATTGGCAAACAGATATATGCGATCTGTTTGCCAATTTATAAATTACAGATATTGTGAAAGGAATAAATCATGTTTTACAGACTCAAATCAGACTATGCTTTGCGGGGCTGGGAAAAAATGTCCTGGGTATTGGTAAAGCGTCCTGAGAATGCGGTCCAGCCATTGTCGCAGGAGAAATTTCAGGTTTTGATTCTCTGCGACGGACAGACAGACTTAAGCGATAGTTTACTGAACGAGACATTTAGGAGAACTCTGAAGCAGTGTGAGGAAGAGGGGATTGTAGAATCCTGCAGTTCTGCTCAGCCGTTAGCTCCATATCAGTATTATCAATACTATAATAACCGGCATGTGGGGAGCGTTTTCTGGTCTGTTACAGGAAGATGCAACTACCGTTGCCGGCATTGCTTCATGGATGCGCCCGACGCGGCGCTGGGAGAGCTTTCTACAGAAGAAGCTCTTGCGCTCATTGATCAGATGGCAGACTGCGGGGTATTACATGTGGATATTACCGGCGGAGAACCTTTTGTGAGAAAGGATTTCTGGCAACTGATAGATCATCTTCTTTCCTATAAAATTGTAATCGGGAAGATTTATACCAACGGCTGGCTCCTTAATGAGAAGGTTTTGGATGAATTTGAACAGCGGGGAATGAAACCGGCATTTTCCCTCAGTTTTGACGGTGTTGGCTGGCACGACTGGATGAGAGGGGTGAAGGGCGCCGAGCAGGCGGCTTTGCGCGCGCTGAAATTATGTAAAGACCGGGGATTTAAAACCGATGTGGAAATGTGCATTCACAGAGGCAATCTGGACAGCCTGCCGCAGACGATCCAGGCTTTATGCGAAGCGGGCGTCACAGATTTAAAGGTATCCGGCGTTGCGCCGACAGAACTCTGGGAAAATAACAGCGAAGGGAATGCACTGACGCCCCAGGAATATACAGAAGCCATGATACAGTATATTCCAAAGTATTTCCAGGCGGGACAGCCTATGAACCTTACTCTTTCCGGAGTGGTTGTTTTGCGGAAAGACCAGCCGTATAAAATAGTCCCGGAACCATACGATGGTACGGAAAAATGCCTGAACTGCCATATGTGCGGAGCGACACGGTGGGCATGTTATATTACGCCGGAAGGGCGTCTCCTGCCCTGTATGCCTATGACTGCCAGCCCGGAACAGGAACGTTTTCCGAAGGTTCAGGATATCGGGTTGAGACAGGGATTAAGCGACAGTTATTATATGGAGTTTGTCAACGGCCGTGTGAAAGATCTGCTGGAGGCAAATAAGGAATGCGGAGAATGTCCCTATCGTTTCCGCTGCGGCGGTGGATGCCGTGCCAATGCACTGCTGGATGGAAATCACGAACTGATGGGATGCGATCGCACCATGTGTATGCTCTGGAAAGGGGGATATGTCGACCGTATCCGCCAGGTTACAGAAGCAGCGATTGAGAAATATGGAAAAGGCGGATCCCGGGCAGAACCGGAGAAGAAATCATGAGTTTAGCCGGATATTCAAAAGAATCCCACAAAAACTCCCTCCTCTGGATCTGGCGGGTAGTTGGAAAATATAAAGGCTGTGTGGCGGTCCTTCTGATCATACAGATAATATATGGGCTGTGCGGCGTGGTTTCCGCCATGCTCTTCCGGGCTTTGATCGACCATGCCGTAGCAGGCGATAAATCCGGCTTCTTCCAGGCGGCGGTAATGCTGCTGGGGCTGGAGCTGGGGCAGATCGTTATGAACGCCTTTTACAGCTTCATGTCGGAATGGACGAGCTCTTCTGTAGAAAACCGGTTTAAAAACCGTCTTTTTTCCTGCCTTCTTCATAAGGACTATGCGTCCGTGGCCGCCGTCCATTCCGGAGACTGGATCAACCGGCTTACCTCAGATACAAGAGAAGTGACGGGCGGAGTTTTGTCCATTTTTCCAAGCCTCGCCGGCATGACGGTACGGCTGGCCGGCGCTATGGCCGCGCTGTTTTTTCTTACGCCGACGTTTTTTTATATACTGATCCCCATGGGGCTTATGCTTCTGGTAGTTACGGCTTCTTTCCGGAAAGTCCTGAAGAGACTTCATAAGAGGATCCAGGCTGCGAATGGAGCAGTGCTGGCATTTTTTCAGGAACGGCTGGAAAGCCTTATGATCCTCCGCGTCTTTTCTATGGAAGAGGGCGCTTTGCAGGGCGCGGAAGAGAAAATGAAAGAGCACAAGGCGGCCCGCCTGAAAAGGAACCATTTTTCTAATATATGTAATTCCGGCTTTGGGCTGGTCATGGGCGGCGGTTACATTGTATGCGCTATTTACTGCGGTTACGGCATTCTTAAGGGAACCTTATCTTACGGCACGTTTACGGCTGTTCTTCAGTTGATCGGGCAGGTACAGGGACCTTTTGCCAATCTGAGCGGTATCGTTCCCAGATACTACGCTATGCTTGCCAGCGCGGAACGTCTGATGGAGGCGGAACAGTATGAAGACGACGGAAACAGCCAGTCTCACTCTGCGGAAGAAATCTCCGTATTCTATAAGGAAGATTTCCTGAGCCTGGGAGTAAAAGACGCCCGGTTTTCTTATCAGAAGGCGGCGGAAACGTCAGGCGGCCTGGAAGAAAAGGCTGTGATAGACCATCTGGATCTGGATATCAAAAAAGGCGAATATGTGGCGTTTACCGGGCATTCTGGCTGTGGAAAGAGTACCCTTCTGAAGCTTTTGATGTGTTTGTATCCGTTAGATTACGGAGAAAGGTATTTAAAAGCGAAAAAAGGAAACGATATCATTAAAATCCCGCTTACCGCCGCATGGCGCAGACTGTTTGCCTATGTGCCCCAGGGGAATCAGCTTATCAGCGGGACCATACGGGAGATCATAGCTTTTGGCGATCCTGCGGCAATGAAGCGGGAAGAAGATATGAAAAAGGCTCTGAAAATTTCCTGCGCGGAAGAATTTGTGGAAGAGCTGGAGAAGGGAATAGATACTGTGCTGGGCGAGCGGGGATGTGGACTGTCAGAGGGACAGATACAGAGGATTGCCATAGCCAGGGCGATTTTTTCAGATCGTCCCATTCTGATCCTGGATGAATCCACCAGTTCCCTGGACGGGGCCACAGAGCAGAAACTTTTAAAAAATTTAAGAGAAATGACAGATAAAACCGTATTGATCATCACCCACCGTCCGGCGGCCCTGAACATATGTGACAGAAGGATTGTGATGACAGAAAGCGGGACGGAAGATACGGATACTGACCACAGAAATACTGTTTGACACAAAAAGACAAAAAGGTTATTCTTTTTATAGAAAACGACCCATTGTGAAACGAAGGAAAAGGGAGGCAGAAAAATATTATGAGTAATGGAGGAGAATTCCGGACGGCGTTATTCGGAGGATTTAACAAAGAGGATGTGCGCGGATATCTTCAGGAGCTGGAGAGAAACGAGGAAGTGACAAAATCCGAGTATCAGAGAGAAATCCTGGGTTTAAAAGCGAAGCTTCAGAGGGCGCAGGAAGAAAACGATTCTTTTGATCCGACAGTCGCACAGGAGCTGGAAACACAGAAAAAAGAAAATGAAGAGCTCAATCGAAAGATCGCCCGGCTGGAAGCTGAGAAGCTTGAACTTATAAAAGCGCGGGAGGAGGCGGCGGAAACTGCCGGAACCGAGAAGGAAGAAGAGTATCTGGAAAAGCTGGAACTTCAAAGGAAAGAAGAGGAAGAGCTTAGGCAGAAATTGGAAGAGCTGCAGGCTGAAAAAGCTGCCCTTATACAGGAGAAAGAGAAGCTGCTTGGAGAACTGGAAGCGCAGAAGGCAGTGAACATAGACGTTGAGAAAAGCCGCTGCCTTGAAGAAGAGATCCAGCAGGTGAAAGAGAAAAAAGAGAAATACGACAATGATTTTAAAGCTATAAGCCAGGTTTTTGAAGACGCGCGTTTAAGCGCCCGGTATATTGAAGATGAGGCGCGGAAAAAAGCGGAAGAAATCCTGGAAGCGGCCAAAAAGGAAAGCAAAGAGATCATTGAGGGAAGGAAAAACCAGATCGACAAAGAACTGGAGGACAGAGGCATCCGCCTGATGGCTGCGAAATATAAGATCGAATCATACAGGAAGGAATTAAACCTGACGCAGCAGAAGATTTATAATCTGTATTCCGACATGGGAAAGCTGGTTGAGGAAATGCCCCAGCGGCTGGAACAGTTATGGGAAGGTGACGAACGTTTCAGAATCGTAGAGAAAGAAGCGGACGGTCAGGGCGAAGAGAATGCATGAATGTCAGACGCTGACGCTGGCGTCAGTGTCTGATCTCAGCGATCCTTATAAAAATCCTGAATAAAGCGGATGAACTTCTGCACATGAGGCTTGAGGATCCTGTTCCTGCTGTATACGATATAAAAACTGCGCATATGGACGGATTCATCCAGAGGAAAGACCAGAAGCTGGTTTGTTTTCTCAAGATCCGCCACGGAGCGGGCGGAAAGCACAGAGATCCCAAGTCCATTGACAATAGATTTCCGGATGCTTTCCAGATCGTTCATCTGCGCGACAACATTGAGCTCGGAAGGCGGGATATCCATCCTTTCAAGAAAAAGATCCATTTCCTTCTTTGTGCCGGAACCTTTCTCGCGAAGAATGATGGGCTCTTTCAGAAAATCCCGGAATGTCACCTTCCGGTCTGCCATATGAAGATAACGCTTTGAAACCGGGGCTGCAATGACAAGCCTGTCCTGGCAGAATGGAATAAAGCGGCAGGATTCTTCACCGGTATCCTGTCCGACAAGGCTGAGATCCACACTGCCGTCCAGGACTTTTTCGACTGCCCCGGCGCTGTCAGACTGAAGCGAATGGAAATAAATATCCGGATATTTTTTTCCAAAGGCGGCCAGAAGCTCCGGAAGAAGATAGGAGGAGGGAATCGTGGAAACGCCCAGGTCGATCATGCGCTTTGGAGATTCCGCGAAACTCTCCAGAAGGTGGTTCCGGATGTGAAGGATCCGGACCGCGCTCTCATAAAACTGATATCCCTTTGCGGTGACAGTTATCTTTTTTGTAGTACGGATGATCAGCTTTGCGCCCAGTTCTTTTTCAAGCGTGCGGATATGGGAACTGATCGTAGGCTGTGTAAGATACAGCCGCCGGGCCGCTTCAGAAAAGCTGCCGTAATCTACAACTGCCGCAAAGGCTTCTAACTGTTTAAAATCCATTCTTATCTCATTTCCCTTTCTTTTATTTTATGCATGTAATTTCAGCCAGCGCCTTAAGGGCGGTTTCTGCTTCTTTTATGGTGTTTTCCGGGCCGAAGGAAAAACGGACGGTTCCCTCCGGGTAAGTCCCCAGTGTCCTGTGAGCGCTGGGAGCGCAGTGAAGTCCAACCCTTGTCATAATCCCATAGGACGTGTCCAGCTCGTAGGCTGTCCGGGCCGGGTCTGTACCCGGAGTCTGAAGAGAAACTACGGCGCAGCGTCCGTGGGCATTTTTTTTGCCTGTCAGGCGTATCCGTTTTTCATAGGGATCCATTTCCTGTATTCCTCTTAGAAAATATTCTGTCACTTCCAGTTCATGGCGGCGAAGGGCCTCCATAGAAGTCTGTTCCAGATAGGAGAGCGCCCCGTGAAGCCCGAGGATTCCCGGAATGTTCGGAGTGCCCGGTTCAAAACGATCCGGAAGAAAGGAAGGAATTTCTTCCATATGAGAAAGACTTCCCGTCCCGCCGCTGAGAAGAGGAGTTATCTCTCCGGCGAGTTCGTCGCGTATCAAAAAGCCTCCTGTTCCCTGAGGGCCGCGGAGCCCTTTATGTCCGGCAAAAGCCAGCGCGTCTACATGAAGCGCTTCCATGTCAATGGGAAAAACTCCCGCGGTCTGCGCTGTGTCCAAAAGAAAAAGAAGGTGATGCTGCTTACAGAAATCTCCGATCTTCTGGACAGGCATGATCGTACCGCATACATTGGAAGCGTGCAGACAGACAAGGAGCCTTGTTTCCGGTCGGAGAAGGTTTTCCGCCTTGTGTAAAAGGAGGGTTCCGTCAGGTCCGCAGGGGATCCGGTCAAAGGAAATTCCGTTTTCTGTAAGCTGCACCAGGGGACGCATTACGGCGTTGTGTTCCATGGAAGTAACCAGCACATGATCCCCGGGACGGAGAAGTCCTTTCAGAAGGATATTGAGGCTGGCGGTAATGCCGGAGGTGAAAATCACATTTTTTTCTTTTCCTGAAGTGAAATGAAACAGCCGCAGAAGTTGGCTTCTTGTATCGTAAATCTGTTCTTCTACAGAATAGGCCGCCTCATAAGCTCCCCTGCCTACATTGACGGCAGAATCCGAAAGATAGCGATAGACGGCTTCGGCTACTCCGGGCGCTTTGGGAAAAGAGGTGCTTGCCTGATCCAGATATATTTTTTTCATATATGATCTTTCCTTTCCGGGCGATAAAATCTTTCCTGATATGAAAAAATCAGGAAAGGACACAGGACTATTATACACCAATTTATAAATATAATCTATAAATAAAAGAGAAATAATCTATATTTAATTGGAGGAAAGAAAGCGGAAATGGTATGATTGTTATATAAAACAAAGGGAAAGGAAGAGAGTTTGAAATGAAAAATGAAAAAACAACGATCATTCTGGCGGGAACAGTGATCGGTCTTATTGCGGCTGTCCTGGTGTTCTTCGGGAATCCGGCTAATATGGGCTTCTGCATCGCATGTTTTCTGCGGGATACGTCGGGAGCGCTGGGACTCCACAATGCGGAGACAGTACAGTACATACGCCCGGAGATCATCGGGCTGGTGCTTGGAGCATGTGCAATTTCCCTTGCGGCGAAAGAATTCCGCCCGAGAGGAGGCTCCGCGCCTGTAACAAGATATATACTGGGATTTTTTGTGATGATCGGATGTCTGATGTTTCTTGGATGTCCGTTCCGGATGATCCTGAGAATCGCCGGGGGAGACGGAAACGCTGTTTTCGGGCTTGTGGGTTTTGCGGCAGGTATCCTGGCAGGCGTCGCGTTTCTGAAAAAGGGATATACCTTAAAACGTTCCTACAAAATGCCTGTTCTGGAGGGAGTCTTGTATCCTTCCATCCAGATCGTATTTCTTGTTCTGCTGGCGGCCGCGCCGGTTTTTATTCACTTCAGTGAATCGGGGCCTGGAGCGCAGCATGCGCCGGTTGTTATTTCTCTTGCGGCAGGGCTGATCGTAGGGGCGCTTGCACAGAGAACCAGGTTATGTATGGTGGGCGGTATCCGGGACGTCGTTTTGTTCCGGGAGTGGAAGCTGCTTCTTGGCTTTCTTGCTGTTCTTGTAAGCGCCTTTGTTGTGAATCTGATCCTTGGCGCTATATCCGGAACCGCATATTTTCATCCGGGCTTTGCGGGCCAGCCCATAGCGCATACCGACGGATTATGGAACGCGCTGGGAATGCTTCTGGCCGGATTTGGATGCGTCCTCCTTGGCGGCTGTCCCCTCCGGCAGCTTGTTCTGACAGGAGAAGGAAATACCGATTCTGCTGTGACAGTTCTGGGATTGATGACAGGCGCGGCCTTTGCCCATAATTTCGGACTTGCGTCTTCGGCGGAAGGACCTACCGCTAACGGAAAGATTGCCGTAGTGATCGGGATTGCCGCAGTCACGCTTATTGGCGTATTAAATACAGTGCGAAAAGCAGATGTGTAGAAACATATCAGATCAGAAAGTCAGAAATAAATTGAAAAATGCTGTGTACAGAACAGGAGGAGAAAGAAGATGAAGAAAGTAGACGCGAGAGGATTGTCCTGCCCGGAACCGGTGATTATGACAAAGAAAGCCCTGGAATCAAAGGAAGGAGCATACGAAGTCCTTGTGGATAATGTGACGGCGAAAGAGAATGTATCCCGGTTTGCTCTGCATCAGGGCTTCCAGGTACAGGTAAAGGAGCAGGGGGATGATTTTCTTCTGCTGATAAAAAAATGAAAGAATATATCGCCACTTTTTATTCTCATTACGGGGCGGTCAGTTTTAAAAGAAGTTGTGAAAAACGGGGATTCGCCGCGACGCTTATGCCGGTGCCGCGAAATCTGAGTTCTTCCTGCGGAACCTGCGTAAGATTTACTGCTGAAAAAGAACCGCTGCCGGAGATAAATGAGGAACTGGAGCAGATCGTGGAGGTCATGAAGGACGGCTATAAAAAAGTATTTCAAACAGACGGGATGTAATCAGTAAAGAAACCGGAGCGGATATCTGGAGCAAAAAGCGCCAGGGGCTCCGGTTTATTCTTTTCCGTCATATTCTTGTATGGAAGCGGGATTTCGTGTATACTTAGGACGTATAGCGTTAGTGTACAAGAGGACAATACGGAAAACCGCCGGAACTGCGCGGTTTGAACCGTATTTTTCCGGTATGCCGGACGCATATGGAAATACGACTGTCAGGTACGGACAGACGAAAGTAAGGAGCAGATCTGAAAATGCGTGAAAAGCTTACAAAGAGAGATGTGGAAAAAATCCAGCAGGAGATCGAACACCGGAAGCTTGTGGTACGCAAGGACGCCATTGAAGCGGTCAAGGAAGCCAGAGCCCAGGGCGACTTAAGCGAGAACTTTGAATATTACGCGGCCAAGAAACATAAAAACCAGAATGAAAGCCGCATCCGTTATCTGGAAAGAATGCTGAAAACGGCGGATATTGTGACAGATACTTCCAAAGCGGACGAGATTGGAATGGATGATATTGTGGAGGTACAGTTTGAAGAGGACGGAGAGATTGAAAAATATAAGCTGGTAACTTCTATCAGAGGAAACTCCATGGAGAACAGAGTCAGTATTGAATCTCCCATAGGAAAAGCGCTGAAAGGCCATCGTGTGGGAGACAGGGTGAAGGTCCAGGTAAATGAAAACAGCAGCTATTATCTTCTGGTACGCTCTATTGACAAGACAGGAGACGAAGGAGAAGATATCCGCAGCTTTTAAATAAGAAAGGGGGGAAACGCTAGGTGATCTACTGTGTGGAGGATGAAAAAAATATCAGAGAACTGATCGTTTATACGCTGGAGGCCACCGGATTTTCCGCCGTGGGAATGGAAGACGGGAAAGCGCTTTTTAAATCTTTAAAAAAAGAGCTTCCGGAGCTGATCCTTCTTGACATTATGCTTCCTGGGGAAAACGGATACGAAATCCTGAAAAAACTGAAATCTGAACCGGAGACTAAAAATATTCCGGTAATCCTTGTGACAGCCAGGGAGGCGGAATTCGATAAGGTAAGGGGGCTGGATGGCGGAGCGGACGACTATGTGACAAAGCCTTTCGGTATGATGGAACTGGTAGCCCGTGTGAAGGCGGTGCTGAGAAGATGCGCAAGGCAGACGGAGCAGAGAGAACTCACCTGTGGAAAACTCCGCATTTCAGTAGGCAGGCATGAGGTGTTTTATGGTGAAGAAAAGATAGAGCTGACCCGAAAGGAGTTTGAGCTTCTTTTGTATCTTGCGGAGAATAAAGGTATGGTAATGAGCCGGAACCAGATTCTGGGACACGTATGGGGATATGATTTTGACGGAGAAACCCGGACGGTGGACGTTCATGTCAGGTCTTTAAGACAGAAGCTGGGGAAGGCCGGAGAAATGCTGGAAACAGTCAGGGGAGTAGGATACAGACTCAGGGGACAGGAAGCCTGAAAAAGAAAGAGAGGAAAAAAATATGAAAAAACCGGTACTGGTCGTTATGGCGGCGGGAATGGGAAGCCGTTACGGAGGACTGAAGCAGATCGATCCTGTTGATAAAGAAGGACATATTATTATGGATTTTTCTGTATACGACGCTGTAAGGGCAGGATTTGAAAAAGTGATCTTTATTATCAAACGGGAAAATGAGGAAGCGTTCCGCAGGGCTATCGGGGACCGCTTAAGCGAAAAGCTCCAGGTTGTCTATGTGTTCCAGGAACTGGAAAATCTTCCGGAAGGATTCCAGGTTCCGGAGGGAAGAGAAAAACCCTGGGGAACAGGTCATGCGGTGCTGAGCTGCATTGATGAAATCGACGGGCCCTTTGTGGTGATCAACGCTGACGACTATTATGGCAGCCATGCCTTTCAGATGGCCTATGATTTTCTCACAGAAGATCATGGCGCAGAATCCGGAAAATATATGATGGTGGGCTACAGGCTGGAAAATACTCTTACAGAGAACGGCTATGTATCAAGAGGTGTCTGTGATATGGATGACAAGGGATATCTTCTGGGAATCCATGAGCGCACGCATATAGAAAAACGGGAAGAAGGCGCCGCCTATACGGAGGATGGCGGAGCCACCTGGACAGAGATTCCGGGAGACAGCATTGTTTCCATGAACATGTGGGGATTTTCTGCAGATTTTATGAAGGAACTGAAAGAAAGGTTCCGGAGATTCCTGGAAGAGAATTTAAAGGAAAACCCCATGAAATGTGAATATTTCCTGCCTTTTGTGGTGGATGAGCTTTTAAAGGAGGGCAAGGCTTCCGTTCAGGTGCTGAAATCAGGGGATAAATGGTATGGAGTCACCTATAAAGAAGACAAGCCGGTGGTTGTGAACGCCATTCAGAGACTGAAAGACAGCGGGCTGTATCCTCAGAAGCTGTGGCAGGAAAACGAAGAGAAATAAAGTTGAGGAACAACGGAAACAGTGATATAATAAATGCGGTTAGAAGGGATCACAGATGCCGGCTGTCAGACCGTGAGAGCTGGAGATCCTGACAGAAAAACATCCTAAAGGAGGAAACCATCATGGCAATTTTAGTAACAGGAGGAGCCGGTTATATAGGAAGCCATACAGTTGTAGAGCTTCAGAATGCCGGGTACGATGTGGTAGTTGTGGATAATCTGTGCAATTCCAGCGAAAAAAGTCTGGAGCGTGTGGAAAAGATCACTGGAAAGCCGGTGAAATTTTATAAAGCGGACATTCTGGACAGAGAAGCACTTACAGACATTTTTGAAAAGGAAACGATCGATTCCTGTATCCATTTCGCCGGTCTGAAAGCGGTTGGAGAATCAGTGGCGAAGCCGTGGGAATATTATCATAATAATATTTCGGGAACTCTGACATTGGTGGATGTAATGAGAAAGCATGGAGTGAAAAATATTATTTTTTCCTCTTCGGCGACCGTTTACGGAGACCCGGCAGTGATTCCTATTACTGAGGAATGTCCGAAAGGACAGTGTACCAATCCCTACGGATGGACAAAATCCATGCTGGAGCAGATCCTTTCGGATATCCAGAAGGCGGATCCGGAATGGAACGTAGTGCTTCTGCGGTACTTTAATCCTATCGGCGCCCATAAGAGCGGTCTGATCGGGGAAAATCCAAATGGAATCCCCAATAATCTGATGCCCTATATTACCCAGGTTGCCGTAGGCAAACTGAAAGAACTGGGCGTGTTCGGAGACGACTATGATACTCCCGACGGAACAGGAGTAAGAGATTATATTCATGTTGTGGATCTGGCGAAAGGCCATGTGAAAGCTCTGAAAAAGATCGAGGACAACTCCGGCCTGAGCATTTACAATCTGGGAACCGGAAAGGGCTACAGTGTGCTGGATATTGTGAAAAACTTTGAGGCGGCTACAGGCGTGAAGATCCCGTATGTGATCAAACCCCGCCGTCCGGGCGATATCGCCACATGCTATTCTGACGCTTCCAAGGCGGAAAAAGAGCTGGGATGGAAAGCGGAATACGATATTAAGGATATGTGCGCGGATTCCTGGAACTGGCAGTCAAAGAATCCCAACGGATATGAATAAAGAAAATCCCCGTCCGAAGAGACGGGGATTTTCGCTACTGATTGTCCGAAAGGACAAGCAGGTTCCCATTAACCCCGTCCGAAGAGACGGGGATTTTCGCTACTGATTGTCCGAAAGGACAAGCAGATTCCCATTAACCCCGTCCTTATGGACGGGGATTTCCTTTCTGGTTTTCAAATTTTGGCTCGCAGGTAAGCTCTATTCCCAGTCTGCGGAATTCCAGGATATCCACAGAGGAGAGCATAACAGAGGTGTGGGCCTGACAGCCTTTTAATCTGCGGAGCTGTTCCAGGGCCAGACGGGCCTCCGGATTGCTGGCGGCGCTGACAGAAAGGGCGATCAGCGTCTCGTCTGTGTGAAGACGGGGGTTCCTGCTTCCAAGATATCTTGTTTTTAATTCCTGGATAGGACGGATGGCGTCGGGGGAGATCACATGATGTTCATGATTGATTCCCGCCAGTACTTTTAAAGCGTTCAGAAGCAGAGCGGCGGAAGCCCCGAGAAGATCGGAGGTTTTTCCGTGTACGATCTTCCCGTCGGGAAGCTCCAGGGCAGCGGCGGGACCGCCGGTTTTCCGTTCGATCTCAAGACTGACAGGAACTACTTTGCGGTCTTCAAGAGAAGCGTGGGCCTGTTTTAAAAGAAGCTCGATCTTGCGCACCTCGTCCTCTTTTCCTGTACCTGCCACAAAGGCCGCGCAGCTCTTGTAATAACGGCGGATGATCTCCTGACGGGAAGCCTCGCAGCATACCTCGTCGTCGATAATACACTTGCCGGCCATATTTACGCCCATATCCGTAGGAGATTTGTAGGGGCATTTTCCCATGATCTTTTCAAACATAGCCTGAAGTACAGGGAAAATCTCCACGTCGCGGTTATAGTTTACAGTTGTCTCGCCGTAAGCTTCCAGATGGAAGGGGTCGATCATGTTGACGTCGTTTAAGTCGGCGGTGGCCGCTTCGTAAGCCAGGTTTACCGGATGCTTCAAAGGGATGTTCCAGATGGGAAAGGTTTCAAATTTTGCGTATCCGGCGCAGATCCCACGCTTGTATTCATGGTAGAGCTGAGAAAGGCAGGTGGCCATTTTTCCGCTTCCAGGTCCCGGAGCGGTTACAACGACAAGAGGTCTTGTAGTTTCGATATATTCATTTTTTCCGTATCCCTCGTCGCTGACGATCAGAGAGGTATTGCTGGGATATCCCGGAATGCTGTAGTGGAGAAAAACGCGGATCCCCATATTTTCCAGACGCTGGCGGAACAGGTCCGCGCTTTCCTGCCCTGCATAGCGGGTGATGCAGACGCTGCCTACATACAGTCCCCTCTCTGTAAAGGCGTCGATCAGGCGGAGCACGTCCGTGTCATAAGTAATGCCAAGATCTCCGCGCATTTTGTTTTTGTCTATATCCGCCGCGCTGATGACGATAACGATTTCTGCCTGATCGCTTAACTGCATCAGCATGCGCAGCTTACTGTCGGGTTCAAAGCCGGGAAGAACTCTGGAGGCATGATAATCGTCAAATAATTTTCCTCCGAATTCCAGATACAGTTTATTGCCAAATTTACTGATTCGTTCCCGGATATGTTCCGACTGCATTTTTAGGTATTTCTCGTTGTCAAATCCTATTTTCATAAGTTCATTTCCTTTCCTGTCTCCATCAGACACCGGTATGTCCCGGCGCTGTCATGCACATAGTATACTACAAAAAACAGAAAAATGGAAAATTTTTTTTTGAATCCGGCGGCTGTCAGAGGCTGGTGAAATTCAGCGGGGATGTTATTTATTTGTTGATTTATCAGGGAAATCTCTTTATAATAAAGAAGACAACATTAGGAGGAAAAGAATGAATAATCATATGGATAATCGGCAGGATGGAAACCGTCCAAACCGAAATGGCCCGAACAAGGGACCGAACAAAAACCGCCAGTCCATTCTGGCTTTTTTGATTTGTCTTCTGATCACGCTGGTCTGCCTGAGCTTTGTGACTGATATGATGAACGGGAATACCAGTGAGATCACATACGATGAATTTATCGAAATGGTGGATAAGGATCAGGTGAAAGAGGTAACGCTGCAGTCCGGCGTGCTGACTGTGGAGCCCAAGATCCAGAAATCTTTTTATCAGAATGTGACTTACCGTGTAAACCAGATGGAGAGCGTGGACGCCCTGACAGAGAGGCTGGAAGGCACCGGAATCAAGTTTCAGTATAAGCAGCCGGACGCGGTAGGAGAATTTCTTTCGATGATGGCCAGTATCCTGCTTCCCACCATTGTTATGTTCGCAATGCTGATGTTTCTCATGCGCCGTATGAATAAAGGCGGAAGCGGCATTATGGGAGTGGGAAAAAGCAGGGCGAAAGCTTATGTGCAGAAGGAGACAGGCGTTACTTTTAAGGACGTGGCAGGACAGGATGAAGCGAAAGAGTCCCTTCAGGAAGTTGTGGATTTTCTCCACAATCCGGGAAAATATACGGCGATAGGAGCCAAGCTTCCAAAAGGCGCGCTTCTGGTAGGCCCTCCCGGAACAGGAAAAACCCTGCTGGCAAAAGCTGTGGCGGGGGAAGCCAACGTGCCGTTTTTTTCGCTGTCCGGTTCAGAATTTGTGGAGATGTTCGTAGGCGTGGGCGCGTCCCGTGTAAGAGATCTTTTTGAAGAGGCAAAGAAGAACGCCCCCTGTATTGTATTTATTGACGAGATCGACGCCATTGGAAAGAGCCGTGATTCCCATTATGGAGGGAACGACGAAAGGGAGCAGACACTGAACCAGCTTCTGGCGGAAATGGACGGATTCGACACGTCGAAGGGTCTTCTGATCCTTGCGGCGACCAACAGACCGGAGGTTCTGGACCCCGCGCTTTTAAGGCCGGGACGCTTCGACCGCCGGGTAATCGTTGACAGACCGGACCTGAAAGGCCGGGTGGAGGTCCTGAAGGTACACGCCAAAGAGGTGCTTCTGGACGATACGGTGGATCTTGACGCCATTGCACTTGCAACATCCGGAGCCGTAGGTTCCGATCTGGCGAATATGATCAATGAAGCGGCGATCCTTGCGGTCAAGAACGGTAGAAAGGCCGTTTCACAGAAGGATCTTCTGGAATCTGTGGAAGTCGTACTGGTGGGCAAGGAAAAGAAGGACAGGATCTTAAGCCCCCAGGAGAGACGGATCGTTTCCTATCATGAGGTGGGACACGCTCTGGTCAGCGCCCTTCAGAAAGACGCAGAGCCTGTGCAGAAGATCACAATCGTGCCCCGTACCATGGGAGCGCTTGGGTATGTAATGCAGGTTCCTGAAGAAGAAAAATTCCTGAATACCCAGAAAGAGCTGGAAGCCATGCTGGTAGGCTATCTTGGCGGCCGGGCGGCGGAGGAGATCGTCTTCGACACAGTAACCACAGGAGCCGCCAATGATATCGAGCAGGCGACAAAGGTGGCAAGAGCCATGATCACCCAGTACGGCATGTCAAAGAAGTTTGGTCTTATGGGGCTGGCGACGCAGGAAAACCAGTATCTTTCCGGACGTGCTGTCCTGAACTGCGGAGACGATACAGCTACAGAGATCGACCATGAAGTTATGCAGCTTCTCCATTTTTCCTACGAGGAGGCGAAGAGACTTCTCAGCCAGCACAGGACTGCTCTTGATAAAATTGCCGGATATCTGATTAAAAAAGAAACCATCACCGGAAAAGAATTTATGAAAATTTTCCGCGCGGTGGAAAAGGGAATGGAGATTCCGGAAAATCTGGACGATCTTGTGATTCCCGAGGAGCCCGCGAAGCTTGAAGACAGCGCGGCGTCCGCGGAAGAGAAAGAGGCGTCTTCAGATTCAGTCTCAGACGGACGTCCCGAAGGCGAAGAACCGGGAGATGAAACGTCAGAAGGCGGGAAACCGGAAGGCGAAGAGGCAAAGGACGCAGAGCTGGAAGTTGAAGAGCTGAAAAGCAAAGAAGCGGAAAGCACTGAAGAGAAAAGTCCGGAAATGAAAGCACAGGATCAGGTGTGAGATCATGTTTGTGATTGAGGAAGAGCTGAAAAAGCTTCCAGCAAAGCCGGGCGTGTATCTCATGCACGACGAACGCGATGAGATCATATACGTGGGAAAGGCGGTAAGCCTGAAAAACAGGGTGCGCCAGTATTTTCAGAGCAGCCGGAACAAAGGCGTTAAAATCGAGCAGATGGTCGCCCACATAGCCCGGTTCGAGTACATTATCACAGATTCGGAGCTGGAAGCTCTTGTTCTGGAAAATAATCTGATAAAAGAGTACAGGCCAAAGTACAATACCATGTTAAAGGATGACAAAACATATCCCTTTATCAAGGTGACTGTGCAGGAAGCCTATCCCCGGGTATTGTTTGCCCGGAGGATGAAGAAAGACAAAAATAAATATTTCGGTCCCTACACAAGCGCCGGGGCTGTCAAGGACGTAATCGAACTTGTGCGGAAGCTGTACCAGGTGAGATCCTGCAACAGGACGCTTCCCAGAGATTGCGGCAAAGACCGCCCCTGTCTTTATTATCACATGAAGCAGTGCGCCGGTCCCTGTACCGGAAGAGTGGACCCGGAAAGCTACCGCAGGAATATCCAGAAGGTTCTCAGGTTCTTAAACGGGGACTTTCAGGAGACGATAGACGGGCTTACGGAGAAGATGGATACGGCTTCTGAAGAAATGCGGTTTGAAGACGCTGCGGAGTACCGGGATCTGATCCAGAGCATCCGGAAGATCGGTGAACGCCAGAAGATCACTGCTTACGGGGAAGAGGACCGGGATATTATTGCCGTAGATATGGACGAGAGCCAGGATCTCAGAGAGCAGGACGCGGTTGTCCAGGTATTCTTTATGCGGAGCGGAAAGCTGATAGGACGGGATCACTTCTACCTCCGGGTTGCCAGAGGAGATACGAAAGCCCAGGTATTATCCAGCTTTCTGAAGCAGTTTTATGCCGGAACGCCGTTTATCCCAAGAGAGATCATGCTCCAGACTCAGGTGGAGGACGCGGAGGTCATCGAAGAATGGCTGACCTCCAGACGGAAACAGAAGGTGCATATCCTCGTTCCAAAGAAAGGGACAAAGGAAAAGCTTGTGGAACTTGCCTGGGAAAACGCAAAAATGGTTCTGGAAAAAGACCGGGAACGCATCCGCCGCGAGGAAGGACGTACTATCGGCGCTGTCCGGGAGGTGGAAGGCTGGCTGGGGCTTTCTGATATCAGCCGCATGGAAGCCTTTGATATTTCAAATATCAGCGGTTTTGAATCTGTAGGCTCTATGGTGGTTTACGAAAAAGGAAAGCCGAAGCGCAGCGATTACAGGAAGTTCCGGATCAAATCCGTGCAGGGTCCCAACGACTATGCCAGCATGGAAGAAGTACTTACGAGACGTTTTACCCATGAGAGCAGCGGAGAATTCGACAGCTTCGCGAAAGCGCCGGACCTTATCCTGATGGACGGAGGGAAGGGACAGGTCAATATCGCCCTAGGCGTTCTTAAGAAGCTGGGGCTGAACATTCCGGTGTGCGGCATGGTGAAGGACGACCATCACCGGACAAGAGGAATCTACTACAACAATACAGAAATTCCCATTGATACCGGCAGCGAGGGCTTCCGCCTGATCACCCGGATCCAGGATGAGGCTCACCGTTTCGCTATCGAATATCATCGTTCTCTCCGAAGCAAAGGACAGGTTCATTCTATTCTTGACGATATACCGGGAATAGGAGAGCAGAGAAGGAAGGCGCTTATGAGGAAATTCCGCTCTGTAGAAAAAATCCGGGAGGCATCTGTGGAGGAACTGGCGGAGACAGAATCTATGAATGCCGGAAGCGCCCGCCAGGTATATCAGTTTTTTCATCCAACGTATACAAATAAATGAAAAAGGAGAACACATATTATGAAGGGTGTATTATTGACAAAGATGGTTCAGGAACTTGGGCTTACAAATCTGACTCCTGAAATTGATCTGACTGACGTAAAAATCACATCTGCTGAAATTAACCGTCCGGCTTTGCAGCTGACGGGATATCTGGAACATTTTGCCAATGAACGGGTACAGATCATCGGATATGTAGAGTACACTTATCTGATGCAGCTCAGCGATGAAAAACGCCTGATGAAATATGAGCGTTTCATCTCCAGTAAGATCCCCTGCGTTATCTTCAGCACCATGACAAAACCCTCTCAGGATATGTTGGATCTGGCCATAAAGTATAATGTTCCGACTTTTGTTACAGAAAGGACCACGTCCAATGTAATGGCGGAAACGATACGTTGGCTGGGCGTACAGCTTGCGCCCTGTATTTCCATTCACGGCGTGCTGGTAGACGTATACGGCGAGGGAGTCCTGATAACAGGTGAAAGCGGCATCGGAAAAAGCGAGGCTGCCCTGGAGCTGATCAAAAGAGGACACCGCCTTGTCAGCGACGACGTAGTGGAGCTGCGCAAGGTCAGCGATGTGACGCTGGTAGGTTCGGCTCCGGACATTACGAGACATTTTATTGAGCTTCGGGGTATCGGCATTATCGACGTCAAGACCCTTTTTGGTGTAGAGAGTGTAAAAAACACGCAGTCTGTGGATCTTGTGATCAAGCTGGAAGAATGGGACAGAGATAAAGAATACGACCGTCTGGGACTTCATGAAGAGTATACAGAATATCTTGGAAACAAGATCGTATGTCATTCCCTTCCGATCCGTCCGGGAAGAAATCTGGCCGTTATTGTAGAAACAGCCGCCGTCAACCACAGACAGAAGAAGATGGGCTACAATGCGGCGGAAGAGCTTTATAAGCGTGTACAGGAAAATATTGCCAGAAAACGGGAAGTATGACAGATCAAAGGCCACGGTAAGTATGCCGGCGCAGATTTTAACGGCGCCGGGAAAAGCCGCAGCGAAAAAAAGAATACAGAGGAAAGGTGGAAAAGAAATGAGTATATATTGTTTTGGAATTGACGTGGGAGGAACTTCTGTAAAGTGCGGTTTATTTAAGACAGACGGCACGCTTCTGGAAAAATGGGAAATCCCCACAAGAACAGAAAATAATGGAGAAAATATTCTGCCGGATGTGGCGGAAACGATCAAGGACAAAATTCAGGATCGCGGAATAAGGAAAGAAGACGTGGCGGGCGTGGGAATTGGAATCCCCGGACCGATCAACTCAAAGGGCGAGGCAGCGTGCGCGGTAAACCTGTACTGGGGATTTAAGCCGGTGGCAAAAGAATTGAGCGAACTGACAGGACTTCCGGCAAAAGCGGGAAATGACGCCAACGTAGCCGCTCTGGGAGAGGCATGGAAAGGCGCGGCTGCAGGCGCGCAGAATGTAATCATGGCAACACTGGGTACAGGCGTAGGCGGCGGCATTATTGTGGATGGAAAAATCGTGGCAGGCCATCACGGAGCAGGCGGAGAGATTGGTCATGCGAATATTGACCACAAGGAACCGGAGAAATGCAACTGCGGAAACAGGGGATGTCTGGAACAGTTTGCTTCCGCCACAGGAATTGTCCGTGTTGCAGGAAAAGAGCTGGAAGCATGCCAGGAGGACAGTGTTCTCAGATCTCTGGAAAAGATCACTGCAAAGGATGTTCTGGACGCTTTTAAGGCGGGAGATCCGGTTGCAGTAAGGGTAATGGAAAACGTAGGAGAACGCCTTGGAGGAGCTCTCGCGATTTTTGCCGCTGTAGTAGATCCGGAAGCGATCGTAATCGGGGGAGGCGTTTCAAAGGCTGGACAGCCGCTGATCGACTGCATTCAGAAATATTACAGGGAATATGCGTTTTCTCTGTGCAAGGATACGCCGATGGTCATTGCAAGCCTTGGAAACGATGCCGGCATTTACGGAGCGGCAAAGCTGGTGCTGTAATATGTATATGTAATATAAAAAACTCTATGTAAATGATATTTTCATTTACATAGAGTTTTTTGATGCCCTTTTTTAAGCTACCGGAGTATCTCCGCCGGTGCCGGGATCTACATAATCCCAATCGCCGCCGGAAGTGTCGCCTCCAGAGGTATCACCGGAAGTATCGCCGCCGGAAGCATCGCCTCCAGAGGTGTCCCCGCCGGCACCGGGACCTATATAATCCCAGTCGTTGTCACCGGAAGCATCGCCTCCAGAGGTGTCCCCGCCTGTAGTGCCGTCGCCGGAAGCATCGCCGCCGGTATTGTCTCCTCCCGGATTAGTGCCATTGGGATCGCCGGTATTGTCTGGATTATTTGGATCCGGATTTTCCGGATCTGTGGTCGTGCCGTCCGGATTGTTGGGATCCGGCGTTGCGGAAGGTTCTACAGTAGTTTCATCGTATGTGTCATATTCTGTGATAATTTCCGGTTCATAGAAATGCTGGTCGCAGTATTCTGTCGGAGCATCGCCGATATCAAAGTACTCCGTCGTAACCGGGCAGCCTGCTCTTGGAAGAAGTCCTGTTTCGGAACAGATACTCAGTTTTTCCACACTGGAAGGCATTTCAAAATCTTTGTCTTCCAGACCCTCATGGATCCGCGTCATTACCTTCCGCCACATATCCTTGTGGAAGTCGCGGGAATAATCGTCCGGAAGCTTTTCGTTGTTGTCATAGCCTGACCATACGGCGCAGGTATAATAAGGGGTATAGCCTACGAACCACAGGTCGTTATAATCATCGGTGGTACCGGTCTTTCCCGCTACAGTCATATTGTCAAGCTGGCAGGCAGTACCGGTGCCCTTGGTCACAACGTCTTCCATGGCGCTTGTCAAAAGCCATGCTGTGCTTTCCTTAATAACAGACCGTTCTGCGGAAGTTTTTTCAATAAGAACTTCTCCATTATGATCAAGGATCTTAGTGTAATAAATAGGCTCGATATAATTTCCACCGTTTGCAATGGCAGCATAAGCGGCGCACAGCTCAACATTTGTAACGCCGTGGGTAAGGCCGCCGAGAGCAAGAGGAAGATTGGCGTCTGTCCAGACAGTGCCGTTTTCGTCCGTATCGGCTTCTGTGCCATGTGCAAGAGTGGTAAATCCAAAGTTGTCCAGATACTGAAGACCCAGCTCCGGAGTAACCTCTTCCAGACATTTGACAGCAACGACATTGACGGAATTCTGGATAGCCTGACGGATCGTCGTTGTGCCTCCGTAACTCATAGAAGAGTTGTTTACCGGAGATCCGTCCGGATAGTTATAAGGTTCGTCTTCAAAAGTGGTAGCCAGAGTCATGCCTTTTTCATTCAGGGCAGGAGCGTAGGTAGACACGATCTTGAAAGTAGAACCGGGCTGCCTTGTGGTGTCTGTGGCACGGTTCAGAGTCAGGCTGGCGGTCTTCTCTCCACGCCCTCCGATGATGGCCTTTACATATCCGGTATGCTGGTCGATGACGCTCATAGAAGACTGCGGCTGGGGAGCGAAGCTCACACGCTCCGCCACGACGGTGCTTCCGTCTGCCAGAATGGACTGTTTGTAGCGGTCCACATAGCTCTGTCCCTCTTCCTGGGAATCAAACAGAAGGTCAAATTCCGGATCCTCGTTCTGGAAGTAAAGCTGAAGCATTTCCTTGCTGTAATTGACTTCCTCGCCCTGGGGATTTTCTACTGTAAGAGCGTAATCCAGAGCGTACTGTACATTCTCCGGATAGTTCTCGGGATTGGCGTATTCTTCGTCAAGGATATTCTGGATGGTGGGATCCTGCGTGGTGTAGATGCTGAGCCCGCCGCTGTACACCAGGTTCTGAGCCTGTGTTTTTGTATATCCTTTAATGTTCATCAGGTCGTTGATCACCTGGTCGATAAGCTCGTCCTCGAAATAACTGTATATCGTGCTGGTGGTATCGGAAATCTCGGCCTGGGCCGCCTGGATCCTGGAATAGACGTCGTCCGCGAGAACTTCATCGTACTGAGCCTGGGTGATATATCCCTGATCCAGCATATGATCCAAAACCTCCTGACGCCTTTTGGCGTTGGCTTCAGGATGCTCAATAGGATTGTATTGAGTAGGATTCTGGGTGATACCGGCCAGAGTTACGCACTCGGAAAGATTCAGATCCCACACGTCCTTGTTGAAATACTGTCTGGCGGCCGCCTGTACGCCGTAGGCTCCGGCGCCAAGGTTGATGGTGTTCAGGTAGTTTTCCAGGATAACGTTCTTATCGTTGATTTTCTTCTCTACCTGGATCGCCAGGTACTGCTCCTGGAATTTTCGTGTAAACCGTTCCAGCCAGGTGGATTCCTGAGTCCAGTTGGTGAATACATTGTTTTTCAAAAGCTGCTGCGTAATGGTACTGGCGCCCTCGGAAAGATCCCCGGAGGTGATATTTCTTACAAAAGCACGGAGAATACCTCTTACATCAATACCGTTATGCTCATAAAACCTCTCATCCTCGATAGCCACTACCGCATGCTGAAGATCCAAGGGAATCTGTTCTATGGAAACGGGCAGACGGTTTGCGTCGGGAGCAGAGAGCTGCCGGAGCTTGTTTCCATCGCCGTCGTACAGAAAAGTAGCGTATCCCAGAGGGGAGATATCAATCTCATCCACATCCGGAGCGTTATCTATGATACCTCTGAACGCCCCGATCCCTATGCAGCCCACAACGACGCAGAGCGTGATCAGGGAGATGAACAGAACTCTGATAAAAGAAACATGAGCCCGTTTTCCCATCATGGATGTACTGGAAATCAGAGAATTTCGTTTCTTTGCAACTGACTTTTTTCCGTAATTCATGTTCTTCCTCCTTTATAGTCCGTATTATTATATCAAATAAGAAATAGTAAATAAACCCTAAAATAAAAACTTCACATTTTAAACATAGGAAACTTCGCTATCAATCAGTATAACAGACAGGGACATGGAACTGTAATCTGAAATTATACAGCTTCCGGACCACAGTTGCAAAACGGGAATATCTTGGCTATAATGATGGGGTATCTTCAGCAAACAAAAAATGCTTATTTACAGAAATGGGGACGGAATGACGAAAAAAAAGAGAAGATCAAAAAAAATTATGTCCCGGCATATTACAGAGCTTCCAAAAGAGGAAAGAGCCGTTTATCTTGAGGAAAGAAAAAAACGTACCATAGAGGCCAGGCAGAAACAGAGAGATACCCATGTTCTTTTGACAGTACTGATTCTTCTTATCTGTGCCAGTGGCTTTTTTATTTATGAAATAAAGAGATGGAGACTGGAGGAAATATCTTCCGTGCCGGTGGCGGCTGTGGTTGAGGCTGAACCGGAGCCGGAGGAAATCAAGGAACCTACCTCCTGGGAAAAAATATGGGCGGATTCCTCCCGCTATCCGGAAAGCTTCCTGAAGGCGCTGAGACGGAACCCGGAAATCGCAGACTTTGTGGAGGCGTATCCGGATATGCCGGCAGAGAAGACAGGAGGAATCCGGCTTATGGAAAAGCAGGAGGAAACGCCGCTTTTCCTTCAGTGGGACAGCCGTTGGGGCTATGTGCCTTACGGTCAGTCGAATATCGGAATTTCCGGCTGCGGCCCCACCTGCCTGTCCATGGTTCTGTTCAGTCTCACCAGAAATGAGAGCCTGACGCCTGACGCTTTGGCAGGGAGAGCCATGGAGGAGGGCTATTATGTGGCGGGAGAAGGAACCTCCTGGCTTTTTATGAGAGATATCGCCGCAGAATACGGCGTGAAAGTCACCCAGTTTCCCTATATGGACGAGCCGACCATGGAGGCGGAGCTGGAGGCCGGAAAACTGATCATCTGCGCCATGGGGCCGGGTGACTTTACGGACGACGGTCATTTTATCGTGCTCACCGGATATGAAGAGGGACAGTTTACCATCAACGATCCCTTCAGCAAGGCCAACAGCCGGAAAAAATGGGATTACAGTACTCTTCAGCCCCAGACACTGCAGAGCTGGGTTTACGAGAAACAGGAGACTGCGCATTGACACCGGAAGTAGGGTCGGATACAATAAATTTATCCTGTCCGTTCATGTCTGTGACAGGACAAAATATGTTGGAAAAGAACAGACCGGCGGCAGGCGGGAAGAAGGTCCTGCGCGCTGCGGGAAGAACCAGGAGAGAAAACAATGCTGGAACAATATAAGACCGTACTGGAAGGCGGCGAGGGAGAAATTACAGAAAAGAAATCCCGATTTATCGCGACGGTGCGCCATGTGGAATCAGAGGAGAAAGCCCTTGCCTTTATAGAGGAGATGAGAAAGAAATACTGGGACGCAAGACATAACTGCTATGTATATTCCGTGGGACTGAACCGGGAGTATACAAGATGCAGCGATGACGGAGAACCCTCCGGTACCGCCGGGCGTCCTATGCTGGATGTGATTCTGGGAGAAGAGATTTATAATACCGCAGTGGTAGTGACGCGGTATTTCGGCGGAGTGCTCCTGGGAACAGGAGGGCTGGTGAGAGCGTATTCAAAAGCCGTCCAGGAAGGGCTGAAGGCCAGCAGGATCATTAAGAAGAAAAAAGGGATTTCGCTGGAAGTAACGACAGACTATACCGGAATCGGCAAAATACAGTATATTGCCGGGGAGCGTGGAATCCCTGTGTTGAACAGCGAATATACAGATAAAGTAAAGCTGGAGCTTCTTGTCCCGGCAGGGGACGTGGACGCTCTGCAAAAAGCGGTTACAGAAGGGACCAACGGAAGAGCCCGGATAGAAAAAACGGGAGAGCTTTATTTCGCCGTGCTGGACGGAGAAGTACATACATTCTGTTCCTGAACAATATCTGTGCAGAAGACGGCTACGATGGAAGAAAAGAGGGGAATTTCCCCTCTTTTCAGCATTTCTCAGGTTCCGGATAATCTACGCCGAAAGTCTCTACAGTAACTGTTTTCATTACCTGGTCGTCTAGAGGTCTGTCGCTGTAGTCAGTGTCTTCCTCGGCAATACGGTTTACCACATCCATACCCTCGATGATCTTGCCAAAAGCCGCATAGCTTCCGTCAAGATGAGGAGCGGCTTTGTGCATGATGAAGAACTGGCTTCCGCCGGAATTCGGATGCATGGCTCTTGCCATGGAAAGTACGCCGGGAGTATGAGCCAGATCGTTGGCAAAGCCGTTCTGGGCAAATTCACCCTTGATGCTGTAACCCGGGCCGCCCATTCCGGTACCTTCGGGGCATCCGCCCTGGATCATAAAACCGTTAATAACGCGGTGAAAGATCAGCCCGTCATAAAAGCCCTTTTTCACAAGACTGATAAAATTGTTTACTGTATTGGGGGCAACGTCCGGATACAGCTCCGCCTTCATGACGTCGCCGTTTTCCATAGTGATGGTTACGATGGGATTTGCCATAGTTTGATTCTCCTTTATAAAAAGTATTGTTTTTCTCTGTTCGCTCTATTATAATATGCAAAGAACAATTCTGCAAGGAAAAAGGTGGAAAGATGGTAATAGAAACGAGAAGCCCTGAAGAAACTTTTTCCCTGGGAGAAAAGATTGGGCGTGCCGCCCTGCCGGGGCAGATCTATACATTGACAGGGGATCTGGGAGTCGGAAAAACTGTATTTACCCAGGGCGTGGCTGCAGGACTTGGAATTTCCGAGGCGGTAAGCAGTCCGACGTTTACAATCGTACAGGTATATGAGGAGGGCAGGCTGCCCTTTTATCATTTTGACGTATACCGGATCGGCGATATAGAAGAAATGGAAGAAATCGGCTATGACGATTATTTTTTCGGCCAGGGGATCTGCCTGATCGAATGGGCGGAGCTGATTGAAGAGATCATCCCTGAGAAACGGATTTCCATTATAATAGAGAAAGACCTGGAACAGGGCTTTGACTACCGCAGGATCACAGTAGAGGGCCTTCCGGAGGATTTCGGCGGGGAAAACCAAACAGGCGGAGATCCGGTCAGCTCAGAAAAAGGAAAGTGGTGAGAATATCATGAAGATTTTAGGATTGGACAGCTCCGGGATCGTAGCTTCTGTAGCTGTGGTGGAAAACGAAAATCTTGTTGCGGAATATACGGTAAATTATAAGAAAACACATTCACAGACGCTGCTTCCCATGTTGGATGAGATCGCTAGTATGACGGAACTGGATCTGAATACCATTGACGCTATAGCAGTAGCCGCAGGGCCGGGATCTTTTACCGGGCTCAGGATCGGTTCCGCTACGGCCAAGGGACTGGGGCTTGCTCTTAAAAAACCTCTGATCGGAGTCCCTACAGTAGAAGCTCTGGCGTATAATCTTTACGACGCGGAGGGACTGATTTGTCCCATCATGGACGCCAGAAGAAATCAGGTATATACAGGGATTTACTGTTTTGAGGATCATAAGCTTGTGACAGTGGAAAAGCAGATGGCGGTTCCTGTTGAAGAGTTGTTGGAAAAGCTGAATAAATATGGAAAGAATGTGATCTTTCTGGGAGACGGCGTTCCCGTATTCCGCAGGGTGATTGAAGAAAAAATGACGGTACCCTGTTCTTTTGCCCCTGCTCATGTGAACAAGCAGCGTGCTTCTGCGGTAGCCGCACTTGGACAGGTATATTATGAGGAAGGAAAAATCCAGACTGCCGCGGAGCATGTTCCGGATTATCTCCGCGTGTCCCAGGCGGAAAGAGAGCGGGCGGAACGCGAGCGCAGAAAGGAAAGTGCAGCAGGAGAGAACAGATGACATTTCGGGAAATGCTGGTAGAAGATCTGGATCAGGTAATGGAAATAGAAGAAGATATTTTCACCGTACCATGGACAAGAGAAGGATTTTTTACTTATCTGATGAAAGAGGACACAATGTTCTTTGTGGTAGAAGAAAAGGAAAAGATCCTTGGCTTCTGCAGTATGATGACAGTGCTTGACGAAGGAGATATCCTGAATGTGGCTGTGCGCAGGGAACGTCAGAAAGAAGGTATCGGATATTTTCTTGTGGACAGTATGCTGCGGATAGCTGAGATGCAGGGAATCCACACCGTACATCTGGAAGTAAGGGAGGGCAATGGTTCAGCCAGAAGGCTGTATCAGCGCCTGGGATTCCGGGAGGATGGTTTCAGAAAAAACTATTATACAGAGCCTGTGGAGGCGGCGGTTCTGATGACAAAAAAGCAGAAGGACTGTTCTGTATAAATGTGTGCTTTTCCGCCGGAAGATTTTTCTGTCTGCCGTATAAAAATAGAGAGATTTGAATTAGAAGAGGATAATTTATGTTAGATGTATGTCTGGTGGGAACCGGCGGTATGATGCCTCTCCCCAGGAGGTGGCTCACGGCGCTGATGACCCGCTATAATGGAAGCAGTCTTCTGATCGACTGCGGAGAAGGCACTCAGGTCGCCATAAAGGAAAAGGGGTGGAGCTTTAAGCCGATTGATGTGATCTGTTTTACTCATTATCACGGCGATCATATCAGTGGTCTGCCGGGACTACTTCTCACTATGGGAAACGCAGACCGGAGGGAACCGCTGACACTGATAGGACCCAGAGGACTGGAGCGGGTGGTGAACGCGCTGCGCGTGATCGCGCCGGAGCTCCCTTTTGAAATCAAATTTGTGGAAATAACAGGGCCGGAAGAAACAATCCAACTGAACGGATACCGGATCACAGCTTTTAAGGTGAACCATAATGTTCTCTGCTATGGTTACTCTCTGGAGATTCTCCGCCAGGGGAAATTTTCACCGGAGAGAGCAAAAGAAAGGGAGATTCCTCTGAAATACTGGAATCCGCTCCAAAAAGGCCAGACGATCGAGGACAACGGAATCATATACACGCCGGACATGGTTCTTGGACCTGAGAGAAAAGGGATCAAGCTGACTTATACTACAGATACCAGACCGACGGAGTCGATACTGCGAAACGCCAGGGGCTCGGATCTTTTTATCTGCGAAGGTATGTACGGCGAGGAAGACAAGGCGGAAAAAGCAAAGGGTTATAAACATATGACTTTCCGGGAGGCTGCCATACTTGCCCGGGACGCCGGCGTAAAGGAAATGTGGCTGACACATTACAGTCCCTCTCTGATCCGCCCGGATGATTATATGGAAAAAGTGAGAGAAATTTTCCCGGAGGCTTATCCGGGTAAAGACGGAAAAAGTGTGGAACTGAATTTCGAGGAGGACTGAAAGTGGAAGATACATTGATTCTTGCGATTGAGAGTTCCTGTGACGAAACGGCGGCTTCTGTAGTAAAAAACGGAAGGACCGTTCTGTCCAATGTGATCTCTTCTCAGATAGAACTGCATAAGCTGTATGGCGGAGTGGTTCCGGAGATCGCGTCCCGCAAGCATATTGAGAAGATCAATCAGGTAATAGAAGCGGCTCTGGCGGAGGCTGGAGTGTCTCTGGATCAGTTGGACGCTGTTGGGGTGACTTATGGACCCGGGCTGGTAGGCGCTCTTCTGGTGGGAGTGGCTGAAGCCAAGGCTATCGCCTATGCCAAAAAGCTTCCTCTTGTGGGAGTTCATCATATAGAAGGACATGTCTCGGCAAATTATATCGAGCATCCTGATCTGGAACCGCCCTTCCTCTGTCTGATAGTATCGGGAGGACATACTCATCTGGTGATCGTAAAGGATTACGGAGAATTTGAAATTCTGGGACGTACCAGAGACGACGCGGCGGGAGAAGCTTTTGATAAAGTGGCCAGAGCGATAGGCTTGGGATATCCGGGAGGCCCGAAGATCGATAAGCTGTCAAAAGAGGGAAATCCGGACGCCATCGTTTTTCCCAGGGCAAAGGTGGGCGACTGCCCTTATGATTTCAGCTTCAGTGGCGTAAAATCGGCAGTCCTGAATTATCTGAATCAGGCGCAGATGAAGGGTGAAGAAGTCAACAGGGCGGATCTGGCGGCGTCCTTTCAGAAAGCAGTAGTGGATGTTCTGGTGGAACACACTATGATGGCAGCGGCAGATTGTCATATGGACAAGATTGCCATTGCGGGAGGCGTCGCCTCTAATGGAACGCTTCGCGCCGCTATGGAAAATGCCTGCGCGCAGAACGGATACAGATTTTATCGCCCTTCACCGATTTTCTGTACAGATAATGCGGCGATGATCGGCGCTGCCGCTTACTATGAATACAAAAAAGGCACGCGGCATGGATGGGATCTGAATGCGGTTCCTAATCTTAAACTGGGAGAACGGTAGAGGATAAACAGTGTAAATTTAAAACCGTAGTTATAATAGGAAAGATGAGAGGTTTTTCTATGAAGCAGGAGCTCAATACAGCTATTGTCCTGGCGGCAGGGCAGGGAAAAAGAATGAACAGTAAAATACAGAAACAGTTTTTAGAGATCGGCGGAAAACCGGTGCTCTATTATTCCCTGCGCTGTTTTCAGGAAAGCCCTCTGATCCACAATATTATTCTCGTGACAGGGGAGAAGGATATTTCCTACTGTAAAAAAGAAATTATAGATAAGTACGGTTTTTCTAAAGTGTCTGAAGTGATACCGGGGGGCAAAGAACGATATGATTCTGTCTATGCGGGGCTTCTCGCCTGCGGACAGTGTGATCATGTTCTGATCCATGATGGGGCAAGACCTTTTATTACAGAAGAAATACTGGAAAGAGGTATGGCAGGGGTCAGGGAAACGGGCGCCTGTGTGATTGGAATGCCCTCCAAGGATACAATAAAACTATCAGATGAAAAAGGATTTGTTTCAGAAACTCCGGACAGGAAAAATGTGTGGACGATTCAGACCCCCCAGATTTTTTCGTACTCTCTGATAAGAAGCGCCCATGAAAGTATCCGGAAAAAAGACATGTCCCAGATCACAGACGACGCGATGGTGGTAGAACAGGAAACTGGGAGAAAAGTCCGTCTTGTGGAAGGCTCCTATATGAATCTGAAAATAACAACGCCGGAGGATCTGGCGACAGCGGAGATTTTTCTGGATATTTATCAGTCAAAACGGTAAAGAGTTTGGTCGATTGAAAAAGTAAATTCCACTTTGTAAGATTAAATTCCACCTTTAGAAAAGCGAT